>Ga0308171_1001075_pt1 | contig 41921 bp, 41 predicted proteins | sample PhyGR1_FD_202135 | JGI IMG/M metagenome (GOLD analysis project Ga0308171, IMG submission 202135) | Phyllosphere microbial communities from UC Gill Tract Community Farm, Albany, California, United States - DLSLSG.R1 | ecosystem: Host-associated > Plants > Phyllosphere > Unclassified | place: USA... | reverse complement strand
GTTTTTATCAGGAATCATACTATAACGTCTTAAGAATTAAATAAATAGACATTACTGTTGTGATCAAAGAGACTCCAGTTGTCAAAACCTGTAGTGGTTCCTTTCCAAATCCATTGATGCTCTTTCCATTGGTATTGAGATAGATGATATCCCCGTTTTGTAGCCAATAGTATGGTGAGTTCATTGCATCTTCTCGGGTCAGGTCCAGCTTTGCAGTTTTTATGCCTTCCGGATATTTCCTGTGAATGGTAATACTTTTTCTATCCACGGTCCTGTTCAAACCGCCATTCATCGCAAGGGCTTGCATAATGTTGAGCTGAGTGACATACGCTGTTTTTTCGCCTGTGACACCTGTAGTTTCTATATCGCCCAATATGTAATAACGGATCCCATCCAAATTGAGCCTAACCTCTGATTTTCCTTGTAAAAAATTCTCATTGACTCTGGTCTGTATCTCCTTGGTCATATCTTCAACCGTTCGACCTTCTGCTTTCACATAGCCAATTCCAAAAATATTGACTTCCCCATTGGAGTCTACCTTCAATCCGTTAAAATAAAATGTTGCGTTTCCCCCATTTCCACCAGCACCACCAGATTGTCCTCCAGCCGCACCACCAGCAGATTGTTGAGTTCCAGTACCTGAAGAAGAGGTATTGAGTGACGAATAAAACTGAGCAGCATCACCTTTTGGCGTCGTCACCACATTTAGCGTCAATATATCTCCTTTGGTCACCCTATATTCCGGGACATTGTAAGGAACCAGTCCTTCCTCGTTGATAGTGAGGCTTTCGCTTGGCTGCAGATATCTGATATCTTTTCTCGAAATGCAAGAAGATAGTCCAAGTAAAATAAGTAATAATAGTATGTTAAATGAATAACGTTTTTTCATCAATGTTTTTTTGCAAAAATATAACAAATTAATCTTTTTTGAATCTCAATAAAAAAATAGGCAAATAAGCCCCCATAAAACCCAATATCATAATGATAATCAATAACTGATTAACGTTCAAATGTCTCAAGCAGTATGTCACCGCAATGATCAAAAGAAAATAAGATATGATAAGCGCGGTTGACCGCTTATGACTCAATCCAAGATTCAGTAGTTTGTGGTGAATATGGTTCTTATCCGGAGACATGATGGACTTTTTATGATATATCCTTGTGATGATCACCGTTATGGTATCCACTATCGGTAAAATCAGGATTGCTACTGCGATAACAGGAGCTGCCTGCAAATGATAGAACACATCGTCCTTCTTTGCGATGAAAATATCAATAAATGAAATCCCTGTAAACGAAAGCAAAAACCCCAGTATCATAGAACCAGTATCGCCCATAAAGATCTTGCTGCTTCTTTTATTAGATAAATTATAGATTAGAAAACCCAAAGAGGCTGCAATCAGGATCACGCAAAGGATCACCAAAGGATCATTGTGATTTCCCAGTCGGAAAAAACTAATCCCGAAAAGTGCACTTGTCACCACGGTATAACTTCCTGCCAGACCATCAATGCCATCAATCAGATTGAATGCATTGATCAAAATGATGAATGTTAGAATACTGAACAATACACTGATGTAATAGTTGATCTCATAAACACCGAACAGCCCGAAAAGACTTCTAATTCTGACGTCCGAGCCAATAACCATCAATGCTGAAACCAGGATCTGTGCTAGTAATTTTTTATAAGCTCTCAGGACCATGATATCATCCATAACGCCCACGAAGAACAAGATGATAAACGATGCAAACAGAAATTTGTAACGGTCAAACAATTCGTATGCGAAGATGGGAGCGCAAACACCCAAGGAGAAAAAGACAGCAATACCACCCAAGTTGGGAATTTTCCTAAGATGGGAACTTCTGGCACCAGGCTCATCCATCAGGTTTTTGCGTCTCGATATTTTTATGATCGTAGGAATAGCCAGATAAGTGATCAGAAAAGAAAATGCAAATCCCAAAAACATTTTGAAATAGAAAAAAGATATCCCGTAACTCTCTAGAAAAACTTGGAAATTATTCATTGATGACTGATGTTTCTGGATTTCAATTTCTACTCATTAATCTCCTGATAAGTCCCTTAAACCCGAAGAAATATAAGAGATAGTATATTTTTTTTTTCAATGGCAAAGATAACAGATAATTCTTACCAAACCGATTAAATTGCAATATTTCTTTAGTTTCTAAGCCTTTAGAAGTCATAAAATCGTCCAAAACATGCGACATTTTGTAAAAATCCTCATCTTTTTTCACAAAAGCTAAATAGGCCAAAAACGTGTACACACCTTCCAAGATCTGAAAATTTTTCAAAGCCTCTTTTTGATCAGAAAATCTACTTTTATTGAACGACTGCTCAACAGTTTCCACCGCCTTCAAAATATCAAGACCTTTCGTCGTATGACTTTTGCTGATAGAATCTTCCCGCTCCAAATATTGATAATGAAAATTGGGTGTAAAAGCCAAAATTTGACACTCTAACAAAAGTTGAGGAATGAGCTCGATATCCTCAAAATGAATTCCCTTTTTGAATCGTTTCTCATTAAACAAATCCTTTTTAAAAAGCTTGTTGCAGGCAAAATATGAAATGTCTGAAAAAACTGAAAGATGATTTTCGAGAACAATATTCTCTGGAAAACCGGGTAATTGTGTGAGTTTTTGAGTGACATTTCCTTCTTCATCCACTTTTTGAAGATTGCAGATCGCCATTTCCGCTTGATGTTTTTCTGCAAGACTGTACAACTCCTCAAACATCGTTTCCGAGACATAATCATCACTGTCTACAAAACCAAGATATTGTCCTCTTGCTCTATCGATCCCGAAATTACGTGCATCACTTAGACCTCCATTTTCTTTGATAAAACCAAATATTTTTCCTGGATATTTTTCCTGAAAATCGTCAATAATTTGTTGAGAATTATCCTTACTACCATCATTGATGACCAAAATTTCAATCTCCTTCAAAGTTTGATCGACCAATGACAACAAGCATTTCTCCAGATATAATTCAACATTATAGACCGGAACGATGATGGAAACTTTTATGGGAAGATCCTGATTCATTATTTTAATTTCTAGTAAATCTAGAACTTAGAAAACCTCTCTTCGCCTCATCAAAATCTGAACGTGAGCACGGAATGCAATTATCAATATCCTCGTCCTCGCCAAAATACCAAAGATTGCTGAAAACATCTCTCTTGAAAGCGTATTGATTATCATTGATCAAAACAAAAAATGTCTCAAACGATTTCTCCTTCGGATGCGATCTCTGGATATTGATTCCCTCGATGAGATACCAAAGCATCTGCGCCAGAAGCTGATGGTTGAGCTGAGAATCCGAATAGATATTGTAATTGAAGATCCCGACCGATTTTAGTTTTTCGCCAAGTCCAATCTCCTTCATATAAGCACAAACTTCTCTTTTATTAAGTCCGTTCACTTGCGGATTGATGGAAAAAGGTTCATTGAAACTTTCGACCGCATCACAATTGATCGTCACCAAGTCTGCTTTTCGGAAGTAAGGCTCGGTCTTCTCAGTAGAATTCATCATTTCTGCCAATCGGATAATATCAAACTGAACTTCCTTGATGAGCTTCACAGAATCGGACTCATTCAAATGTTTCTGATAACCAAGGTGATGGTAATTTTTAATCGAGAAATTTTTGGAGCCTAAAATCTTACTGAGGAAATTTGACTCGTGGATCTCCTCATCCTGTTTCAAAGAAACAACGTTGCTTATCTGCGTATAGTTGATGTCGGTCTGATGAAAACTAAGTGCAGAAAAAAGCGAGAAAGCGAAATCATTGCTTCCACCTATAATTACTGGAATTGCATGTTTGTAATGGCAAGCCGACAAAACCTCCTGCAAAATGTAATGCGAATCTTGTGGCGTTTTCCCAGAAACAAGGTCGCCCAGGTCCACGATCGGAATATCGAAATCGAGTTGAGAAAGCTTGTAGAATTCTCTTCGGATCTGCGTAAACTCCTGGCTGTCTGCATCCCCATTTGCACCACGATAATCTGAGAGGAAAAGTAAAACAATGCTGTCCTCTTTGATCTCATTGATGACCTTTTCCCCGATCTGCCAATTCTCTGTTCTGATCTTCCTTGGTGGAATGATAAAATCTTCGAAGTTCATATTCTAATTTATAATTTTGATGCTAACGTCTTTTGGTACTTCTTTGGAAAACTGCATCAACTGCGCTCTAAGTTTCTCTGCATTTTCCTTTTTCACTGAGTAGAAAGTAACCGTACTTCCCCCACAAATATAATTATCCTGAATGGCAAGCGTTCCAACTTTGGTAAAATAATCAGGCATATGCGCCCAACTGTCATACACCAAAGCGATATCAAAATCCTGAGATTTTGAGGTGTTGGAGATGTAATCCTGAAGATTTTTACTGTCAGTAAATTTACCATGCTCATCTTTCCTTCGTTTTGCAACTTCAATACTTCCAAGCCCATAAGTGTCCAGCAGATGGATATTATTATAGTAAGTAATTGCCCCAATATCATTGGCTACGATCTTGGAATTTTTGTAGTATTTATGAAGGAAATCTGCCAGTTGGATCTGTTGGTCAAAGATATTCTTGGAAGCCAGGGTTTGATTTTTCACCATTGGAATGAAACGTAAACAAAATACGACCAAAAGAAATACGATGATCTCAGTCTTGAGAATGATGTTTCCTGTTTTTTTCTGAAATACGCTATCAGCAAAAGGCGCAATTGCAAATAAAACTATAACCACCAAATACGCCTCATAACGAATGAGCCAACCAAAATTGGCAAACATAAGATGCAATGAAAACCCGAAAAAGACAACCAACGGAATTGCATTTTTGGAGATCTTATCCATCCATAATTTTTGACTTTTCGCTTTGATGAAAATTTGGGCAATCAGAATCAGAACCAATATCAAAACGGAAATTCCCCGAAAACCATTCCCTGCCATTCTGGTAATAAATCCTACCAATCCATGATTTGTATTTCCTTTTAAGATCAGAGAATTTGGAAGAAAGAACGAACCGTGATCTACAGAGATCCAACCGTAGATCAAAACTGGCGTCATCGCAAACAATCCAAGGGCAATGCTTTGAAAATATTCTTTCTTGATGAAGAAAAGATAAACGCACATGAAAAATATGAAGAACAAACTTTCGTATCTGAAACCTGTTGCCACAATTGCAAGCAAAGCAAGGTTGGAAAAGCCTCTCGGCGTCTCGTGCTCCAAATATTTTTTGAAAGCGAACAATACCAAAATCATTGTCAAAGTGTGGAAAACATGCTCCATTCCTGTCATGATCATCAGATGCAATGGCATTAATAAAACTATTGAAAAGAGAAAAATGGTATAAGTCAACTTCGAAAATTGCTTCAGATAATTGTGGGAAACCCAAACCAAAAACAACCCAGCCACTGAATTTGCGACCAACGGAATATATTCCCAATTGCCAAAAACCTTGATCAGAATCGCTAGCAAAAATGTGAAAAGCGGAGAAGAAGTTGTGGAAGAAAATTCGTATTGTGTAATTCCCCAGACACTGAATTCGGCAAAGTTTTTCGCCATAGACAAGTGAATGTAGGCATCGTCCAATGGATAGATAAATCGTCCGGCAAACGCCATTACAACCTGAAGATTATAAAAGACCAGCAGCGCTAAAAGCAAAATTGATAAAAAGAATATCGTTGTTTTTTTCATTATTTGATTTAATTGGTCCAAAGGAAATTCTGATACCTATCTGGCGTGAATCGGCCTGCGTTTCCCTGATAACTAGCGAATACAAAATAGTAAAATATCATAAACGCGACAAAGAACAGGTGCCACATCCGCTTCATATTCAAATTGAGCGACGCAATGATATTCGGTATGATGATACAGGTAAAACTGATGTAAACCCCCACCAGCCTTGTAGAGAACACCGGATTATCCCTAAAGATAAAATACAAACATATCCCCACGACCACAATATTCCTCATGTATTCATAGTACCAGATTTTCTTACTGGCGACCTTGTCATAGGCTATCACAAGCAGGGAATTGAGCACCATCACGCCATCCATGAAGCTGGAAGCCTTGTCCTCATAGCCAATATATCCATTGTAACCATTGGAAACATCCTGAAGATTAAGCCCACTCAAGAAGCCGGAAAATAAGTTATAGACCTGGAATGGCGACAGGATCACACATGTAATGATGGCATAGAAGATCCTATTGGAATTCATAGGTACCAACACAAGCCAATACGCTGGAAGAAAGATGATCGCAGACTTATGAAAACCATAGGCCACGTAAAGGCATAACAAAAACCACCAAAATTTTCTGCTTTTTATAAACTGGTAGGAGACCAGACACATCGTCATACCAAGTGCCTGCCTCATATGTCCACTATCTGCAATGAAGAAACCAGGTATGAAGAACAGCAGGACCGTAAAGATCGGATAAAGTGAATTTTTGTAATAGATATGCAGTTTCACGCCAATTGTGATGATTGCGCTTACAAGCGTAAAGGTTTGAAAGGGACCGCCAAAAGCGAAGACCCATTTGTTCAGCAAAACGTACATCCACTCGATGTCTATGGCAGATTGGCGGAAAAGCATTCGGTCCACGATCTGTGAATAGTCTACGGTTGGGAAATACAACGAATAGAACGACCTATAAATAGGATAATCGGCGCCCACATTCCCGCGAAGTCCTATGAGAACGATCATAAAGATAGCGATGAACCAAATTGCAAAGGCAGACTTTTTCTCTTCATTGCGATAGACCTCCTGAAAACTAAAAAGAATTAGCAGAACGAATAGTAACGTAAAAGCTGGATGTAAAAAAATCATTTGGTCAAGTTGAAAACGTCTTCTTTATTGTTCAAAAATAGTTCTTATTTGCTACCAATAAAAATTCCCGATCATCTGCATCCCAAATGTCTGAAAAAGACAGAGATAAAATAGGATCTTGAACTGATCAGAATCCACGTCCTTCAACAAGATCAAAAAGTAGGGAACCAAGAACAAGCACGCTCTCGCCGTTTCCCCAGTTCCGTAAGCGCCTGTCAAAAGCATTGCTGACAAAGCCGAAATAGCCGAGAAAAACAGAATGTTCAATTTTTGATCTCCAAAAACCTCTGTCCCGGCTTTCTTCGAAAAGAACACGGCTACAAATCCGAAAGAGAGAAAAAGAAGGATCTCACCAATATCCTCAAGCCTGGTCATCAGATAAACAAACGGCTGGTGCAACAATCTGAATCCATCCGGATTCTCGGAGTGTGAAGCTTCTAAGAATGTTTCAAGGTGACCATAGCCTGTGGTCGCATGAATGATAAGGAAACCCAATGCACAAACTACCGCTACCATCAAGCTGAGCCAAACGAAATTCCATTTTCCCTTCAACAGAAAATAGAAACTGAAACAGCCCAGAAATGCAAACAGAAACAAACCAGAAAACGTGATCAGGTTCGTTAATATCAATCCTAAACTAATTAATAGAAAAGCGGTGACATCAATTTTATTTTGATGAAATATCCTCGCAAATCCTAAAAGAAAGATCATCGTGGAAGTCAGCACCAAAGAATCGATGGACACCAAAAGATAAATATTGACCGATGGGATCACTGCAAACAAAAGCAACAGCCATTTTCTCCGAGACTCCTCGAAGCCTAGATAATCCAGGATCTTATAAAATAGAGGGAAAGACAAACATCCGATGGCAAAGAACACGATTGCCAGGGTTTCGATGTTAGAAATATTCAGGATCCAAAAATGCAAGAGTGTCACAAATGGTGGATGTGTTCTGGTATGGAGCTGAAAATGCTCCAAATTCTTTGTAAAATCACGAAGCCAAATTGCGCCATCTGTAATATGAATTGCATCTGCATAATATTGTCTTCCTTTCAAATAAAATGGTTGCAGAAAAGCGATATCGAAGTTGCCCTGACTCAGATTACCTAAAACCACAAGAGCGATGGCAACCAAAAAGAGAAGATAGACATTCAGTTTTTCTGAATATTGGAAAGCGAAAATCCCGGCGAACAAAAACAGAAAGGCGAACACAAAACCGCTCCACAAAAACTGATTCGGGTAGATGACCGAGATCGGGAAAAGTGGACCTGTTCCCGTAAAACCACCTTGACTTTGGTAATAGAAATTGGCACCGGCCAACGCCACCCAAATAAAGACCGCCACAAAAAAGACGATCCAAGGAAAGTTTTTCAGTGTGGCCCATTGTAATTTTTCGCCCATTCAGGAATGTGTTTTGTTTTTTAGAATGGTCAAAAATATTAATAAAACTTCAGATAGTCTTTAGTTTTTTATGATTGTCGCACTTTTTATCAAAAGGCTTCGACTCCGCTCAGCCTGACATCCATAAATACTTCGAGAGCCTGTGCATGACAATTGCTTATTGTTTAAAGTTGTCACACTGAGCGGAGTCGAAGTGCCGTGATCTACAGAAAAACTTTCAATCAATGGGCAATCACTGATCTATGACCAAACCCATAGCCCTGATTGCAGTGAAAATCCTTTTTTGCGTGGGCTTCGTGAACCTCAGCCTGACAACGTGATGCAAAAAAGATTGCAACGGAAAGCAGGTTCCCGGCTCCTGATTGAGTTGGAGGGTTTGAGTGTTGGAGCGCTTGTGCGGTTAAACCACTCTTACAAGATCTCGAAGACAAACGTGGTAGAAGTCTCGAACGCGCCGCCCTGCGTGGCACCGAAGAGGAACTGCGGTTTTTTGCCGTCTTTGCTCATCAGCAGCATCGGGCGCTCCAGCCTTCCGAATCGTTTCAGATGCTTTGGTGGCTCGGGTTCCTGGATGTAATGCTTCATCTCGAGGTAGGCGATCTTTGGTTTTGTCCATTGGATGCCGTCTTTTGTTGTCAGGTGAAGTCCGTATTCGTGGTTGTAGAATCCCATGTCTCGCGCTACCATATGGAATTTGCCGCTCTGTTTCCATATGAAGGCGTCTTCCAACTGGGCATTATTGGGCATATTGGAGAAGTCGATGACGGGATTTTCGGAGACTTTGGTGTAAGGTCCCAGTGGTGAATCTGATTTGGCCAAGCCGTATTTTCGGTTGCCTCGGACAGGTCCTTTTTGCGTTTCGTACTCGTGGGTGTTCCAGGATTTGTAGAACAGCCAATATTGGCCGTCATTGCCTTTTACGAAAGCAGGATTGGTGGTACAATGGTCGTCCCAGGCGCCTTCTTTTCCGGGAAGCAATAGAGGTTGATCAGGTCTTGTCCAATCGCCATCGAGGGTTTTGGAAGTGGCGAGTCCGATTCTTTTGGTGTTGGTTTTCCCGTTGGAATTGCCCATAAAGAAGAGCAGATATCGGTCGTCTACTTTTTTGATCAATGGATTGTGGCAAGTCGTTGCATCCCAAAAGTCGCCACCTCGTGGTGTGAGAATGACTTGCTTGTGTTGGAACTCTGCAAAAGGAGAATCTGCTTCTGCTCGGCAGATCTCGGAGCCGTTGAGCCAGCCGCCCATTCCTTTTTCCTTTTTCCATCGGGAATAGAAAAGGTGGACTTTGCCATCGTCGCCCCAGATCGGGGAACTGCACCAGATGTAGTATCCATCGAGGGAAAACTGCCTTCCGATAGGTTTCAGTTTGAAGTAAGGCTTCTCAGAAAAATCAAATGTTTTGGTGAATGATGTCCCAAAAACCAAGGCTGCAACGCCTAAAGCTGAGGTCTGTAAAAAGTCTTTGCGTGTGATTGGTTTTGGTGGCTTCATTGATTTGATTTTCAGCTAAATTAATGGAAATGCTTGCGGGGAGTGTCCTGCGGTTTCGGCTTGGCTTTTAAAGTCCAGAAATTTAATCTTTTGATTTTAAGATATTTATTCTCAAAAAATCATTAAATCAATAAAAAATCAACCCATACAAAACCATCGTATGTTTTAATTTGCTAATTTTAAGCTGTTTAACAAATCAAATACACAAACGATGAGTACAAAAAATCAAATCAGCATCGAAATTCCTCAAACTGTGATTGCGGAAGTGACAGAAAAATTACAAGAATGCAGAACGCTACTCGCGCCATTTTTGCAAGGATTGACGTCGGAAGAAAAGGAAACGATCTTCAAAATGGGCGACAAAACGGTAGCCACGGTGCAGAAAGTAAAAGACTATACGGAGATTAATCCAGAATTTGCTCCAAGCTATATGGACAAAGCAGAATTTCTGAAAGATGTTGCCGTGGTTACAGACCTTTCACCCCTTCGTAATCTCTCCAACCAATTGGCGTCCGACCTTGGAGACACCATGATGCTGGCTGGCAACGAGGCTCTACTGGCCGCCCTGCTCTACTACGGAACCGTGAAGGAAGCTTCCGACAAAGGCATTGCCACTGCAAAGCCGATCTACGAAGACCTCAGCAAACGATTTACAAGAAAAGGCAACAGACCAGCGCCTGAAAACAAGTAAAATTTTTATTTCCCCCCGACCCTAAAGGGGGTAAAACACCGACCAACATTAAGCAAACCACCCTTTTAGGCTCATCAACCAGCCAAAGAGGGTGGTTTTTCATGCAAAAAGGCTTAACAAGCAACCTAAAAGGCTCGCCGACGAGCCAAAAAGGGTGGAAATCCAGGCAAAAAGGGTGATTTTTGAACCAAAAAGGCTGGAGGACGAGGGTGAAAGGGTGGTTTGTGAGTGTTTTTAGGTGGATATGAGTAATTTTAATTTTTTAATTTTGCATTGCTTATATTTGATGTTGTACGCAATTTTAAAAATAAAATAATCAGATGGCATGTTCAAGGGGAAAAGCAAATCCTAACAATTTTACTAAAATAAAACTATTTGCTAATTCAGGAGGTTTCTGTCAAAGACCGGAATGTAATCAACCTCTATTTAAATCATTTAAGGAAAAAGAAATTCATATTGCTGAAATAGCACATATAATAAGTGTAAATAAAGGTGCAAGGAAAGACAGCAATTCAACTGATACCCAAAAAGGAAATTATAATAATCTAATCTTATTGTGTCCAAATTGCCATACTATCATTGACAAAGATGAGGATGATTTTCCAGAAAAACTTATTCATAAATGGAAAACAGACCATGTTGAAAATATTGCAAAAATTTTTGGGATAAAAAAGTTTAGTGACAGAAAATCAGCTCATGAAATGGTAATCTCTTTATTCGCAGAAAATAAGAAGATTTTTGAAGTTTACGGTCCTGAAACAGAAGAGCGTTTTAATCCAGAAAGTGAGTTTCCTGAAATTTGGTTACAAAAAATTAGAACTACATTAATACCTAATAATCGGAAATTGTTAAATATTATAGAAATAAACAGTCATCTATTAACAGAAACCGAAAAAGAAAGTTTTCATAATTTCCAACTACACGTAAAGGACTTTGAATCAAAACATATTTTTAATACAATATCAACTGGAATAAGATTTCCTCAAGAAATAACAGCAATTTATGTATAATGATAATTGGTCAAAAGATTTTTTAATTAAAAAATTAAAAAATTTCAAGCCTGCAGATAAAATTGATTCAATAGATCAAAATTTAATTTTAGTAAAACGTAAAAATGGTATTGATTTCAATGCTTTTACCTTGTCGTTAGAAAAGATCGAACTTGTAACTCTACAAGAAATTTGTAATAAATTTACCAATCTAAACTTTATTGTTAACATAAAAAAACAATATGAGATCCCTTGGAATGCAGTAGAATATTTGCACAATATGCAAATCACTATTGGTGGAGTTGGAGATTTTATGAGGTTCTGCAACGAGGAAGATAATAGAATTCTACAAGACAAAGAATTTCATTTTGTATCCAGAGGCTTACGTCAACATAAAATGGTTAAAGAATTTAAGCGATTAGATAATAGAAGAATCGAAATTGTGCGCAATGGTCTGCCAACAATAATTTCAATTATGATAAATGAATATGATGTTACAGGAGAATCAATAAGATTTGCTAGAGATTTATATGGCGAGTTTAAAGTAGTAATTAAAACTAATCCCAATGGCTCAATTACCACACAAGCACATATGGTAAGTAAACAACTTGATGTAGAATGTTGCAATTGGGGAGATTTTTTAGGAAAATTAAATTCAAGATGGAAATAGCCAAAATAGAGATAAAACTAATTGATGTATTAAAAAACAATGACTCTCAAGAAGTACAATTTTACTTATTCGGCTCATATCTTACAGATGGATTTTATCAAGACATTGATATTCTTATAATTTATGATAACTACGAAAAAATGAATAGAATCAAGAAAAAAATAAATGATGAGCTTAGTGAATTTTTCCCTCATATAACATGTCTTACTAGCGAAGAAGAAATAGAGTTAAGTTTCATCCAACATACTAATGCTAAGAAAGTTACCGATGGCGCGGATTTGCGATCCGTGACTTCTTTTCAATAAAAAAAACCCTTTTGCAATCCAAAAGGGTTTTTTTTAATATTTTTAGTTTAAAAACTATTACTTCTTAGCAGCAGGTTTCTTTGTTGGTGCTTTCTTCGCAGTGGTTGCTTTTTTGGCGGCTGGCTTTTTGGCTGCAGGTTTCTTTTTCTCAACGAAGGCTTTTGGGTCTTGCGACGTGATCCATTTTTTCACCTCATCCAGGGAAACGTCTTTCAGTTCGTCTGCTTCGTACTTGGTGTCGTCCTTCTTTTTCGGGATCTTGTGGATGTTCTTGCCGTGTTTCACAATCGGTCCCCATCTCGCATTCTCGATGGAGATCTTTTCGGCTTCCCAATGCTGGATGTATCGGTTGGCCTCTTTCTCCAGTTTCGCATCGATAAGTTCATTGATGTCGCTTTGGGATAGATTATCGAAGTTGTAACGTTTCGGAACGTTGATGAAGATACTTTGGTATTTGATAAAAGGTCCGAATCTTCCCGTTCCTTTCGTCACTGGTTCACCTTTGTAGCTTGCAATTGGCGCGTCTGCCACTTTCTTTTCGTTGATGATTTCCTCCGCACGGTTTTGGTCCACGGAAAGTGGGTCTTCACCTTTCGGAATGCTGATGTAGGTCTCGCCCCATTTCACATAAGGTCCGAATCTTCCAACACCGACAGCAACAGGTTGTCCGTCTACTTCTTTCAAATCGAAAGGCAGTCTGAATACTTCCAAAGCGTCCTCCAAAGTGATGGTTGCAATATTCTGATGCGCCATCAATGAAGCAAAGATCGGCTTCTCCTCATCATCCTGCTCGCCGATCTGGATCATCGGTCCGAATCTTCCGATCCTTGCGTGGACGTTTTTACCTGATTTCGGGTCAACACCCAAGATCCTTTCACCATTCGCACGGTCTGCATTTTCCTCAACATCTTCAATCCTTGGGTGGAATTTGGAATAGAAATCCGTCATCATCTCCTTCCACTTCTGGTCGCCACTTGCAATGTGGTCAAAGCTTTCCTCAACTTTCGCCGTGAAACCATAGTCCAGGATCTCAGCAAAATTATTGGTCAGGAAATCGTTCACGACTTCACCAATATCGGTTGGGATAAATTTATTTTTATCGCCACCAAATTTCTCTTCAAGCACTTCTTTTTTGACACCGGATTTACCCAATGTCATTTTCACGATCTCTCTTTTTTGAGGCTCGAGTTCTCTCTTATCTACATATTCACGATTCTGAATGGTCTGAATGGTCGGTGCATAAGTCGATGGACGACCGATTCCCAGCTCTTCCAGTTTCTTCACCAGACCAGCCTCCGTAAATCTTGCGGATGGTCTTGTGAACTTTTCAGTCGCTGTGATTTTTTTATAGTCTAAAGCTTCACCAATGGAAACTTTCGGTAACAGTTTTTCGTTGCTTTCGTCATCTTCGTCCTCCGTTTTTACGATACCGTAAGCCTTAAGGAAACCATCGAAAATAATGACTTCACCTTGTGCTTCGAAATGTTGTGGCAACTTGGCATTTCCAATTTCGATGACCGTTTTCTCGATCTTCGCATTCTCCATTTGAGAAGCCAAAGTTCGTCTGTAGATCAATTGGTATAATTTGTTCAACTGCGCATCACCAATAGATTTCAAAGCGAAATCTGTCGGGCGGATCGCCTCGTGGGCTTCCTGTGCAGAAGATGATTTTGTGGTGTAATTTCTTGGTTTGGAATAATTCTCACCGTATTCAGAAACGATTTGTGCTTTTGCACCATTGATGGCTTCCTGAGAAAGATTCACGGAATCCGTTCTCATATAAGTGATAAATCCTTCTTCGTAAAGTCTCTGCGCCAAACGCATCGTGGAAGTTACATTGTATCCAAGTCTGGAAGAAGCTTCCTGTTGCAAAGTAGAAGTCGTGAACGGTGCAGAGGCTGTTCTAGTTCCTGGTTTGGTCTCTACATTCAGAACTTTGAAGTCTGTCGTTTTTGCCAGATTAAGGAAGTTCTCTGCGTCAGATTCTTTCTCGAAATCTTTTTTCAATTTCGCCAAGATCTCCTGCTGCGCATTATTAAGGAAAATCCCTTCTAATTTGAAACTCGGTTTCGGTGTGAACTCACGGATTTCCTTTTCTCTCTCAACAACCAATCTTACAGCAACAGATTGTACACGTCCTGCAGAAAGTCCAGTTTTCACTTTTTTCCAAAGAACTGGTGACATTTCGAAACCAACGATTCTGTCTAGAACTCGTCTTGCTTGTTGTGCGTTAACCAAATTCTGGTCGATATCTCTTGGATTATCGATGGCTTTCAAGATCGCATTTTTGGTGATCTCGTGGAAAACGATCCTTTTTCTATTTTCGGGTTTTAATTTTAATTCGTCCGCCAAATGCCAGGCAATCGCTTCTCCTTCGCGGTCCTCATCGGAAGCCAGCCAAACCATATCGGCTTTTTTCACAGAGGCTTTCAATTCTGCCACCAACTTCTTCTTGTCAGCAGACACTTCATAGTCGGGCGTGAAATTCGACAAGTCGATTCCCATTCCCTTTTTAGGCAGATCGCGGATGTGTCCGAAGCTGGATTTGACCTCGAAATCTGAACCTAAATATTTCTGAATTGTTTTTGCTTTTGCCGGAGATTCGACAATCACTAAGTTTTTTGGCATCCTGAAAAATTTTTGCAAAAGTAGGCGTTTTTTTGTAATTAATCATTTTAACAATTATTTCTCCTGTCTATACCTTATATATATTATTGATTTTCCACAAAAATTAGTCTAGTTTTCATTTTCAAAATCTTAACTTTTTTATTAAATTCGCAGACTCAAATTTATAAGAATTTCGATTTTAGTCCTTGAAAATGAATAAGTTCGAAAACACAAAAACCCTAACCATTTACTAGCTGTAGAAATACAGCGGAACCAAATTCAAAATGCATCGTTTTTTCATCTATTTATATTATCTGATTTCCAAAAATCGATTTATTTCCGTCTCTGTGGCTTTGGGAATTGCGGTTTTGTGTTTGTTCTTGGCTTCGAAGATCAACTTTGAAGAAGACATCAATCAAATCATCCCGAAAAACGAAAAGTCTGACTTAACGGCGAAAGTTCTGAAACAACTTAATTTTTCAGATAAAATCATTGTCATTATCGAAAAAAAATCGAAAGACGACAACTTTCAGTTATCCGAAACGGCTGACCAATTTTTAGAAAAAACAAAACCTTTACAGAAATATATCGGCTCGATTCAGGGGAAAGTGAATGACAACGAGATTTCTGAAACCTTTGATTTTGTCAATCAGAATCTGCCTTTATTTTTAGATGAAAACGATTATAAAGAAATTGAAAGGAAGCTAAACAAAGACAGCATTGCCAAACAGGTTGAGAACAATTATGTTTCTTTGGTTTCACCAACGAGTTTGGTGACGAAAGAATTCATTAAAAAAGATCCGCTTGGAATTACTTTTCTTGGAATCAAAAAACTGAACGCATTAAACATCAGTAAAGATTTCAAGCTCGAAGACAATTACGTCGTAACCAAAGACGGAAAAAACCTGCTGCTTTTCATCGAACCGAAAAACAAAAGCAACGACACCAAAAATAACGAGGTTTTCGTCAATCAACTTAATGAAATTAAAGATAATCTCAACAAAGAATTTAACGGAAAAACTGAGCTGAGTTATTTTGGTTCGCCGGTAATTGCTGTTGCGAATGCGCAACAAATCAAGAAAGATATTCAGAATACGGTTATCATTTCGATGACTGTGCTAATGATTTTATTGATTTATTATTTTAGAAGTTTTTTCACACCCATCGTTATTTTTCTACCGACCTTATTTTCGGTTTTGCTGTCGTTGATGGTTTTGTATTTTATTAAAGATAAAATTTCAGCCATTTCACTAAGCGTTGGCGCCATTCTGATTGGAATTACGATTGATTATGCGCTTCACATCCTCACGCATTACAAGCACAACAATAATATTGAAGAGCTTTACAAAGAAATTACCCAACCGATTATTTTGAGCAGTGCGACGACGGCCGTTTCATTTTTATGCCTGGTTTTTGTACGTTCTGAAGCGTTGAAAGATTTGGGACTTTTCGCATCGATTACAGTTCTGTTTTCGTCGGTTTTGGCGTTGATTATTGTTCCGCAATTGTATCATCCGAAAGAAAAATCAGGTGAACTGAATACCAATTTCATCGATAAAATCGGGCATTATCCTTACGAGAAAAACAAACCTTTGATTATTGGTTGTTCGCTTGTGATTATTGCATGTTTGTTTGGTTTCAGGCACGTTGGTTTTAATGAAGATATCGGCGACCTCAATTACATTCCGAAAGACTTGAAAATAAGTGAGGCAAAACTTGAAAAATTGTCCGACATCACTTCAAAATCTATTTACACCATTTCTTATGGAAATTCTGAGGAAGAAGCTTTGGCGAGAAACTCAGATTTGAGTCAATTTTTGGAGAAAGAAAAAAAAGAAGGAAAAATTTTAAGCTACAATTCTCTCGGAAATGTCGTTTTATCGAAAGAAGACCAACAGAAAAAAGTAGCAATCTGGCAAAATTTCTGGAATGAAAATAAGAAAAACCACACCATTTCTGAGTTGATCGATAATGGAAATAAATTCGGTTTCAACAGTTCTGCTTTTGACCAGTTTAATGAAAATTTAAATAAAACCTATTCCGTTTTAAGCTTAAAAGATTACGAAAAAATAAAAGCCCTTCAAATCTCAGAATTTCTCAGTCAGGAAAATGGTTTTTACACCGTTTCGAATGTCGTAAAAGTGGACGAAAAGAAGAGAGATGCTTTCATCAAAGACGTTGAAAAGAAACACGACGCCATCGCCATCGACCGTCAGCAGATGAATGAAAACTTTTTAGGCTTGCTGAAAAGAGATTTCAATATTTTGATCAATTACTCATTGTTAGCCATTCTTCTTACGATTATCGTTTTCTTCAGAAATTTTGAATTGACCCTTCTCACCATGTTTCCGATTGTTCTAACGGGAGTTGTGACGGCAGGAATACTTTATTTTTTAGGATTAGAATTAAATATTTTCAGCACCGTTGTTTGTACTTTGGTTTTCGGGGTTGGAGATGATTTCAGTATTTTTCTCACAAAGGCAATGCAGAAAGAACATACGACCGGAAAAAATGAACTTCCAACGTATAGAATTTCAATTATTCTGGCAGTTTTCACGACGATTCTGTCCATCGGTTCTTTGATTTTTGCAAAACACCCAGCTTTACATTCATTAGCTTTGGTTGCGCTCATCGGAATGCTGTCTGTGATTATCATTACCTCAACTTTATATCCGTTCTGGTTTAGGTTTTTGATTATTAACCGAACCAAAAAAGGACTTTCGCCAATTACCTTCAGACTGTTTTTACATTCTGTGATTCTGTTTATTTATTATGGTTTGGGCGGATTGATGTTCTCTGCGCTTGGAAGTGTTTTTGTAAAAAACGCGAAAGGAAAAACTTTGGATATCATCAAATTGATTTTGGCCAAGTTTATGAAATCTGTGCTGTATGGAAATCCATTTGTGAAGAAAAAAGTCATTACCAATCCAAATGAAGATTTCAGCAAACCAGCGATTATCATTGCAAATCACACCTCTTTCCTCGATACTTTGGCGATTGGGATGACGACGCACAAAATCGTTTATCTCGTTAACGATTGGGTTTATGATTCACCCATTTTTGGAAAACTCGTGAAAGCTTTAGGATTTTTTCCGGTCTCACAAGGCATCGAAAACGGAAAAGAAAAATTGAAAGAAAAAATTGACCAAGGTTATTCCCTAGTCGTGTTTCCGGAAGCTGAAAGGTCTTACACCAATGATATCAAACGTTTTCACAAAGGCGCATTTTATTTGGCCGAAGAATTTAGTTTAGACATTTTGCCGATTTATATTCACGGGAATTCTGAAGTGTTGCCGAAAGGTGATTTTATTATTTATGATGGAAGTATTACGGTAAAAGTGGGCGATAGAATCAGCAAAGATGATTTGATGTTTGGAACAACTTACAAAGAACGCGCAAAAAATATCAATGCAAACTTCCGAAATGATTTTGCTAAACTGAGAAACGAAATCGAGGATGAGAATTACTTCAAAAAGAAACTATTCCTAAGCTTTCTCTACAAAGAAACCGAAATTGTAAAAGAAGTCAAGGACGATTTCAATGAAAACAAATCGGTTTATTTTGAATTAAATAAATACATCGCAAAAGATGCAACCATTCTTCATATTGCTGATGATTATGGACAGAAAGATTTCCTTCTGACCATTCAGCAAGCTGGTAGAAAGATATTTAGTTTTATTATAAATAAAGAAAAACGGGAAATCGCTGAACAAAATTATCTCGTAAAAAGAAGAAAGCTAAATTACATCGAAAACCTTTCTGAAATTAATAAAACCATTGATGTTCTCCTGATCTCTGACCAAAATTTTGACCTTTCCGAAATCGAGAATTTCCCGGAAACAGTCATTTTGCTTAATATAGAAAATTCACTTTCTGACAATCCCGATTTTAACTTAGAGCACAATTCAGAATCAATTAAAGTATTAAGACGCAAATAATAAATTTGAAAATCTTATTTTTGTTTTTATATTAAATTCTGATGCAGAAAAACATACTTGTCATTTATTATTCGCAGACGGGACAACTGGAAGATATCGTAAAAAATGTCGCCAAACCGTTTGAAAATAATGAACAATACAAAGTCACCTATTACAATATCAAACTGAAAGAAGACTTTCCTTTTCCGTGGTCAAGCGATGTTTTCTTCAACACTTTCCCCGAATCTTACCTTCAAATCCCAAGCGAAATCTATCCACCTTCCGATGAAGTTTTGAACACCAAATTCGATTTGATTCTATTTGGCTACCAGGTTTGGTACCTTACGCCATCAATTCCAGTTATTTCATTTTTGAAAAGTGGATTTGCTGAGAATATTTTGAAAGATACGCCCATCGTGACCATCTCCGGAACCCGAAATATGTGGATGCTTTCTCAGGAAAAACTAAAAGTCTATCTGAAAAGAATGAATGCCAAATTGGTTGGAAACATCGCATTGGTAGACAGGCACGACAATTACACCAGTGTTTTGACCATTCTGAAATGGCTGACAACCGGAAAAAAAGAAGCTTCCGGAATGTTGCCTGCAGCTGGCGTTTCCGACGAAGAAATCAATGGAGCAGGGAAATATGGCCAAATCATCAAAACTTATTTGGACAAAGGCGATTTTGCCAATCTGCAGCCCGATTTAGTAAAAAATGGTGCGGTAGAAATCCGTCCTTTTCTTGTTCGAATGGAAAAAGTGGGAAACAAAATTTTCACCATTTGGAGCAAATTGATTATCAATAAAAAAGAAAAACGACCTTTGCTGATAAAATTCTTTAAGGTATATTTGATGACAGCAATCTGGGTAGTCTCACCAATAGTTTTGGTATTCCATTTGCTGTTGACGCCTATTTTGTGGTTCAAAAGAAAGAAACAAAGAGAATATTTACAAGGAATAAATTTAAAATAAAAGATGAGCAACGTATACATCACAAAATCATCCACATACTTACCCAACGACCCAGTTTCCAATGACGAAATGGAAACGCATCTGGGATTGGTCAACAACACACCTTCCAAAGCAAGAGCTTTGATCTTGAGAAACAATCAAATCAAAACGAGATATTACGCTTTAGACAAAAACGGACAGCCTACGCACACCAATGCGCAAATTACAGCAGCGGCAATCAACGGACTTTTTGATGAGAATTTCAAAAAAGAAGATATGGAATTGTTGTCTTGCGGAACCACTTCTGCAGACCAAATCCAGCCTTCACACGCATCAATGGTTCACGGCGAACTAAACATCAATAAATCTGTTGAGGTCAACACTGCGATGGGACTTTGTAACTCCGGAATGAATGCTTTGAACTACGGTTTTCTTTCTGTAAAAGCTGGCGTAAAGGAAAATGCCGTTTGTGTAGGTTCGGAAAGATTTTCTTCCTGGATGACTGCGGACAAATTTGACCACGAAGCAGAAAACCTGAAACTTTTGGAAGAAAGACCAATCGTTGCGTTCAAGAGAGAATTCCTAAGATGGATGTTATCCGACGGCGCAGGTGCTTTCTTATTGGAAAACAAACCAAGAGAAAATGCAACTTCTCTAAGAATCGAATGGATTGATTTCTATTCTTACGCACATCAAATCGAAGCTTGTATGTACTCCGGTTGCGAAAAGCAGGAAGACGGAAGCCTGAAATCTTGGGCAGATTATCCATCTGACGAATGGTTGAAACAATCAATTTTCGCTTTGAAGCAAGACACAAAAATCCTTGACAAATATATTTTGGTAAAAGGTGCAGAAAGTTTGAGAACATCTTTTGACAAACACCAGTTGGACCCAGAATCTGTGGACCACGTTTTGGCACACATTTCTTCCGGCTATTTCAAAGATGGATTGAAGGAAGAATTTGCCAATGTCGGTTTGGATTTTCCTTGGGAAAAATGGTTCTACAATCTTTCCGAAGTCGGAAATATCGGCGCTGGTTCTATCTTCATCGCTGTTGAACAATTGATGAATTCTGGAAAATTGAAGAAAGGTGAAAAAATCCTTCTTTGCGTTCCGGAAAGTGGAAGATTCGCCTATTCTTGTGCCTTATTGACGGTTTGCTAATGGAAAGCAACTTACCAAATTCCGACAGAGATTTTGTAGAAAGTCTGATTCCACAAAGGTTTCCTTTCGTAATGGTTGGCGAAGTTTCCGACTATTCCGAGAACCACGTGGTTTCTGGATTTACCATTAAGGAAGATAATATTTTTGTGAGCGAAGGCATTTTCCAAGCTTCTGGATTGATAGAACATCAGGCTCAGACTGTCGCTTTGCACACAGGCTACAAATATTTTCTCTTAGGTAAAGAATCTCCGACGGGTTACATCGGCGCTATCAAATCTGTTGAAGTTGAAAGCTTACCAAAAGTAGGCGACCAATTGATTTCCGAAGCGACAATTCTGAACGAAATGATGGGCGTCACTTTGGTTGAAATCGTTACGAAAATAAATGAGACGGTAATTGCAAAATCGCAGATGAAAACCGTTGTGAAATAATAAAAAAAATAAACTTCGAAAGTCACAAAAGGAAAATCAAAAACTGCTTTTGTGACTTTTGCGGTTAAAATAAAATATGGAACTGAAGGCTGAAAACTTAATCAACATCCACAATTTCCTTCCCCATCGCAAACCAATGCTGATGGCGGATTACATTTTGGAATTGACACCGGAAACGGTCATCACTTCTTTCGAAATCAAACCAGATAATATTTTTGTTTTAAATAATGAACTCGTTGAATCTGGATTAATTGAAAATGTGGCACAAACCTGTTCATCGATTCTTGGACAGAGTTTTTTCAAGGGTCCGGATGTCGAAACTAAAGTCATCGGTTTCATTACCAATATCAAAAAAATAGAAATTTTTGCATTGCCAAAGGTTGGCGATAATATCATTTCCAAAGCTTCTCTGATTTCTCAATACGAGAACATTTGCAACATTTTCTGTGAGACTTTTATTAATGATAAATTACTGATAAGAGCAGAAATCAATTTGTTTATTCAGGAATTGAAAAACTAAAACTCAATGAACCACCCATTCTCAAAATGTCTAAGAAAACACAGAAATATGATTATGGGTGCACCATCTGACCTTTTGAAGCAATAAATATAATCGGATGAAAAAACAAAATCTTCCTCAAGACGAAAGTAGCCTTCAAGCAGCGAATATGACTGAACTGTTGTACGTCACTGATGAGAACGACAACTACACGACCGCGAACAGCATCGGTTGGGACGCCAAAAAAGCGGCACTCGATGAATCAATGGAACTCATCAACGAAAGAATCGAAGAAGCTAAGCAAAACGTCGCCAACAATATTGTAAGCCCTATCATCTATTTTATGGAATTCAATAAAATGGATTTTCAAGTTCTTGCGGCTTATGTTGACAAATGGCAATGGACGGTGAAACGACACACAAAACCGAATATTTTCAAAAAACTAAGCAATTCTACCCTGAAAAAATACGCCGATGCATTCGGAATTTCGGTAGATGAATTGAAAAATTTTGACGGGAAATAATGAAATAAATAACCCCTTGAGAGTTTTGAACCCTGAAGTGGTTTTAAAGAAACAACGAATGAAAATAAATTTTGAACACCATCAGACAGCGCATTGCGAAAACGGTGTTGCTTCCAATCTACTTCTCAACAAAGGTTTGAAACTCAGCGAACCAATGATTTTCGGAATCGGTTCCGGATTGTTTTTCGTGTATTTGCCTTTCTTAAAAGTAAATTTTGCGCCAGGTTTCAGTTATCGTCCAATGCCAGGTTCGATTTTTACCAAAGCTGCAAAACGATTGGGAATAAAAATCAAAAGACAAAAATTCTCAAATCCTGACGAAGCTCAAAAGGCATTAGAGAAAAATTTAGAACAAAATATCCCGACTGGACTTCAGGTAGGCGTTTTCAACCTCACCTATTTTCCTGAAGAATATAAATTCCATTTCAACGCCCACAACTTGGTAGTGTACGGAAAAGAAGACGGAAAATTCCTTGTCAGCGACCCTGTGATGGATTTTGCAACAACGCTTACTGAGGCCGAACTTGAAAAAGTGCGTTATGCTAAAGGTGCGCTCGCTCCAAAAGGTCATATGTATTTCCCGACACACATTCCGGAAAATGTAAATCTGGAAGAAGCCATCAAAAAAGGAATTAAAGACACTTGCAAAAACATGCTCGCTCCCGTTCCGATTATAGGAATAAAAGCAATGCGTTGGGTAGCGAAAAGCATCCCGAAATGGGCTGAGAAAAAAGGCACAAAAGTAACCAATCACTATCTCGGGCAACTCATCAGAATGCAGGAGGAAATCGGTACCGGCGGTGGCGGATTCAGGTTTATTTACGGTGCGTTTTTACAGGAAGCTGCTGTGATTCTTAAAAATGATGAATTGAAGGAATTATCTAAGGAAATTACCGCAATCGGTGACCTTTGGAGAGATTTTGCCGTGGATATTGCAAGAGTTTACAAAAACAGAAATTCAAAAAGCGACATTTACAATCAGCTTTCAAAATCGATGTTGCATATTGCAGATTTGGAGGAGGCTTTTTATAAAAAACTGAGAAAAGCGATATAGTTTGGAGAATATCATCGAAATAAAAAACCTCTATAAGAAATACAAAAACTCGGAAGACTTTTCGGTTAATGATATTTCTTTGAACATCGATAAAAACGAAATCTACGGAATTCTTGGTCCCAACGGAGCGGGAAAAACCACGTTGATTTCTATGCTTTCAGGCTTAATCAAACCAACCTCAGGAAGTTTTACTATTAATGGATTGTCGCCTAAAAAAGATGGTTCGAAAATCAAACAAATCATCGGCGTCGTTCCACAGGAATATGCGCTCTACCCGACTCTGACCGCAAAAGAAAACCTTTTATTCTTTGGAAGTCTGTATGGTTTAAAACATAAAAATCTTCACAAAGAAATCGATGAAGCTTTAGAACTAATGGGCTTAACAAAATTTGCCAATAAAAAAGTCGACCAGTTTTCAGGCGGAATGAAACGCCGTTGCAACCTGATTGCCGGAACACTTCACAACCCTAAAGTTTTGTTTTTAGACGAGCCAACGGTTGGCGTTGACGTTCAATCCAAAAAAGCGATTATCGATTATCTTTTAGATTTAAATAAAAAAGGGACGTGTATTATTTACACCTCGCATCACCTTTCTGAAGCTGAGGAATTTTGTACAAAAATCGCCATCATTGACCACGGAAAAATCCACGCAACAGGAACGCCTGAAGAATTGGTAGAAAGAGTTGCCAATGCTGAAAATTTAGAGGATGTTTTTATTTCACTAACCGGAAAAGAATTGAGAGATGTTGTATAAATTGTGGAGAAGTTTCATCAAAGAAATTCAGTTGTTGAAGAGAGATTCCGGCGGAATTGTCATTATTTTTCTGATGCCGTTGCTGTTGATTATTACGATTACTTTAATTCAGGATTCGACATTCAAAAATCTGGAAGGCTCAAAAATTCCGATTATTTTTATTGATAATGATAAATCTGAAGTTTCCAAAGTCATCAAAAAAGAACTGGAAACCAGTAAAACATTTGAACTTGTTACAGATTACAATGAAAAATCGGCTGAGAAAGCTGTGTTTACGGGAGATTATCAAATGGCTATCGTCATTCCTGAAAATTTAACGAAAGATTTAAATTCAAATATCGATTCTAAAGTTCAGACCGTCGTAAGTTCTTTTGGTTTGGAAGCTGATTCGACTGCGACAAAAGCTGTGGCTTCAAAAGCGAAAAACATTCATCTCTATTTCGACCCTGCAACCAACGCAGGTTTCAAAAATTCTGTAATGAATGCCATTAATAAAATGGTTTTTGAAATAGAGAATAAAAAAATCTACGAAGCCTTCCAAGACCAACTCGGAACGACGGAAGACCTTGAAAATAAAAGCTTAATTACTTTTAAAGAGATCACGCCCAACAAAGGCAAAGAAGAATTAATGCCAAATTCGGTTCAACACAATGTTCCGGCTTGGGCGCTGTTTGCGATTTTCTTTATAGTAGTTCCGTTGTCGATTAATTTGGTCAAGGAAAAAAGTCAGGGAACGAGCGTGAGAGTTCGCGTGAGCCCGACGCCGTATTACATTCATATTTTAGGAAAAACATTTACGTATCTCATCATCTGCGTCATCCAGTTTTTACTGATGGTTGCAGTGGGAATCTGGCTTTTCCCTTTGATGGATTTGCCTCAGTTTGATGTTACCGGAAAAATGTTCCATTTATTGATAGTCACACTTTTCGCCGGATTGGCAGCAATTGGATTTGGGGTTTTAATAGGAACGATGTCCAATACGCAGGAACAGTCGGCTCCGTTTGGAGCAACTTCCGTTGTGGTTTTGGCAGCGATTGGCGGAATCTGGGTTCCGGTTTTCCTGATGCCCGAATTTATGCAGAAAATAGCACAGTTTTCCCCGATGAACTGGGGACTGAATGCGTATTACGATATTATTTTAAGAAACAGTGGCATTGGTGAAATTGCCAAAGAACTGATTTTCTTATTTTTATTTTATATTGCGATGGTAACGATTTCGTTGTTGTATGAAAGGAAACAAAATAGTGTCTGATTTATGAAAGCATTTATATCATATGAAGGCTTACCCATAAAATCTGGTGGTGCGCACACTTTAACTAATAAAAACCAAAAGGAAAACTATCATAAAACTTTGGAATTTTTGAATGATTTCACACAAGTTAAAGCAGAAGAAATAGAACTTACCATTTATGAATCTGCACATAAAAATTATTCAGTTTTAAAGTATTTAATCAAATTAATATTTAGTTTCGGAATTCCGAAAATGAGAAATGACGGATTTCTTAAATCTTGGAGTTGGAATTTATCTCAAAAAAATATGGAGAAAGGGTTTGAGTTTTTACAATTAAATCAACAACTACCCAATAATCCTTTCGGTCCAATTTCATTAAATATCAAATGGAATTTTTATTTTAAAAATTCTACAACTAAGGAGGTTTTGCCTAACCAAAATTTAATTCCTCAGATTGATTTCAGAATTAGAAATTCTCAGATATATTTGAGAATGGCAGAAAAAGCAACAATGTCTGTTTGGTTCGCTTTTCCTTTCGAAAAAATAACTGAAGATGAAAAAGAATATTTTAAAAAATTAGAACTAAATCTTCCATTTAATTTTTCTAACGACCATTGGAAATTATGGAAAGTTTCATCAAAAGGGAATTGGACATCACAAAAAATAGAATTTTAAATGCAGTCTAAAAATTTAACTTGTACCGAAGAAGTACGTGTACGTTTCAACGAGACAGACCCTCTGGGAATTGTCTGGCACGGGCATTACATCGTATATTTTGAAGACGGAAGAGAAGCTTTCGGAAGACAGCATGGTTTGACTTATCTCGACATTCAGAAAGCTGGATTTGTAACGCCAATTGTGAAAAGTACGTGCGAACATTTTCTTCCTTTGAAATATGGGGAAACCTTCAATATCGTAACGACTTTCGTGAATTCTGTTTCGGCGAAATTAATTTACAAATACGAGATTTTCAATCAGCAAAATCAATTGGTTTGCAGTGGAGAAACCATTCAGGTTTTTCTAGATTCTGAAAATAATTTATGTCTGTACAATCCCGAGTTTTTTCAGACTTGGAAAGATAAAATGGGATTATGATGAAGGAAATTTACATCACAGATTACAACTGCGTCACGCCTTTAGGTTTTGATGTCAAATCAAATTGGAAAGCGCTTGTAGAAGGAAAATCTGGTATTGCTTTGCATAAAGTTATCGATAACAACGACGCTTTTTTTGTTTCTAAAATTGATTCTGAAAAATTAGATATTGAGTTCAAAAAGAATTTCGAAAATCAGAATTTCACAAGACTTGAAAAGATGTTTTTGTTGAGTCTAAAACCTTTGGTGGAAAGACATTCGATTTCAGATGAAACGGCTTTTATTTTATCAACAACGAAAGGAAATATCAGTTTATTAAAAAACGAAACCGCTTTACCGGAAGGCGTTTACCTTTCAAAACTAGCGCAAAAACTGGCTGATTTTTTTGGATTTAAAACCAAACCGATTGTCGTTTCCAACGCCTGTGTTTCCGGAGTGATGGCGATTTCTGTTGCGAAAAATATGATTCAGGCAGAAAAATACAAAGATGCTTTTGTAGTTGCCGGAGACGAGATTTCTGAGTTTGTGATTTCAGGTTTCAATTCTTTTCAGGCAATCGGAAGCGAGCCTTGCAAACCTTATGACAAAAACCGCAACGGAATTAATCTAGGCGAAGCGACCGCAGCAGCGTACATAACTTCTACTCCATCAGCGAACGAAAAATTGAAATTTAAAGTTCTAGGTGACTCAGCGATTAACGATGCCAATCACATTTCCGGACCATCGAGAACCGGAGACGGATTGTTTGCCAGCGTTCAAAATGCGATGAAAGAGGCGAAAGTTTCAGCGGAACAAATTGATTTTATTTCCGCTCACGGAACGGCAACGCTTTACAACGACGAAATGGAAGCCATCGCCTTCAACCGAATGGATTTGCAAAACGTACCTCTGAACAGTATGAAAGGATATTACGGGCATTGTTTAGGAGCTTCAGGTTTATTGGAAAGTATTATTTCTATGGAATCTGCTTTGAACAATACTTTGATTCCGTCTAAAAACTTCGAAGAAATGGGCGTTTCTCAGGATTTGAATATTATTAAAGAAAATCAATCGGCAGAAATTAGATACATTTTGAAAACAGCTTCTGGTTTTGGAGGATGTAATGCGGCCATTGTTTTGGAGAAATCTTAAAATTTAAGTGATGAAGAAAACAGACATCTGCACCATAGAAAATTCAAAAATAATCCTCAATGAACAAATTATTTTTGAATCCACAACAGAAAATTTCTCAGACTTTGCAAAAGAAGCCTATAAAACTTTAGAACTGAATTATCCGAAATTTCATAAGATGGATAACTTGAGTAAATTGGCTTTTTTAGCTTCCGAAATGATTCTGAAAAACGACGACCACAGCAAAACCGGATTGGTTTTCGCCAACAAATCCTCAAGCCTCGACACCGATTTTAAATACCAGGAAAGCATTAATTCTCAGGAAAATTATTTCCCGAGTCCTGCCGTATTTGTGTACACTTTACCCAACATTTGCGTGGGCGAAATCAGTATTAAACATAAAATGCAGACCGAAAATGCTTTTTTCGTTTTGGATGAATTTGATGAAGAATTTCTAAATTCATATGCGGCACAGATTCTGCAATCAGGGAAAGCTGAAAAAGTCTTGTGCGGCTGGGTCGAACTATATCAGGAAAGTTATAAAGCTTTTGTATATTTGCTAACTACGTAATTTAACAATATAACAGCATAACAATGTAGCAATAGCGTTCAGTCCCAATTGGTAAACTAGTACATTGGTACATTGGTAAATTTTTGAAAAATGGAAGATTTAAAATTAGAATTAAAAAACAAAATCATAGAAGTTCTTAATCTTGAGGACGTTGCAGTAGAAGAAATCAAAGATACTGATCCACTTTTCGGTGGTGGTCTTGGATTGGATTCTATCGATGCTTTGGAATTAATCGTCCTTCTTGACAAAGACTACGGAATCAAATTATCTGACCCGAAAAAAGGGAAAGAAATCTTCCAGTCTATCGAAGTGATGGCAAAATACATCGAAGAAAACAGAACAAAATAAAATTAATTTAGCAATGTAACAGTCTAGCAATTTTTGGTAAACTGTTACATTGCTACATTGTTACATTTGTAAAAGATGAGTCAAAAAATTGCCATTACAGGAATGGGCATTATTTCCTCCATTGGTAGCAATGTCGAGGAAAATTTTATTTCGCTGACAATCGGTAAACACGGCATTTCAGACATCGAATTGTTTGAAACACGCCACGCCGGGAGTATCAAAACAGGCGAGATAAAATTGTCTAATGAAGAGCTTGTGCAGAAACTTCAGCTTAATGAGGACAACAACGTTACAAGAACCACTTTGTTAGGAATGGTGGCCGCAAAAGAAGCTGTAGAAAGTGCCAGAATTTCGGATATCAACGATTACAAAACCGGGCTCATTTCCTCCACCAGCGTGGGCGGAATGGATATTACCGAAAAATATTTCTACACCTACGAAGATTTTCCTGAAAAGCAAAAATACATCGACGCTCACGATGCCGGAAATTCATCTTTGGCAATTGCAGAATTATTGGGTCTAAAAGGAATGGTTTCTACCATCAGCACGGCCTGTTCGTCCGCTGCCAATGCGATTATGATGGGCGCAAAACTCATCAAAAACGGCGTTCTTGACCGTGTAATTGTTGGCGGAACAGATTCACTTTCGAAGTTTACTTTGAATGGATTTAATACGCTGATGATTCTGACGGATTCTTACAACACGCCTTTCGACAACAACAGAAAAGGTCTAAATCTTGGCGAAGCAGCTGCTTTCCTTGTTTTGGAATCTGATGAAGTGGTGCAAAAAGAAAATAAAAAAGTACTCGCTTATCTTTCCGGTTACGGAAATGCTAATGATGCGCATCATCAGACAGCTTCTTCGGAAAACGGGCAAGGTGCGTTTTTAGCAATGGAAAAAGCATTGAAAGTTTCAGGTTTAAATAAAGAAAACATCGATTACATAAACGTTCACGGTACCGCAACTCCGAATAATGATTTGTCTGAAGGCATTGCAATGATTCGGATTTTTGGCGAAAATCAAGTTCCGGAATTCAGTTCTACGAAAGCATTTACCGGTCATACTTTGGCAGCAGCAGCAGGAATTGAAGCTGTTTATTCGATTTTGGCAATGCAGAATAATGTGATTTTCCCGAATTTAAATTTCAAAACGAAGATGGAAGAATTTGATTTGACGCCGGTTACCGAACTGAAAGAGAAAAATATCAATCACGTACTTTCCAATTCGTTTGGATTTGGCGGAAACTGTTCAACTTTAATTTTTTCTAAATAATGAGTGCAGTTTACATCAACAGTGCCGCCTGCATCTCGGTTCAGGACACTTTAAACGAAAACTTCTTCGAAACTTTAAAACCTGAAAATTCAGTTCAGATTTTAAAAGCAATTGAACCGAATTACAAAGAATTCATTCCGCCAGCGATGAGCAGAAGAATGTCTAAAACGGTGAAAATGAGTTCCGTTGCTTCCACAAAAGCTTTGCAGGAAGCAGAAATTGAAAAACCGGATTCTATCATCGTCGGAACCGGAATGGGCTGTTCTCAGGATTCTGAAAAGTTTCTAAAAAATGTATTGGAAAACAATGAAGAATTTTTGACACCAACTTTTTTCATTCAATCGACGCACAATACAGTTTCTGGGCAAATTGCTTTGGGATTGCAATGTCACGGTTATAATTTTACATACGTCAACAGTTCATCTTCACTTGAATTTTCAATGCTGGATGCGAAACTTCAGATTTTGGATGGGGAAGCAGAAAACGTTTTGGTGGGTTCAACAGACGAACAAACCGACAGAACAATGGAATTGTACAAGCTGAATAATTCCATTAAAAAAGAAGAAAATCTTCCGGTTGATTATTTAAATTCAACAACGGAAGGTGTGATTTGGGGCGAAGGTTCAAGCTTTTTTGTTTTAGGAAAAGACAAAACGGTAAGTTCTTATGCTGAATTGAAAGATATTCAAATCATTAATACATTAGAATTAAATGAAACTCAAAAATTCATTGAAGATTTTTTAGCTAAAAATAATTTAACCAATCAGGATATTAGCGCTGTGATTTTAGGTTTTAGCGGAGATTCAAAATCGGATAATTATTATCAAAAAGCTTCAGAATTATTTCAAAATTCGTCATTGCTATACTACAAACATTTGAGTGGAGAATTCAATACAGCGAGCGGTTTTTCAACATTTATGGCTTGTCAGATTTTGAAGAATCAAGAGATTCCGGAAATTATGAAGATTAATGATGTGAAAAAAGAAAGCATTAAAAATATTCTTTTGTACAATCACTTGGGAGGAAATGACCATAGCTTGGTTTTGTTGGAAAAGGTTTAAAACTAAACCTTCAAGGTTTATAGAAATATAAAAATGAAGCACCACCCTTTTATCATATTCTATCTTTTCTTGAATCTGCTTATTTACTCATTTCAGGGAACGATTTGGGTTTATATTTTCTGTTTCATACTTTTTTCTGCTGTTATCATGTGGGGTTCTTTTGATATTCAACTAGGATATTTTGTTAACAACCTGACTCATAAACGAACCAAAATTAAAGAAGTAGCTCTCACTTTTGACGACGGTCCAACTGAATTCACACCGAAGTTTTTAGATATTTTAAAAGACAATAACATCAAAGCCACCTTTTTCTGCATAGGAAGACAAATCGAAAAATATCCTGAAACATTCCAAAGAATCATTGCGGAAGGTCATACAGTAGGCAACCACACTTTTTTACATTCAAATAACACCGGATTTTTATCAACTTCAAAAATGATTGATGAAATTCAAAAATGTGATGAAGTAATGTTGAAAATTGGAAATATTAAAACTGATTTGTATCGACCTCCATTTGGTGTGACAAATCCGAATATTGCTAAAGCCATCAAGAAAAATAATAAAAAAAGCATCGGTTGGAATGTACGTTCGTTAGACACTGTAATTACGGGCGAGAAGAAAATTTTAAGGAAAGTAACAAAAAATTTAAAAAAAGGAAGCATTATACTTCTTCATGATACTTCGGAGAAAACGTTTAATGTTTTGGTCGAATTATTGTTATTTTTGGAGCGTGAAAAGTATTCTACTTTTACAATTGATTCAATATTTAAATCTAAAAATAATGTTTAAAAATATAGCTTTCATCGCATATTTATTAATTTCAAGTTTTGTTTTTGCACAGAACACCGCAATGACGAGCGCAGAATCAAAAGCCTTCGTGACCAAAATTTCGTCTGAAACCAAAGAAATAAAAACTTTGCAAAGCGACTTCGTTCAAACCAAAAAAATGGATTTTTTAGATAAAAATATTGTCACACAAGGCAGGATGTCTTTAAAATCCCCGAATACTTTAAGTTGGAAATACACAAAACCTTATCAATACAGCATTATTTTTAAGGAAAATAAAATTTTCATCAACGACCAAGGGAAAAAATCTTCTGTTGATGCAAAAAGTAAAACCTTCGAAAAAATCAATAAATTAATTGTCGGAAGTTCAAATGGGAAAATGTTTCTAGACCCTGAATTTGCGGTTGCTTATTTTAAAAATGGAACTTCTAATATCGCTAAATTCACTCCGAAATCTGCTCAATTATTAAAATACATTAAGCAAATTGAACTGCATTTTCCTAAAAATCAGACGACAGTTTCGCAGGTAAATATGACTGAAGCTTCGGGCGACACCACGAATATTGTTTTCAAAAACACAAAAATCAATGCGCCGATTCCTGCTTCCGAGTTTTCTTTATAGTTCGCTTTTGTTGCTGATGTTTTCGTGCAAAACGTATCAGCTGACAAATGCAAAACCAATTTCAAACTCAGAAAAAGAAGTTGAAAATCTGTACTTTTCTTCGAACGAAGATTATGTGTATAAATGTCATATGGAAGTTTATGGTAATGACATCAGTGGAATTCTTATCATCAAAAAAATATCGGAAAGCACGCATCGAGTTGTAATGACCTCAGATTTTGGGAATAAAATGATTGACTTTGAACTCTCTGGAAATGATTTTAAACTCAATTATGTCCTCGCGGATTTAGACAAAAAAATGGTCATCAATTTTCTGAAAAATGATTTTCAGGAACTTCTAAAACGAAAGTTCTCGGTAAATGAAAGTTTTGAAAATGATGATTCTAAAATTTATCTTTCAAAAGTTGATAACAAACAATACTATTTGTTCTTTAACAAAAATTCTGGCTTATTAAACCAAATCATCTACACAAAAAACAACCGCGAGAAAATCGATTTTACTTTTGAAGCAAAAAAACATACTTTTGCAGAGACGATCGATCTTCAACACAAAGATTTTAAAATTAACATCAAACTTTTCCAAATCACTGAAACTGAATAAAATATGCAGACCATTCTTACCAACTTTTACACCTTAGAATCATCCGAAAAATCAGAGAATGGAAGTTTCGTTGCGAAGATAAAACTCAATCCCGACCACGAGATCTTCAAAGGTCATTTTCCAGGAAACCCTGTGACACCAGGCGTTTGTATGATGCAGATTGTAAAAGACTTAACAGAAAATTTCACGGCTTCAAAATTATTTCTGAAATCCGCTTCCAATGTGAAGTTTATGGCCATCATCAATCCTTTTGAGACGCCTGATCTGGTTTTGCGATTGGACATTACTGAAAAAGATGGTGAGATAAAAGTAAAGAACACGACAAGTTTTGGCGAAACAATTGCATTGAAACTCTCAGTTACTTACAATAAAATATAAGGTTATGAAATTGATAGTCACTTTGATGTTCACATTCTTCTCATTCTTCCAATCCGATCTGGAATCTTTGAGAAACAGCTACTCCAAAGCAAACCAATCAAACGACAACGCTAAAAACTTCATCGAATTAGCAGAAAAGAAAAACTCGTCGGATGTAATGATCTCTGCATACAAAGCCGCAGCAAAAGTACTGGAAGCAAAGGTGACGACGGAAAAAAACAAGCGAAAATCATTCGTAAAATCCGGCGCAACAAGTTTGGAAAGCCTTATCAAAAGTAATCCGAACAACGCAGAATTACGTGTGATCAGAATGAGCGTTCAGGAAAATATTCCAAAAATTGTTGGCTATAATAAGAATCTGAAAGAAGACAAAACTTTTCTAATCAACAATTACAGCAAACAAAATACTGACCTGAAAAGCTATATCAAACAATTTGTTGCACAATCCAAAACAATCAACGCTGCGGAAAAAGCTTCATTCAAATAAGAAATGACCATCAACGAAGTACAGAATGCCATCTCCGAAAGGAAAATCTGCGTTTTAATTCCTACTTACAACAACGAAAAAACGCTGAAACGGGTCATCGACGGCGTTCTGGATTATACTCAGAATATCATTGTCGTGAATGATGGTTCGACAGATTCTACTTCGTCGATTCTGAAAGGTTATCCTCAAATTTCCATTATCAATTTACCCAAAAACAAAGGCAAAGGAAATGCTTTAAAAATTGGTTTTCGAAAAGCGATTCAACTTGGTTCTGACTTCGCCATCACGATTGATTCCGACGGTCAACATTATCCAGATGACATTCCCGTTTTTGTGGAAGCTTTATTGGCTGAAGCGGAAGATGTTTTGCTCATCGGAAACCGAAATATGTCGCAAGACGGCATTCCGAAAAAAAGCAGTTTTGGAAACAATTTTTCTAATTTCTGGTTTTGGTTTGAGACCGGAATCAAGCTTCAGGACACGCAATCCGGCTTCAGACTTTATCCGTTGAATAAAATTCCGAAAAAATATTTCACCCCGAAATTCGAGTTCGAAATCGAAATTATTGTACGAACCGCGTGGAAAAACACTCCGGTCAAAAATGTTCCGGTGAAAGTTCTTTACGACCCAGCGGAAAGAGTGTCTCATTTCCGGCCTTTCAAGGATTTTACGCGAATCAGCATTCTCAATACCATATTGGTTATCATCACTTTAGCTTACATCAAGCCTCGAAATTTTATCCATAATTTCAGGAAGAAAAGTTTCAAGAGATTCATCAAAGAAGATGTTTTGGAAAGCGACGGAAGCAACCGCACCAAGGCGTTTTCCATTGCATTGGGCGCTTTCATTGGACTGTCGCCGGTTTGGGGATTTCAGACAGCTTTGACGATATCTTTGGCCGTGATTTTTAAGCTCAACAAAGTGTTGGCATTTGTCTCTTCCAACATCAGTTTTCCGCCGTTTATTCCTTTCATTATTGCGGGTTCTCTCTTTATTGGTGCGCCTTTCGTGGATGGAGAAACCAATTTTATGAATCACGAAATCAACTTCGAACTGGTCAAAAATCATTTGCTTCAATACATTATCGGCAGTCTGATTTTGGCAACTTCGGTCTCCACAATTCTGGGTGTTGGTTTTTATCTTTTCCTCAACAAAGTCAATCCTGAAAATGGTTAGAATGATTTGGGCAACTTTTCCGCCTTCCACTCCCGCTATTTTTGCCGCACTATTCCAGCCACAAAAAATGAGCTCCGTTCAAGTCGGGTTGCGCTTCGCAGAATTTAACGCTTTCCATTCCATTTGACGATTTGTCGTTATTTCAACTTTCTCAAAGCCTTCTTCAAATATTTCTCAACATTCCCTTTGTCAGGAACTGCTGTAATCTCCTTAGTCAAAGCTTTTTCGAATTCAACTTTCGCCTTCTGATAATCTTTTTGATTGAAATAATATTTCCCAGCCTGATAATAAGCCAACCAAAAATCCGGATTCAAAGCTTGGTAATGATTGATGAATTCATCAGACAATATTTTACTTTCATCAAACTGAGAACTCAATTTTTTAAATTCTTCATAATTCTTAAATTCCTGAGAATCCACAAAAGAATCTTTCGCAATGTTCAGATTTGAAGTCGCGAATTCTCCCGTTTTCATACGTTCATCAGAAAAGATTTTATTCAAATCATAACAGACAAATTCGCCCAGTTGATAAGGATTTGACGACACCCAAACCAATCGTTTCTCCGGCGAAAAAATCACCGCGTGATGAGCCAAAAGTTGGTTCAAAGCTTTCTCATTTCCATAACCGATTTTCTCTCCTTTCAAACCAGATTTATCTCTTAGAATTGAAGCCATTTTTTCAGGATTCAACTTTGGATTTTCAGTCAACAATTCCTGAAGTTTTTCATAACGATATTCCGAATGGCTTTCCGCAATTTGCTTCTGATTGCGCTCGTCATCCTTATAAGCTTCAGACTGAAAATGATTCGTACAAACCAACTGACTCGAATTCTCAACTTTAAAAACCCCGAAATTATCTGGCGAAACTTCAATGATTACAGCATTTTTATCATTCGCACTTCCCACCAAAATTGATTCTGAGACGAAAACTTTCCGCCTTTTTGCAATCGCAATCGCTTCATCAATATTTTTAGCAAATTGTAGAATTTCACGTGTCACCAAAGAAATCGGCGTTTTTGCGCTCATTGGAATCTTAGATTTTCCAGCGTTGATGGTTACCGTGATTCCTTCCTTATTCATTCCGGAAACTACACCAATCATTCCAGGCCAACTGACCGACATATATGGAATTCCGTTTTCTGGTTCTACAAATTCAACCAACTTGTTTTTCGCAAAATCGTCGCCGACATAAAAATCGAAATTTCGCCCAATCAACAAATCGCCGTCTTCCGTATTTTCGTTCCAAACAGCCAAAGACGAACAGCCAACCATCGCCAAATCCTGCATTGCGTGGCCAATATCGTGCGCGCCGTGCAAGTACAAACTCCGGAGATATTTTGGTGCGATAAAATTATATCTGTCCGATGAATATTGGGACAAACCATAGATTTCGGTTTGATAATCTTCACGAATATTCAAATACATTTTGCGATTGTACCATTTCAAAAAACCATTCAACAATTTTTGTTTGAATTTTGAAGGCACAAAACCTTCGACCTTGGAAAAGAAAATCGCTTCCTGATTCTGCATCAGACTTTGAGTCAACGCACCATTATTATAGCCCAACTGCAAAGGATTTCCTTGGATGTAAAGTTCCCAAAGTTGCTGTTTATTTTTGGTCAGATAATTTTGTTTAAAACTAAAAGTTGAGTCGTTTACCTTATTAATTTTTGGAACCTCAAGTGAATATTGACTTATTTCCGGAACGTGATGGATGGATTTTGAAACGCCACACGAGATGACATTTAAAATAAAAAACAGATAAAGTAGAATTCTATTTCTCATCGGTTTGATTTAAAACTTGAGTCAATCTTTCATCAATCAATTCCTTTCCCAGAATCTCGGAACACGTTACGAATGCGCCAATCGTACAACCCAAGATCCCGTGCATATTCACGCTTTGACCTGTCAGGAAAAGGTTGTTGATTTTAGTTTTCGGCGAAAAAATCGTCTTCATCGGATTGGAAGAATCTTTTCTGTAACCGTACATATTACCTTTGGAACCGCCGATATAATCTCGGTAAGAAAGTGGCGACGAAGTGTGAACAGCTTTGATTTGAGAGCGCAATTCTGGAAATTTCTTTTCAATTTCTGAAATTAATTTTTCTGCTTTTTTGTTTTTGAAATCTTCATATTCTTTTCCTCGCTCGTGATTTTCTGCAACAGTATTGAAAGTGGTTTCCCACTGTTTCACCTCATCATAATTCATATAAGTCAGAATCGTCAAACTCTCTGCAAAGTCAGGATTGTACTTCGAAACCGTTGCCGAAAGCATATAAGATTCCGGCCAATTCTCTTCCGAATAATTGGACTGATTCCAAATATTTTCTTCGTTCTTGTAATGGTAATAATTAAAATTAAAATATTTGAAAGTGTTCGGTTTCAAAACGATGTAGGCACTAAAACAGGAACTAATCGGTTCCAATTCATCGATTCTTTTGGTGAAAGATTTCTTGAAATGTTCTTTTCCAATTAAATCTAAAGTTGTTTTAATCTCAATATTTGAAATGAATCTTTTGGCAAAATATTCTTTTCCGTTCTTGGTTTTTACGGATTTCAAAATATTCTCTTCGTCAAAAATCATTTCTGCAACTTCGGAATGTTTGTAGACTTCTGCGCCGTGATTTCTCAATTGTTTAATCAATAATTTTGAAATTTGACTTCCGCCGTTTGTACATTTATAAGCACTTTGAATATAAGAATTGACGGTCAAAGCGTGAACATACAACGGTGTTTTATCCGAACCCGCATAAAGAAAATTGGAACCTGCTAAAACGGTTTGTAATTTCTTGTTTGATGTGATTGATGCTATAAAATCCTTGGCGTTGATGTAAAGAATATCCTCATTATATTTTCCTTCGCCTACGAGATTGTATCTTGGAAACTGGTTGCAAACATTCTGAATTTCATCAACATATCTAATTATATTTTCTCGTTCGTCTGGGAAAATATTGGATAATTGATTTACAAAATTGTCATAACCCTGGGAATGTGGATATTCGATTTCATCATTGTCGAAAGTAATTTTGTCGAATCCTATTTCGTTCATTTTTTCAAGATTCAAATCTTGGATGATGTCGAGGTATTTGAAATATTGGTGAAGATTCTGACCTTCGGACAGTCCGCCTAGATAATGAACACCTGTATCGAAAATGAGTTTGTCACGCGAAAAGGTTTGAAGGTTTCCGCCGTACTGATTATTCTTTTCTAATACGCACACTTTCAGTCCTTCTTTCGCCAAAACCAAGGCAGAAACAAGTCCACTAATTCCGCTTCCGATGACGAGTATGTCGTATTGTTTCTTCAATGAATAAAGTTGTTAAGAAAAAAAACTTACTATTTATATTGACTTTTGATTTTATACCGAATCTGCAACCCGGCTTGAGCGGAAATCCTTTTTTGTAGCTGGAAAAGCGTAGGCAAAAAGATTGACTTCGTCGAACCATTTCATTAGGTTTGGGAGCGGAAGACGGATTAAGTTGCCATAAATATATTGAAAATCAATCAATATCGTCCCAAAAGTCGAAGTAATTGAACCATTGGAGTGGATATTTTTTGAGCATCGATTCCAGATTTTGGACGTAGGAGTTGAGCAAGCCTTGTGAATCTCGGTTTTTGATGTTTTGAGCGACTCTTGCGTAGAGGTGATAATGAAGATTTTTTTCCTTCATCACGTAAACATAAACCACAGGAACGCGCAATCTGGAAGCAATGAGGAAAGGTCCAGCGGGAAATTTTGCGGTTTTTTCGAGCAATTCAGCTTCCAGAAATTTGGAGCCTTCGAAATATCTGTCGCCTGTGAAACAAATCAGTTCGTTGTTGGTCAGAGCTTCGTTGATTCTGAAAATGTGCGACATATCGTCTTTCACAAAAATGAATTTGATGTTGCTTTTCTTGACGGAAATGCTTTCCATATATTCTCTGATGGCCGTCACTTCCTGGTCTGTTGTGACCAGATTGATTTGAGCATCAAAATCGATGTCGGCAAAAAAGTGTTCGGCAATTTCGAAATTTCCGATATGTGCGCTGATGAGAACGCCACCTTTTTTCTCAGAGAGAAGATTTTTGAGGTTTTCTATTCCATCGAATTCGTAGGTGAATCGGTTTCTTAAGCCTACGGAAATGGCGGTTTTATCAATCAGAACTTTACCGAAGACGAAGTAGCTTTTGAAAACGGACAATTTGGTTTTCAAAGCACTGAAATTCAGTCGTTTTTTGAAATAATAAGAAATGTATTGGTTGCTTTTCTTCTCGAAAATGAAGTAGTAAGCTGCAACAAAATAGAGGACAAAATAGGAGCTTCGGATTCCAATATTCTTGATACACCAGACGAAAATCTGGTAGCCCAATATCGTTCCTTTGGATTTGCCTTTCCATTTGTTCATAGTTCAGATGTTAGACTTTAGATGCTAGAAATTAGACAAATAGAACCGTAAACTAGACTGTTTTTTCTGAAATCTTTTGTTCTATCGTATTATAGAAATCTTCAAACGTGATGACTTTTTTGAAGTCTGCCTCACCTAATTTTACACCGAAATTAGACTCAATCACCACGACCATATCGATATAATCCAGACTGTCTAAGCCTAGTGTGGTTTTGAAGTTGGCATCATTGGCGATATCATCGCGGTCCACCTCAAACTCATTGACAAGAAAATCATTAGCAATCGTAATAATTTTTTCTTTTTCCATAACTTTATTTAAACAAATTTTTTAACAATCAATGCTGAATTGGTTCCTCCGAATCCGAAAGAATTCGACAAAAATACGTCAATTTTTTGATTTTTTGTTTCGGTGATGAGATTTATCTTTTTTGCGTCCTCGTCAGGATTTTCCAGATTGATGTTTGGTGCGATGAAATCATTCTGCATCATCAGAATCGAATAGACCACTTCGCTTGCGCCGGCCATCCAACATTCGTGGCCAGTCATAGATTTGGTGGAGCTCACCGGGATTTCGTTTCCGAAAATTTCGTGGATCGCTTTTGCTTCATTCGCATCGCCCAAAGGTGTTGAAGTTGCGTGGGCATTGATATAATCGATGTCTTTAGGCATTAGATCAGCTTGTTTCAGAGACCTTTCCATTGCTAGAGCTGGCCCGTCGACATTTGGAGTGGAAATGTGTCCGCCGTTGGAAGAAAATCCGTAACCGACAATTTCTGCTAAGATATTTGCGCCTCTTCTTTTGGCAGATTCCAGACTTTCAACAATCAAGGTTGCTGCGCCGCCGCTTGGAATGAGTCCGTCTCTTCCGGAATCAAAAGGTCTTGAGGCTTTCGCTGGTTCATCTTCACGAACAGAAAAAACGCCTAATCCGTCGAAACTTGCCATTGAAAATTTGTTGGTTTCCTGGGCGCCTCCGCAAACAACAATGTCTTGCATCCCGTTCTTAATCAATATATAAGCTAATCCCAAAGAATGAGAACCACTGGCACAAGCTGCACTGATCGTCAAATTAATTCCTCTCAGTTTGAAGATGGTGGAAAGGTTCATTGTCACAGTGGAATTCATTGATTTGAAGATGGCGCCGGAACCCATCAATGTGGTGTCGTGCTTTTCTCTCACAGTGTCAATCGCTTCTACAACTGCCTGAGAAACACTGTCATTACCGTATAAAATACCGACTTCATTCTCATCAAGAAATTCCTGTTCAATTCCAGCTTGTTTCAAAGCGTCGATTGTTGCCAAATAAGCGTACTCGCTTTCTTCACCCATACTGATGCGCTGTCTCCTGCTGAGAAGGCTCTTCAGATCTGGCTTCGGTACACGACCGGTCAAACCTGACCTGTAGCCAAATTCCTTTCTTTCCTCATCCAAAACAATTCCGGATCTTCCCTGATAGAGCGATTCTTTAACTTCTTCCAAAGAAATCCCAATGCAGGAATAAATTCCCATTCCGGTAATGACGACTCTGTTGTCCATTTTATATAATTTAACAATGTATCAGTTTAAACAATGTAACAATTTTCAAAAATTGGTAAACTGATATATTGGTAGATTGTTACATTAATTATGAATAAATTCCTCCGTTGATGTTGATCACCTCACCTGTGATGTACGACGATTTTCTTGATGCTAAAAATGCAACCAGATCAGCTACTTCTTCTGCTTCACCAAACCGGTTGGCCGGAATCATTGCTTTCAGTTCTTTCTCATCAAAATCCTGGGTCATATCTGTTCTGATAAACCCTGGCGCCACGGCGTTGACCGTGATATTTCTTTTCGCAACTTCCTGAGCCAAAGCTTTTGTCGCGCCAACTACAGCACCTTTCGCTGCAGAATAATTGGTTTGTCCAGCGGTACCTTTCACCCCCGAAACAGAAACCATATTGATGATCCTGCCGTATTTATTTCTCAACAATTTCTGAATGAAGAAATTGGTCACGTTGAAAAAACCATTCAAACTTGTGTTGATCACAGAGTTCCAGTCCTCGGATTTCATCCACATAAAAAGTCCGTCTCTAGTGATTCCAGCGTTGTTGACGATCACTTCTACCAAAGATTCTGGATTCTTCTCCTGCCAATCACCAAGAACCTTCAAGGTTTCTTCGGCGTTTCCTACATCAAATTTAAGAATTTCTCCTGTAGAACCCAATGCCTCCACTTTGGCTAAAGTTTCTTTTGCCGCGTCTTCGTTTGAAGTATAATTTATAAGAATGTGATAGTTTTTTTCCTCTGCCAGTTTCAGACAGATCGCTCTACCAATTCCTCTGGATCCTCCTGTTATGATTGCACATTTCATTGGTTATAGTTTTTGTAATTCATTATCCATAGGTTACCTACGGCTACTGATATTAAACCCGTCGGGTTGGTCATTAATATTTATAATTCTTCAGATATTGCTTCACACCTTCCAAATATGGATACATCACCATATCTTCAGAAAATGCCGGAATGATCTTTCTG
>Ga0308171_1001074_pt1 | contig 41923 bp, 31 predicted proteins | sample PhyGR1_FD_202135 | JGI IMG/M metagenome (GOLD analysis project Ga0308171, IMG submission 202135) | Phyllosphere microbial communities from UC Gill Tract Community Farm, Albany, California, United States - DLSLSG.R1 | ecosystem: Host-associated > Plants > Phyllosphere > Unclassified | place: USA... | reverse complement strand
GAACACGGCCGAGAACATGCTGGTCAGGATGCCGATGCAGTGCACCACGGCGAAGCCGCGCACCGGGCCGGAGCCGAAGGCCAGCAGCGCCAGGCCGGCGATCAGCGTGGTGACGTTGGAGTCGAGGATGGTCGCCCAGGCCCGCTCGTAGCCCGCGTGGATGGCCGCCTGCGGCGCGACGCCGGCGCGCAGTTCCTCGCGGATGCGCTCGTTGATCAGCACGTTGGAGTCGATGGCGACGCCCAGCGCCAGCGCCAGCGCGGCGATGCCGGGCAGCGTGAGGGTGGCCTGCAGCATCGACAGAATGGCCAGCAGCAGCAGCACGTTCACCGACAGCGCGATGGACGAGATCACGCCGAAGAGCGCGTAGTAGATGCACATGAACACCGAGATGGCGACGAAGCCCCAGACCACGCTGTGGATGCCGCGCTGGATGTTGTCTTCGCCCAGGCTCGGGCCGATGGTGTATTCCTCGATGATTTCCATGGGCGCGGCCAGCGAGCCGGCGCGCAGCAGCAGCGAGGTGTCGTTGGCTTCCGCCGTGGTCATGCGGCCGGAGATCTGCACGCGGCCGCCGCCGATTTCGCTGCGGATCACGGGCGCGGTGACGACCTCGCCCTTGCCCTTTTCGAACAGCACGATGGCCATGCGCTTGCCGATGCTCTCGCGCGTGACGTCGCGGAAGATGCGCGAGCCCTTGGCGTCGAGCGTCAGGTTGACGGTGGCCTCCTGCGTCTGGCCGTCGAAGCCGGGCTGCGCGTCGGTCAGGTTCTCGCCGGTCAGGATGACCTGCTTCTTGACGATGATCGGCTGGCCGTTGCGGTCCAGGTACTTCTCGGAGCCGAAGGGCACGGGGCCGGAGCCCATCTCGGCGGAGCGGGCATCGGCGCCCTCGTCCACCATGCGCACTTCCAGCGTGGCGGTGCGGCCCAGGATGTCCTTGGCCTTGGCCGTGTCCTGCACGCCAGGCAGCTGCACGACGATGCGGTCCAGGCCCTGCTGCTGGATCACCGGCTCGGCCACGCCAAGTTCGTTGATCCGGTTGTGCAGCGTGGTCATGTTCTGCTTGAGCGCCTGCTCCTGCACCTTGCGCACCGCTTCGGGCTTGATCGTGGCGCGCAGCAGGAAGCCGTTGCCATCCGGCGTGCTGGTGGTCTGCAGGTCCTGGAACTGGTCGGCGACCAGGTTGCGCACGGCCGTCAGCGTGGCTTCGTCGCGCACGCGGATGTCCACCGTCTGGCCATCGCGGCTGATGCCGCCGTGGCGGATGTTCTTGTCGCGCATGGTGGTGCGCAGGTCACCCGCCAGCGACTCGGCCCGCTTGGTCAGCGCGGCCTGCATGTCCACCTGCAGCATGAAGTGCACGCCGCCGCGCAGGTCCAGCCCCAGGTACATGGGGCGGGCGTGCAGCGCGGTCAGCCAGGCGGGGGAGCGCGAGACGAGGTTCAGCGCCACGATGTAGGGCGGGTCGTTCGCGTCGGGGACCAGGGCGCGCTGGATGGCGTCCCGGGCCTTGAGCTGGTTGTCGGGCGTGTCGAAGCGCGCGCGCACCGAATTGCCCTCCAGCACGATCTGGTCGGCGGTGACGCCCGCCGCCTGCAGCGCCGCTTCCACGCGCTGCTGCAAGGCGGTGTCGACCTTGATGGTCGCCTTGGCCGAAGACACCTGCACCGCGGGCGCTTCACCGAAGAAATTGGGCAGGGTATAGAGCACCCCCACCAGCAGGACGATCACCAGGATCGCGTACTTCCAGACCGGGTAACGGTTCATGATCGCGCTTCTTCTCTCTGTTATCGGGTCCAGGCCAGCAGACGCCGTGGAACTGGCTCCGCCAGGCCACTGGCGTCGTCCCCCTTCCCATCACGCAGTGATGAGAGAAGGGGGAAGCGGCGCAGCCGCTCAGGGGGTTGTCTTTATTTGACCGTGCCCTTGGGCAGCACTTGCGCCACGGCGCTGCGCTGGACCTGCACTTCCACGCCCGAAGCGATCTCCAGATGCAGGTAGCCTTCCGAGAGGCGCGACACGCGGCCCAGCAGGCCGCCGGAGGTCACCACCTCGTCGCCCTTGGCGATGGCTTCGATCATGGCGCGGTGCTCTTTCTGGCGCTTCATCTGGGGGCGGATCATGATGAAGTACAGCACCACGAACATGAGCACCAGCGGCAGCATGCCGGTGAGCGAGCCCATCAGGCCGCCGCCGGTGGCGGTGGCGGCGGGGGCGGTCTGGGCGAAGGCGGAAGAAATGAACACGGCGGGAAGCTCCACGGAGTGAGGGGTCGATTCGGACGCCCGCGCTGCGGCCAGCGCGGCTTGACGGGCGTAACCGGGCATTGTATTCGGGGCCGCCGAAAGTGGCTGGCCATAACCCGCCCCCTGCCGGGCTTTGGCCGGCCGGGCGCCGATGCGGACGGCCCAACCATGCCCAAAAATGGCTGCGGCGCTTATGGAATAAGCGCCAGCAGCTACATTTTCAATAGCAAACCGGCATGGGCGGCCGGTTCGTACCTTCTCAGGCCATGCGGCGCTCGGCCTGCGGGTTGCGCCACTGCGCCATCAGGCCCGCCCACTGCGGCCGCACGGTGGCCAGGTGGCGTTCCTTGACGTGGCCGTAGCCGCGAATGCCCTCGGGCAGGCTGGCGATCTCCACGGCCAGCGGCAGGCGCTCGGCCGTCAGCCCGGCGATCACCTCGTCGATGGCGGCGCGGTATTCGCCGATCAGCGCGCGCTCGGTGCGGCGCTCCTCAGTGCGGCCGAAGGGGTCAAGCGCGGTGCCGCGCAGGCCTTTCATCTTCGCCAGCACCGCGAAGGCGCGGCGCATCCAGGGGCCGTAGGCCTGCTTGACCAGTTCGCCCTTGTCGTTCTTCTTGGCCGTGAGCGGCGGCGCCAGGTGGTGGACCACACGGTAGTCGCCCTCGAACATGCCCTCGATCTTGGCGGCGAAGGCGGCGTCGGTGTGCAGCCGGGCGACTTCGTACTCGTCCTTGTACGCCATCAGTTTGAAGAGGTAGCGCGCCACGGCTTCGGTCAGCCGCGTGGGGGCCGAAGCGCCCAGCCGCGCTTCCGCCGCCTGCACCTTGCCGACGAAGGCTTGGTACTCGGCCGCGTAGGCGGCGTTCTGGTACGCGGTGAGGAACTCCACGCGCTTGGCGACCATCTCGGCCAGGCCCGGCTTCTTCACGAACTGGATGACCCGAGCGGCCGGGTCCGGTCGCTCTCCCGCTCCCGGGGCCTTGAACAGCGCCTGCACCGATGCCAGGTCGTGCGCGTAGCGGCGGCCCCATTCGAAGGCGGCCTGGTTGTTCTGGACCTGTACGCCGTTCAGCTCCATCGCCCGCATCAACGCGGCGTGCGACAGCGGCACGCGGCCCTGCTGCCAGGCGTAGCCCAGCATCAGCGGGTTGGTGTAGATGCTGTCGCCCAGCAGCTGCACGGCCACCTGGTCGGCGTCGAAGGCACCCAGGCCACCCTGCCCCACGGTGCCGGCGATGGCGGCCTCGCAGCTGCCGGCCGGGAACTGCCAGTCGGGGTTGTGCACGAAGGACGCCGAAGGCGTGCCGTGCGTGTTCAGCGCCACGTAGGTGCGGCCCGGCTGCATGGCGGCCAGCGTGGTCTTGGTGGCGGCGACGATGGGATCGCAGCCGATGATGAGGTCGGCCTTGGCCGTATCCACCTTGGTGGTGTAGATGGCATCCGGCCGGTTGGCGATCTGGATGTGGCTCCAGGTGGCGCCACCCTTTTGCGCCAGGCCCGCCGCGTCCTGCGTGACCACGCCCTTGCCGTCCAGGTGCGCGGCCATGCCCAGCAGCGAGCCGATGGTGATGACCCCCGTGCCGCCCACGCCCGCCACCACGATGCCCCAGGCGCTTTCGGCCACCGGCAGCACCGGCTCGGGAATCGGCGGCAGCAGTGACAGATCGCCCTTCTTCTCTTTCTTCGGCTTCTTCAGCTGGCCGCCCTCAACGGTCACGAAGCTCGGGCAGAAGCCCTTCACGCACGAATAGTCTTTGTTGCAGCTGTTCTGGTTGATGCGGCGCTTGCGGCCGAATTCGGTTTCCACCGGCTCGACCGAGAGGCAGTTGGACTGCACCGAGCAGTCGCCGCAGCCCTCGCACACCAGTTCGTTGATGACGACGGTCTTGTCGGGGGTGGCGAGCGTGCCGCGCTTCCTGCGGCGGCGCTTTTCGGTCGCGCAGGTCTGGTCGTAGATGATGGCCGTGCAGCCGGCGATCTCGCGCAGCTCGCGCTGGATGCGGTCGAGCTCGTCGCGGTGGTGCACCGTCACGCCGTCCGCCAGCGCCACGCCGTCGTACTTGTGCGGCTCGTCGGTCACGATGACCAGCTTGGCCACGCCCTCGGCCTTCAGGCTGGCCATGATCTGCAGCACCGAATGGCCTTCGGGCCGCTCGCCCACCTGCTGGCCGCCGGTCATGGCGACGGCATCGTTGTAGAGCACCTTGTAGGTGATGTTGGTGCCCGCCGCGATGCTCTGGCGGATGGCCAGCAGGCCGCTGTGGAAGTAGGTGCCGTCGCCCAGGTTGGCGAACACGTGGTTCTCGGTGGTGAACGGCGCCTGGCCGACCCAGGTGACGCCCTCGCCGCCCATCTGCGTGAAGGTGGACGTGTTGCGGTCGGGCATCCAGTTGACCATGTAGTGGCAGCCGATGCCGGCCACGGCGCGCGAGCCCTCGGGCACGCGGGTGCTGGTGTTGTGCGGGCAGCCGCTGCAGAACCAGGGCGTGCGGTCGCCCGTTTCGCCCTTCAGCTCGGCCATGCCGCGCTCGCGCGCGTCGATGACGGCCAGGCGCTCGTCCATGCGCGCGGCCACGTCGGCCGGCACGCCCAGTTTCTTCAGGCGCTTGGCGATGGCGCGGGCGATGATGGCGGGCGTCAGGTCGGCCTTGGGGCGCAGCAGCCAGTTCTGGCTGGGGTTGGGCATGCTCCACTCGCCGCCGGAGTTGTCGCCCGGCACCTCGTCGAACTTGCCCAGCACGTTGGGGCGCACGTCGGCGCGCCAGTTGTAGAGCTCTTCCTTCAGCTGGTATTCGATGACCTGGCGCTTTTCCTCCACCACCAGAATCTCCTGCAGCCCCTGGGCGAAGTCGCGGGTGATGGTCGCCTCCAGCGGCCAGACCACGTTCACCTTGTGCAGGCGAATGCCCAGCTGGTGGCAGACGTCATCGTGCAGCCCCAGGTCGATGAGCGCCTGGCGCGTGTCGTTGAAGGCCTTGCCGCTGGCGATGATGCCGAAGCGGTCCTGCGGGCCGGCGATGACGTTGTAGTTGAGCTTGTTGGCGCGGATGTACGCGAGGGCCGCATACCACTTGTAGTCCATCAGGCGCGCCTCCTGCTCCAGCGGCGCGTCGGGCCAGCGGATGTGCAGGCCGCCGGGCGGCATGGCGAAGTCCTCGGGCAGCACGATCTTCACGCGGTCCGGGTCCACCGAGACGCTGCTGGACGACTCCACCACTTCCTGGATGGTCTTCATCCCCGACCACACGCCGGAAAAGCGGCTCATGGCGAAGGCGTGCAGGCCCATGTCCAGGATGTCCTGCACGCTGCTGGGGAAGAACACCGGCAGGCCGCAGGCCTTGAAGATGTGGTCGCTCTGGTGCGGCGCCGTGCTGCTCTTGCTGATGTGGTCGTCGCCCGCGATGGCGATCACGCCGCCGTGCTTCGACGTGCCGGCCATGTTGGCATGCTTGAACACGTCGGAGCACCGGTCCACGCCCGGGCCCTTGCCGTACCAGATGCCGAAGACGCCGTCGTACTTCTTCGACTGCGGGTACAGGTCGAGCTGCTGCGTGCCCCAGACGGCGGTGGCGCCCAGCTCTTCGTTCACGCCGGGCTGGAAGACGATGTGGTTGGCCGCCAGGTGCTTCTTGGCCGACCACAGCGCCTGGTCGTAGGTGCCGAGCGGGCTGCCCCGGTAGCCACTGATGAAGCCGGCGGTGTTCAGCCCGGCGATGGCGTCGCGCTGGCGCTGCAGCATCGGCAGGCGGACCAGGGCCTGCACCCCGCTCATGAAGGCGCGGCCCTCCGGCAGGGCGTATTTGTCGTCGAGCGTGACGGTTTCGATGGCGCGGCGGATGTGTTCAGGCAGCGGGGCGTTCATCACAGGCTCCCTTCGCAGGCAAGCTCGACGCCAAATCCGCAGCGTGCGGCGTCGCCGCCCGCCACATACTTGTGCAGCAACCCGCGTTGCGGGTTGTCGTCGAGCGTGACGGTTTCGATCGCGCGGCGGATGTGCTCGGGCAGCGGGGCGTTCATGGCGGTCTTCCTATCGTGGTGGGCGGCGCTTCGTGGGCGCAGGGGTCGGGCACGCGCCGGGTCGGCAGGCGCCCTGGTGCTTCAAGGCAGTTTAGGCATGCAGGCTGGATATGTCCTTTCTCAATCGTGCCGTGTTTACCCTCGTTTCAGAAAGATCCTTTCTTGAAACAATCGCAGAATGGAAGAACTGGACAAATACGACTTGGCCATCCTGCAAGAGCTGCAGACCGACGCCCGGCTGACCAATGCCGAGCTGGCCCAGCGGGTGGGCCTCTCGGCCGCGCCTTGCTGGCGCCGGGTGCGGGCGCTGGAGCAGGCGGGCTTCATCAAGGGCTACCGGGCGGAGATCGACCGCCACAAGATCGGGCTGGGGGTGCTGGCCTTCGTGCGGCTGGACGCCGACCGCAGCACGGGCGGGCTGACACGCGAGATGGAGCAGGCCATCGCGCAGATTCCGGAGGTGGTGGCCTGCCACTACATCAGCGGCACGGGCACGTTCGAATTGCAGGTGGTGGCGCGCGACCTGGACAGTTTTTCGCAGTTCGCCCGCAACGTGCTGCTGAACCTGCCCAACGTGAAGGACATGCACACCAGCTTTTCGCTGGGCGAGGTCAAGGCCAGCGGCGCGCTGCCGCTGTCGCACCTGCGCCCCGCGCCCCGGAAATAAGCGCCTTATCGGCACCACGCGCCCATCCATCATGGGTCTATAGCTATTATTTTCATAGCAAACCGACAGACAGCCCGCACCCCGGCCGCCTGCACCACAATACCGCCCATGCTCAGCCTCCAAGACATCCAAGCCGCCGCCGTCCGCCTGCAGGGCCAGGTGCTCGACACCCCGTGCGTGGAATCGCAGACGCTCTCGCAGATCGTCGGCGCGCAGGTGTTCCTCAAGTTCGAGAACCTGCAGTTCACTGCCACCTTCAAGGAACGCGGCGCCTGCAACAAGCTCAGCCAGCTGTCGGCCGAGGAGCGGGCCGGCGGCGTGATCGCCATGAGCGCCGGCAACCACGCCCAGGGCGTGGCCTACCACGCGCAGCGGCTGGGGCTGAAGGCCGTGATCGTGATGCCACGCTTCACCCCCGGCGTGAAGGTGGAGCGCACGCGCGGCTTCGGCGCCGAAGTCGTGCTGCATGGCGACACGCTGGAAGAAGCCCGGGCCCACGCCTACGCACTGGCCGACCAGCGCGGGCTGACCTTCGTGCACCCCTACGACGACGAGGCCGTGGCCGCCGGCCAGGGCACGCTGGGCCTGGAGATGCTGCGCGCCGTGCCCGACCTGGACACGCTGGTCATCGCCGTGGGCGGCGGCGGGCTGATCGCCGGCATCGCCACCGCCGCCAAAGCGCTGAACCCGGCCATCGAGATCGTGGGCGTGCAGACCTCGCGCTTTCCGGCCATGGTCAACGCCGTCAAGGGCACGCACCACGAACAGGGCACCTCCACCATCGCCGAGGGCATCGCGGTGGGCCGGCCCGGCAAGATCACGCAGGAGATCATCACCCGCCTGGTGGACGACCTGGTGCTGGTGGACGAGGGCGACATCGAGCAGGCGGTGCTGATGCTGCTGGAGATCGAAAAGACGCTGGTGGAAGGCGCCGGCGCGGCGGGGCTGGCCGCGCTGCTGCGCTACCCGGAGCGCTTCCGTGGCCGGAAAATCGGCCTCGTCCTCTGCGGCGGCAACATCGATCCGCTGCTGCTGGCGGCCATCATCGAACGCGGCATGGTGCGCTCGGGCCGGCTGGCGCGCATCAAGGTCAGCGTGCGCGACGTGCCCGGCGCGCTGGCGCGCATCACCGCCACCGTGGCGGAAGCCGGCGCCAACGTGGAAGAGGTGCACCACCAGCGGGCCTTCACCATGCTGGCCGCGCAGAACGTGGAGATCGAACTCGTTCTGCAGACCCGGGGCCACGCCCATGCCCAGCAGGTGATGGAGCAGCTGCGCAGCGCGCAGATGCAGGTCGAACTCATGTAGCAGCAAAGCGTGGCTGCCGAGCGGAGGTGGCGCACCGGGCCCTTCGCCCGCTGCAGGACGCCACCGTGCAGCTTTGTAGGAAAACGCCGCCGTTCAGAGCGAAAACCCCGATCTTTCACACGCCGTTGCATCCGGCGCCCCCGTTTTCGGCACACTGCCCACCCATGCAAAAACCACAACGACGCCACTTCCTGCGCACCCTCGGCCGCGGCGCCGCGCTGGCCTCCGCCGGCGGTCTGGGACTGAACTGGACCCAGGCCTTCGCCGCCATGAAGCCACTGGGCCAGCCCCGCACGTTCGATTTCGCCGCCTTGAAGGGCGATGCCCGGGCGCTGGCCGCCAAGCCCTATACGCCGCCGACGGGCACCATCCCGCCCTCGGTGTCGGCGCTGGACTGGGACCAGTACCAGTCGATGCAGTTCCAGGCCGACCATGCCCTCTGGGCGGACGAAAAGCTGCGCTTCCAGGCCAAGTTCTTCCACCTCGGCCTGTTCTTTAAGAAGCCCGTGCACATGTACGAACTGGCCAACGGTCAGGCGCAGGAGCTGGCCTATGACCCGGCGATGTTCGACTACGGCAAGAGCGGCCTGAAGGCCGGCGACCTGCCGCCCGACCTGGGTTTCGCGGGCTTTCGCCTGAATTTCCACACCGACCCGGTGCGCGACGTGGCGGCCTTCCTCGGCGCGAGCTACTTCCGCGCCGTGGGCGGCGAGTGGCAGTACGGCCTGTCGGCCCGGGGCCTGGCCATCGACACAGGCATGGAGCGGCCGGAGGAATTTCCCGACTTCACCGCCTTCTATCTCGAGCGGCCCGCGCCCGGCTCCAACACCGTCGTGGTGCTGGCGCTGCTCGATTCGCCCAGCATCACGGGCGCGTATCGCTTCGCCATCACGCCGGGCGACACCCAGGTGATGGAGATCGACGCCGCGCTCTACCCGCGCAAGGCCATCGAGCGGCTGGGGATCGCGCCCTGCACCAGCATGTTCCAGCACGGCGAGAACGACCGGCGCATGGCCAACGACTGGCGCCCGGAGATCCACGACTCCGACGGCCTTTCGATGTGGCGCGGCAACGGCGAGTGGGTCTGGCGGCCCATCACCAATCCTCCGACGCTGCAGTTCAACGCCTTCGCCGACGAAAGCCCGCGCGGCTTCGGCCTGCTGCAGCGCGACCGCAATTTCGACCACTACCAGGACGATGGCGTGTTCTACGAGCGCCGCCCCTCGCTCTGGGTGGAGCCCAAGGCCGACTGGGGCAAGGGCTCGGTGCAGTTGGTAGAGATTCCCACCGTCGACGAGACCTTCGACAACGTGGTCGCCTTCTGGAACCCCGACCGCAAGCCGCAGGCTGGCGAGGAATGGCTGATAGGCTACCGCCTGTTCTGGGGCGCCGACGCGCCGGCCAAACCGCCGCTCGCGCGCTGCGTGGCCACCCGCACCGGCTTGGGCGGCGTGGTGGGCCAGCCGCGCAAGTATTTCTCGTGGCGCTTCGCCGTGGACTTCGCGGGCGAGAGCCTGGCCGGCCTGGGCCGCGATGCCAAGGTGGAGCCGGTGATCACCGTGAGCCGGGGCCAGATCGAGATCACCTCGGCCCGGCCGCTCGACGCCGTCAACGGCTGGCGCGCCATGTTCGACGTGCGGCCGGACGACGACAGCACGGCGCCCATCACCATCCGCCTCTTCCTGCGGGAGAACGGACGCCCGATTACCGAGACCTGGCTCTACCAGTGGGTGCCGCCCGCCGCGGCCGACCGCAAACTGGTCTGATGTGCCGCTGCGCCCTGGCGCATGGCAGGGCGGCAGACCCGGGCGGCCCGGCCCTCCGGGAAAGGCCGCATGCGAACCCGCCGCAGGCTGGCTAGAATTGCGTAACTTTTAAGCAGAACACCGCAGGAGACAACCGCATGGCCCACGACAGCACCACCGCACCCCACGCCGGCGAAACGCACGCACCCGACGCCATCGAGGCGATCGTGCCGCTCATGCCCATCGTGCTGCCCGCGGTGGGCGCGGTCATCATGTTCCTGCTGGCGTTCATCGCGATCTACATGGCCTGACCGCCCCCTGCCCTGGCATCGCCCGGAGCCCCGCCCAGCGGGGCTTTTTCTTTTTTCGACTCGCCTGTTCTTTTGACATGAGGATCACCGCCATGAGAGATGGCCACGCACTCGTCCTGTTCTCCGGTGGGCAGGACTCCACCACCTGCCTGGCCTGGGCCCTGACCCACTTCGCGCGGGTCGAGACCATCGGCTTCGACTACGGCCAGCGCCACCAGATCGAGCTGACCGCCCGCACCGAGGTGCTGGCCGCCGTGCGCGAGCGCTTCCCGCAGTGGGCCGGCCGGCTGGGCGAGGACCACATGATCGACCTGGCCGTGCTGGGCCGGATCAGCGACACCGCCCTCACCCGCGACACCGCCATCCAGATGACGGAAGCCGGCCTGCCCAACACCTTCGTGCCCGGGCGCAACCTGCTGTTCTTCCAGCTGGCCGCCGCCGTGGGCTACCGCCGGGGCCTGCACACGCTGGTGGGCGGCATGTGCGAGACCGATTTCTCGGGCTACCCCGACTGCCGCGACGACACGCTCAAGGCGCTGCAGGTGGCCGTGTCGCTGGGCATGGGCCAGCGCTTCACCTTCGAGACGCCCCTCATGTGGATCGACAAGGCGGACACCTGGGAGCTGGCCCGGCAACTGGGCGGCGATGCGCTGGTGGACGTCATCGTGCGCCAGTCGCACACCTGCTATCACGGCGTGCGGGGCACCCTGCACCCCTGGGGCCACGGCTGCGGCGAGTGCCCGGCATGCGCGCTGCGCCGCGCCGGATACGAGCGCTGGAAGGCCGGGCATCGATAGCGGCGCGCCCATGGGAGGCTGGATCGGCGCGACTAGAATGAGAACAATTCCCATCCACACGATTTGTTCTCCCGGCGACCCCCCTGATGTCAGCCTCCTTGCATCCTTGCGCCGCTGCCGCCGTTGAAACCATCTATCGCGCCCATCACGGCTGGCTGCTGGGCTGGCTTCGCCGGCGGCTGGGTAGTGCGTCCCATGCGGCGGACCTGGCGCACGACACGTTCCTGCGGCTGATGGCGTCACGCGATGTCGTGGCGTTGCGCGAACCCCAGGCGTTCCTGCGCACGCTGGCGCACGGGGTGGTCGTCAACCACTGGCGCAGGCTCGACATCGAGCGCGCATGGAGCGAGGCGCTCGCCGCCCAGCCAGAACCGCAAGCGCCTTCCCCGGAAGAACGCGCGCTGGTGATGGAAGCCCTGTGTCGCATCGATGCCATGCTGGGCCGGCTCAACCCCAAGGCCCGCAGCGCTTTTCTGCTGTCGCAGATCGATGGACTGACCTACGCGTGCATCGGGCAGCAGCTCGGCGTGTCGGAGCGGATGGTGAAGAAGTACATGGCGCAAGCGATGCTGCAGTGCCTGCTGCTGGCCAGGGAATGAGCAGCCACGCGGCCGACGAGTCGCCGGCCCTGGAGGATCTGCGGCAGGCGGCGGACTGGTTCGCCGTGCTCCAGGACGATCGCGTCACCGACGCGGACCGGCGTCAGTGGCAGCGCTGGCTCGACACCGGGCCGCGCCAGCAGGCGGCATGGCGGCGGGTCGAAACGGTCGCCAGCGAGGTGTCTGCGGTATCGGGCCCCGTGGTGCGCCAGGCGCTGGAGGCCCGGCCTGCCGTGTCGCGCCGGCGGCGCACCGTGCTGCGCGCCTTCCTGCTGGCGCCGGCGGCCGGCCTGGCCGGATGGGCTGTGACGCGCCAGGCGCCCTGGCAGGAATGGACGGCCGCCTACCGCACCGACACGGGCCAGCAGCGCGCCTGGACGCTGGCGGATGGCGGCCAGTTGCTGCTCAATACCGCGACCGCCGTCGATGTGGACTATTCCGCCACGCTGCGCCGCATCGTGCTGCACCGGGGAGAGCTGCTCGTCACGTCCGGGCACGACGCGCTGACGCCGCCACGCCCCCTGGTCGTGGACGTCGCCGCCGGGCGCCTGACGGCCCTCGGCACCCGTTTTGCGGTGCGAGATCAAGAAGACGGCGCCTTCAGGGTGGCGGTCTTCGACGGCGCGGTGCAGGTGCGCCCTGCCGGCGGCGCCCCCACCCGCGTTCTGCACGCCGGGCAGCAGGCGAGCCTGCGGCGCTACGGCATCGACGCGCCGAGCGATGCGGCCGGCTACGCCGTGGATTGGCAGCACGGCATGCTGGTGGCCGACGGCATGCGGCTGGGCGACTTCATCGCGGAACTGGCCCGCTACCGGCGCGGGCACCTCGCCTGCGCGCCCGAAGTGGCAGACCTCCGCATCGTGGGCGCCTACCCGCTGGCGGACACCGGCCGCGTCCTGGCGGCTTTGCAGGCGACCTTGCCGGTGCGGGTCCGGCAGCCTTGGCCCTGGTGGACCGTGGTCGAGGCGCGCGCTCCGCTTCGCTGACATTTTTCTCGGGCAGCGGTTCCCTTTTCGACGGAGCCGGTGGGCATACCGGGTGCCGACCACTTCACCGGACCCGATCGCACCATGTCTGTTCATCTTCTTTCGCCTTCCCGCTCGCCGCTCCTGCCGTTTCACCGCACGGCGTCGGCCCACGCGCTGCGTGCCGCCCTGCTGGCCCTGCCGGCTGCGGTGGCCGTGGCGACCCCTCTTCCCGTGCAAGCCCAGGAGACGGCACCGGCCCCGCGCGACTACGCCATCCCCGCCGGGCCCCTGGGCACCGTGCTGAGCCAGTTCGCGGGCCAGGCCGGCATTCTTCTGTCCGCCAACGCCGCCGTGACCTCCGGCGTCGTCAGCCCTGGCGTGCGCGGCCGCCTGAGCGTGGGCGACGGCCTGGCGGCGGCCCTCGCCGGGACCGGCCTGCAGGCGGTGCGCGGGCCGGACGGAATCTATGCGCTGCAGACGGCCGCTGGCGGCCCTCCCATGTCGGAGGTGCGCGTGACCGGCCAGCGCACGGCCATGCTCGCCCCGGTGACCGTCACGGCCAGTGGGGCCGAAGAATCGAGCCGGGGGCCCGGCACGGGCTTCGTGGCCCAGAGCGCCACCGGAGCGACCAAGACCGGAACCTCGCTGCTCGACACGCCGCAGTCGATCTCGGTCGTCACCCGAGGCCAGATGGAGGCCCAGGGCGCCACCACCCTGGTGGAAAGCCTGCGCTACACGCCGGGCATCGTGGCGCAGTACGGCAACACCGACCTGCGCTACGACTGGTTCACCCTGCGCGGCTTCACGCCCCCGGCGCGCTATCTGGACAACCTGCGCCTGCCCTTCGGTGCGCGGGGTTACTCGCAACCCCGGATCGAACCCTGGGGCCTGGAGCGCACCGAGGTGGTGAAGGGCCCGTCGTCGGTGCTCTATGGGCAGGCCGCGCCGGGCGGTTTGATCAACATGGTCAGCAAGCGCCCCACCGGCGAGCGCGTGCGCGACATCGAGCTGCAGGCCGGCAGCCACCAACGCCAACAGGCGGCGATCGACCTCGGCGGTGCGATGGGCGAAGAAGGCGTTTGGAGCTACCGCCTGGTCGCCCTGCGCCGCGAGGCCGACACCTCTTTCGACCACGTGTCCGAGAAAAGGACCTACCTGGCGCCGTCGCTAGCATTCCGTCCCCGCGATGCGACGCAGATCACCCTGCTGGGCCAATGGCAGTCGCTCGATTCACCGGGCGGCGGCGGAGCGCCCGCCCTGCCGGTGTCGGGCACGCTGGACACCAGCCGCTACGCCGCGCTGCCGACCCGCGCCTTCGTCGGGGAGCCCGCCTTCGACCGCTATCGGAACCGCCAGCGTTTCGTCGGGTACGAGGCGGAGCACCGGCTGAACGACCAGACCACGTTGCGGCAGAACCTGCGCTACGGCAAGGTCACGGCGGAAACACGCCGCATCCAGGCGTTCTGCCAGGCAGCCTGCAATCCCTCCGCGCTGGGACGCTATGCCTGGGCTTTTCCCGAACAGGCTGATCTGCTGACCGTCGACACGCAGGCGCAATTCAACGTCCGCAGCGGCTCCGTGGCCCATACCGTGCTGGCAGGCATGGATTTCTCCGATGAAAAGGCGACCTACGACGAGAGCAATCTCCGCGTGCTGGCCACGCCCTTCAATGCCTACCAGCCTGTCTACGGCACCGACAGCGGAGTGGTGCCGTCAGTCGCCACGCACATAGCGCAAAAGCGCAGGCAACTGGGGTTCTATCTGCAGGACCAGATGCAGTGGGACCGCTGGATCGGCGTGTTCGCCGCCCGCCATGACCGTGCCGACACGGACACCCGGACGTCCACCCTGGCGACAGGCCGCACCGTGACGACCGACCAGAGCGACGGCAAGTTCACCGGGCGCGCGGCCATCATGTACACGCTGGACGCAGGCGTGGTGCCCTATGTGAGCTATTCGACCTCGTTCCAGCCTACGACCGGCACCGACCGGCTCGGTGCGGTGTTCCGCCCCACCACCGGCAGGCAGATCGAGGCGGGCGTGAAGTACCAGCCGGTCGGGTCCACGGCCTTGTTCACCGCAGCCGCGTACCAGCTGACGCAGCAGAACGTGCTCACGCCCGACCCGCTGAGCCGGTCGTTCAGCGAGCAGACGGGTGAGGTGCGCGTGCGCGGCCTGGAACTGGAAGCCCGCGGCCCGGTGGCCCGGGGGCTGCAAGCGGTCGCGTCGTACGCCTATACCGACAGCCGCGTCACCCGGGCCCAGCCGAATGCCGCGGGCGTGAACATCCAGGGCAACCGTTTTGCCTTCGTTCCGCAGCAGCAGGCAGCGCTGTGGCTCGACTACGCAGTGCAGGGCGAAGCGTTCGCCGGCCTGTCGCTGGGCGGGGGCGTGCGCCATACCAGCGCCACTTTCGGCGATGCGGCCAATCTGTACCGCGTGCCCGGCGTCACGCTGTTCGACGCCGCCGTGCGCTGGGATCTGGGCCGCCTGCAGCCTGCATTGAAGGGAGTGCGGCTGGCACTGAACCTTGCCAACATCGCCGACAAGCGATACGTGGCGTCCTGCCTGGCATCGGCCGGCTGCTATTACGGCGAGCGCCGCACGGTGTACCTTACCGCGCGCTACAGCTGGTAGGTCGTTCCACGCAAAACGGCCAGTCAATGACGACATAACCCTATGCATCTTTTGCATGGATTTCCCCGGTGTCTGACAGACACGCGGGGGGTGGGTTCATAAAATCGTCATCCCAGCCGACCCGTGGAAGGCTCGGCGCCAGGGGCTTCGCTCAATGCCCGGGCCGCCGTTTCGTTCACCCGCCGACTGAGCATCCAGCCGTTTTCTCAAAGGCAGCGCTCATACGGATTCGCCTTCAACCGTCTAACGTCGTTGGTTCGCCTCGCCGTGCTACAGCACTGTCTTCGGCTTCCCGCCTAGTTATCCGATCGAAGGCAAATCCGTATCAGGAGTCTCGACAGCGTGCGCCGGCAGGCCGACCACCGCTTGGCGCGGTGCGTGCGCTTCCTTTGAAAAGACTGTTTTTCAACCTTAGGAAGCTCCCCGATGAACGCACCCACCATGCAAGGCCTCGATCTTCAGGCACCCGCATACGTCAAGAACGCCCGGCTGATCGCCTGGGTCGCCGACATGGCCGCCCTCTGCAAGCCCGCGAAAATCCACTGGTGCGACGGCTCGCAGCAAGAGTACGACAGCCTCTGCCAGCAGCTGGTGGACGCCGGCACGTTCAAGAAGCTCAACCCCGCCAAGCGCCCCGGCAGCTACCTGGCCTGGTCCGACCCGTCGGACGTGGCCCGCGTGGAAGACCGCACCTACATCTGCTCGGCCCAGAAGGAAGACGCCGGCCCGACCAACAACTGGATGGCCCCGGACGAGATGCGCGCCACGCTGCAGCCGCTCTTCGACGGCTGCATGGCCGGCCGCACGATGTACGTCGTGCCCTTCAGCATGGGCCCACTGGGCTCGCCCATCGCGCACATCGGCATCGAGCTGTCCGACAGCCCCTACGTGGCCGTCAACATGAAGATCATGACCCGCATGGGCCGTGCCGTGTACGACGTGCTGGGTGTGGAAGGCGACTTCGTGCCCTGCGTGCACACCGTGGGCGCGCCCCTGCAGGCCGGCCAGCAGGACGTGTCCTGGCCCTGCAACAAGACCAAGTACATCGTGCACTACCCCGAGACGCGCGAGATCTGGTCGTACGGCTCCGGCTACGGCGGCAACGCGCTGCTGGGCAAGAAGTGCTTCGCGCTGCGTATCGCCTCCACCATGGGCCGCGACCAAGGGTGGCTGGCCGAGCACATGCTGATCCTGGGCGTCTCCAATCCCGAGGGCAAGAAGTACCACGTGGCCGCCGCCTTCCCGAGCGCCTGCGGCAAGACCAATTTCTCGATGCTGGTGCCCCCGAAGGCTTTCGAGGGCTGGAAGGTCACCACCATCGGCGACGACATCGCCTGGATCAAGCCCCAGGCCGACGGCAGCCTGCGCGCCATCAACCCCGAGGCCGGCTACTTCGGCGTGGCACCGGGCACCAACTACCACACCAACCCCAACTGCATGGCGAGCCTCGACCGTGACGTGATCTTCACGAACGTCGCGCTGACCGACGACGGCGACGTGTGGTGGGAAGGCATGGAGAAAGACACCGGCAGCCTGCCCGACCACCTGATCGACTGGCAGGGCAAGGACTGGACGCCCCAGATCGCCAAGGAAACCGGCGCCAAGGCCGCCCACCCCAACGCCCGCTTCACCGTGGCCGCCACCAACAACCCGGCCCTGGACCCGGCCTGGGACGACCCCAAGGGCGTGAAGATCGACGCCTTCATCTTCGGCGGCCGCCGCTCCACCACCGTGCCGCTGGTGACCGAAGCCCGCGACTGGCAGGAAGGCGTCTACATGGCCGCCACCATGGGCTCCGAAACCACCGCCGCCGCCTTCGGCGCGCAGGGCGTGGTGCGCCGCGACCCGTTCGCCATGCTGCCCTTCATGGGCTACAACATGAGCGACTACTTCCAGCACTGGCTGAACCTGGGCGAGAAGATCGCCGCCTCGGGTGCCGCGCTGCCGCGCATCTACACCACCAACTGGTTCCGCAAGGACGAGGCCGGCAAGTTCGTCTGGCCCGGCTATGGCGAGAACATGCGCGTGCTGAAGTGGATGATCGACCGCATCGAAGGCCGCGCCGCCGGCCAGGAAACCGCCTTCGGCGTGGCGCCGCAGTACGGCGAGATCAACTGGACGGGCCTGGACTTCACCGGCGAGCAGTTCGACACCGTGACCCGCATCGACCGCGCCGCCTGGGCCGACGAGTTGAAGCTGCACACCGCGCACTTCGACCAGCTGGCCTACCACCTGCCGGCGCAGATGCTCAAGACCAAGGCGGCCCTGGAAGAGCGCCTGGGCGCCTGACCCGCAACCTCTGCCGCCCACCGCCCACCGGCTGCGGGCGGCAGCCGAAGCCCCGCCCCACGCCCGTGGCCGGGGCTTTTTTGCGCCCTTGCGCTGGCCCAGTGGGCACTTTCAGCTATGAAATAGATAGCAAACCAAATGCACCGGCGCTGCGCGAGCGACCCTTTCGATGCCAGTCCGCCCTGCGCCCGCGGCGCTGGGCCACTGCGTCGATGCCCTCCGCGATGCAGCCTGGTGGTCAAGGCGACGCACCACGAAAAAAAGGGCACCTCGCGGTGCCCTTCGTTGCGTCCGATCCCCGGGCCACGGCCCGTGGGATGGTCTGGCGGATCAGTAGTAGCGGCGGATGTTGTCCACGGCCATGCCGTTCATGGCGCGGCTCAGGTCGGCCATGATGCGGGCATCGCGCAGGGCGGCGTTCCAGGTGCGCTCGTCTTCTTCCTGGCGGCGCAGGGCCTCGGCCCAGTGGGCGTACTGCACGCGCAGGCTGGCGACCGCGCTGCGGGCCGGGCCGGCCAGCAGGGCCAGGGCCACGAACGCCACCATCCACAGCACCATCCAGGCGGCCAGCAGGTGGCCTTCGCCCCAGGTGTCGACCACCTGGTTGGCTACCACCAGCAGCGACGCCACGACGGCGGCGAGCAGCAGGGAAGCGCCGACACGGGCGCCGTTGAATTGAGCGACAACGTTCTTGACGGTGGCGACGGCGTTTTCAGCGCGTTCCACGCCAGGATGTTTGGTGCGATAGTCGACTTGGACGAAGCTGGTCATGATGAGTACCCTTTGTAAGCCGCTTGTGGCGAAATTGCCGGGCTGATGGGCTGTATCTTAGGGTTTACCCCAGATAGACTCCACTTTATATTTTGAATCTCAGTCATTCACATCGGTGATGATTCAGCCATGCAGCCGCTCAACTTCCGCACGTTCGATCTGAACCTGCTGCGGGTTTTCGACGCGGTGATGTCCGAGCGCAACCTCACCCGCGCAGCGGAGCTGCTGTCGCTCACCCAGCCGGCGGTGAGCAACGCGCTGCGGCGCCTGCGCGACGCACTGGGCGACGATCTGCTGGTGCGCCGCGGCCAGGGGGTGGAGCCCACGCCCAGGGCCTTGGCGCTCTGGCCGGCGGTGCGCGCCGCGTTGGCGCAGTTGCAACAGTCGCTGGCGCCCGGCGCGTTCGACCCGGCTACCGCCAACACCACCTTCGTGCTGGCCATGGCCGACGCCACCGGAGCCACGCTGATCCCGCCGCTGATCGAGATCGTGGAGCGCGACGCGCCCGGCGTGTCGCTGCGCGTGGTGCCGCTCACCACCCGCGACCCGCGCCGCCTGCTGGACGACGAGGCCGCCGACATGGCCGTGGGCTACTTTCCGGCCGTGATGGCCGACCTCACGGCGCGGGCCCAGTCGGGCAACCTGGTCGCCTACGAAAGCACGCGGCTCTACGACGGCGAATACGTGTGCGTGATGCGCCAAGGCCATCCGCTGGCGCGGGTGTCGCTGACACTCGACCGCTTCTGCGCGGCACGCCACCTGCTGGTGAGCTTCTCGGGCCGGCCCTACGGCTTCATCGACGAGGCGCTGACCGCGCTGGGACGCGAGCGGCGCATCGTGCTCACCGTCAACCAGTTCTTCACCGCCGGCCGGGTGGTGGCCGCGAGCGACCTGCTCACCGTGCTGCCGCGCCACTTCGTCGGCGTGGCCAGCCTGAAGGACGAGCTGGTGTGGCGCCCGCTGCCCATGCCGCTGCCCACCGTGCACGTGGATGCGCTCTGGCACCACAGCCGCCGCCACGACCCGGCGCACCGCTGGCTGCGGCAGGCGATGGAACAGTCGGGCTTGCGCAGCGGCGCGCCGCATGAATCGGCGCGGCCGCCACAATCGGACGCATGAAGATTCAACTGCTGTCCGACCTGCACCTGGAGACGCACCCGCATTTCACCGCCACGCCCGCGCCGGGCGCCGACGTGCTGGTGCTGGCCGGCGACATCGGCTCCTACCAGCAGGGCTCCATGCTCGCGGACGAGGACTTCGGCCTGGGGCGCTTCTCGCCCCTGCCCCAGCACGCGGGCTGGCCCGTGCCGGTGCTGTTCGTTCCCGGCAACCACGAGTACGACGCGCAGGACTTCGACGCCGCGCAGGACCGGCTGCGCCGCACCTGCGAGCGCCTGGGCATCGTCTGGCTGGAGCGCGAGACGGTGGTGCTGCAGGGCGTGCGCTTCGTCGGCACCACGCTCTGGAGCGATTTCGACGCGCTGGCCGAGCAGGAAGGCGGCGCGGACGTCACGCGCCGGCTGCGCCAGCGCGACAAGGCCTTCCGTGCCGCGAATTTCTACCTGAAGAAGACCGGCGGCACGCGCGCGGGCGAGCCGTTCCTCGCCGAGCCGATGCGCGAGGAATCGCTGGCCTGCCAGCGCTGGCTGCGCGACGCGCTCGCCGCGCCCTGGGCGGGCGGGCCGACCGTGGTCGTCACCCACTTCGCGCCCAGCCTGCGCAGCGCCGACCCGCGCTACGGCCTGGTGCCGGGCACGGCGGGCTTCTGCAATGCGCTGGACGATCTGCTGCCGCAGGCCGACCTGTGGCTGCACGGCCATCTGCATGCGCCGAGCGACTACACCGTGCAGGGCACCCATGCGGACGGCTCGCCCTGGCGCTGCCGCGTGGTGGCCAACCCGCTGGGCTATGCGCGCAAGGGCGAGCAGGCGGCCTTCCGGCCGCACGGAACCGTCACCGTCTGACCGACCGCCCCGGCCGCAGGCTGCTCCGTCAGGCGCGTGCGGCGAGACCCGACAGGCAGCTGTCCACCGCCCAGTCGACGATCTGCGCGTCGCTGTACGTGCCCCGGTCGCGCAGCAGCCTGAGCATCGGGTCGGCGGCCCGGGCGAAGATGGCGCACATCACCACGTCCGAGGGCAGGGCCGGGTTGATCTGGCCGGCCTGCTGCGCCTGCTCGATCCAGCCGATCACCAGCCCGTGCAGGTCCCGCAGTGCCGCCTGGTACGCCTCGCAGGCCTTCAGCGGCCCGGCCAGGCCGGAATTGCGGCTGAGCATCAGCGGCATCTCGTCGGTGAGTTGCAGCTCCAGCAGCCAGCGCAGCAGGGCGCGCAGGCGCTCCAGCGGCGGCAGGCTGGCGGGCAGCTCCCGCAGGAACCGGCCGGTACGGTCCACCACCTGCACCATGGCGGCCGCGCAGAGTTCGTCCTTGCCGGCGAAATGCTTGTACAGACTGGCCTTGGCGATGCCGACGGCGCAGGCCACGTCCTCCACCGTCATGGCCTCGAAGCCTTTCTTGCCCATCAGGCGGCTGGCGGCGGTGACGATGGCTTCCTCGCGCGCCTGGTGCATCTGCTCCTTGAAGGAGCGGCGGAGCTGAGGGATGTTCATCACCCCGATCTTATCGATAGCCTCTGTCATCACACGGGCAAGACCCCACGGGCTGATACATGTTGTTGCAAGAGCGTCACGGGGGCGGGCGACCCGCACCGTCAACGGGGCGGTGCCAGTTGGCGCGCCGCGGCGCCGGTCAGGGCTTCGGTCAGCGCATCCAGCACCTGCGACTCGAGGTTCCAGCAGTGCCAGTACAGCTGCACGGGCAGGGCCTGGCCCGCCGCCAGGTCCACCAGCCGGCCCTTGGCCAGCAGCGGGCGGGCCAGCAGCTCGGGCACCACGCTCACGCCCCAGCCGGCGGCCACGGCGCGCACCTGGCCTTCGGAGCTGGGCACGAAGAGCTGGTTCAGCGCCACGCGCTTCAGGCCGAAGGTGCGGGCGACGAACTCGGCCTGCAGGTCGTCCTTGCGGTTGAAGGCGATGAACGGCACGTCGCGGAAGTTGTGCGCCGTCAGGCCCTGCGGCAGGTAGCGGTTGGCGAGGTCGGGCGAGCCCACGGCCACATAGCGCATGGCGCCCAGCGGCAGCACCTTGCAGCCGCGCAGCGCGCTCCCCAGCGTGGTGACGCAGCCCAGCACCTGGCCGGAGCGCAGCCATTCCTGGGTGAAGTCCTGGTCGTCCGCGATGATCTCGAGCGGCAGCCGCTGGCGCACCAGGCCCTGCAGCGCTTCCAGCGCCCAGGTGGCGATGCTGTCGGCGTTGACGGCGATGGAAATGCGCTCGTCCTCCCGCCCGCCGCCCGGCGCGCTGGGCGCCAGCTCCTGCAGGTCGCGCTCCAGGTCGGCGCGCAGCAGGCGCAGCTGCTTGGTGTGCTTGAGCAGCAACTGGCCGGCGGTGGTGGGCCTGAGCGGCCGGCTGCGCACGATCAGCACGGAGCCGACCTGCGCCTCCAGCGCGCGCAGGCGCTGCGACACGGCCGACTGGGTCACGTTCAGGCGCTGCGCGGCGCGCTCGAAACCGCCCTCTTCCACGATGGCGGCCAGGCACTCCAGCGCGGCGGGGTCATAGGTGCTCATGGCGTGCCTTCAATTAGTTCTGCTGATGAAATTGGAGCAAGTTTAATTTTGCTTTTATTTCCCGGCAACGCACAGCACACTGCCCAGCCATGAAAACCCTCGTTCTCGGCGCCGGCATCATCGGCATCTCCACCGCCTGGCACCTGCTCGAGCGCGGCCACGAAGTCACCGTTGTCGATCGCCAGCCGGACGCGGCGCTGGAGACGAGCTTCGCCAACGCGGCGCAGATCTCGGTCAGCTACTGCGAGCCCTGGGCCAACCGCAGCGCGCCCTGGAAAGCGCTGAAGTGGATGTTCGACAAGGAGGCGCCGCTGCTGTTTCGCCCGCAGCTCGACCCCGAGCAGTGGCGCTGGTGCCTGAAGTTCCTGGCGCAGTGCAATGACGCGGCCTTCGAGCGCAACGTGCAGCAGATCGTGGCGCTGGGTGCCTACAGCCACGCCGCGCTGAAGGACGTGGTGCGTGACACCGGCATCGAGTACGACCGGCTGGAGCGCGGCATCGCCCACTTCTATACCGACCAGGCCGCGTTTGACGCCGCCGGCCATGCGGTGGACGTGATGCGCCGCCACGGCGTGCAGCGCCGCCTGGTCAGCCGCGACGAGCTGCTGCAGATCGAGCCGGCTTTCCGCGCCTACGGCGACCGCATCGCCGGCGGCACCTACACCCGCACCGACGAGAGCGGCGACGCCCGCGTCTTCACCCAGGCCCTGGCCCGGCGTTGCGCCGAGCGGGGCGTGCGGTTCCTCTACGGCCATGACGTGGTGCGGCTGAACCAGGCCGGCGGCGCTATCGAATCCGTAGCAATCCGCGCCCGTACCATGGGCGGCGAGGGCACAAATGACCTGCAAAACCTGGCAGCGGACGCCGTCGTGGTGGCCTGCGGCTCCTACAGTGCGCCGCTGCTGCGCAGCGTGGGCGTGCACCTGCCGATCTACCCCGGCAAGGGCTACAGCGCGACCTTTCCGCTGCTCAAGCCCGAGGGCGCGCCCATGGTGTCCACCATCGACGACGGCAAGAAGATCGCCATGAGCCGGCTGGGCAACTTCCTGCGCGTGGCCGGCACCATCGAGCTGGGCGGCTACGACCTGTCGCTGGACAGCCCGCTGGCCCGCGCGCGCTGCCACATGCTGTCGCGCCGCATCGAGGAAATCCTGCCCGGCGTGTGCGACACCCGCACGCCCGAGGAAGGCGGCAACCCGCAGTACTGGACGGGCCTGCGCCCGGCCACTCCCACCAACATCCCGTTCATCGGCAGGACGCCGGTGGGCAAGCTGTGGGTGAATGCGGGCCACGGCACGCTGGGCTGGACGCACGGCGCCGGCTCGGGCAAGGCGATGGCCGAGCTCATCAACGGCGAGCGCCCGGCGATGGCCTTCGGCTTCCTGGGCATGGATGCGCCGCGTCGCGGCCAGGCCGCCACCGCGCTGGTAGCCTGACCCGGCGATGTCCCTCGCCTTTCAGGCCGGGCGCGGCCCCGGCACCCCGTCGTCGACCACGAAGCGCGCCTGGGTGGCGATGCCGCTGTCGGGGCGCAAGACATCGTCCACCACCCGCAGCGTGGTGGTCCAGCGCTCGGGCGTGACCTCCGCCACGGCGTAGCCGCGCTGCTCCGGCCGCGCCAGCAGGATGTGCGGGTTGCGGCGCACGATCTCGGCGGCCCGCTCCGGCGGCACCCGGCTGAGCGAGGTGATGGAGGTGCCGCAGAACTCGCTCGCGATCACGGGCGAGCGGGCATCGGCGAAGTCGGCCAGCACGCGGCAGACATAGTTCTGGTGGATGTCGCCGCCCAAGAAGACGGTGTTGCGCGGCCCGGCGGCCCGCAGCGCGTCCAGCACACGCTGGCGGCTGGCGGGGTAGCCATCCCAGGTGTCGGTGCCGAAGCGCTCGGCCGGGGACTGCGCCGTGTTGCGCTGCGAGAACAGCGTCTGCTGCGCGATGACGCTCCAGCGCACGCCGCCGGCCGCGTCCTGCGCCAGGCCCTGCGCCAGCCAGCGCTCCTGCTCGGCCCCGAGCATGGAGCGCGCTGGCTCGTTCAGCTCGCCGCAGCGGGTGGGCGACACGGAGCCCGGGGCTGCGCCGCCCGCCGGCCGGCAGGCCTGCCGATCGCGGTACTGGCGCGTGTCCAGCACGTGGAAGTCCATCAGCCGGCCCCAGGCATGCCGGTCGTGCACGCGCACGCCGTCCAGCGTGCCCAGTCCTTCCAGGCCGCGCCGCAGCGCCGAGGCGCGCAGCGGCATGTTCTCGTAGAACGCCTGATAGCCGGCGTTGCGCCGCGCGAGGAAGCCGGCCGCCGGGCCCACGCCGCCCAGCCCCGCGTAGTCGTTCTGCACCTCGTGGTCGTCCCACGTCACGAGCCACGGACAGGCGCGGTGGGCGGCCTGCAGCGCCTCGTCGCTGCGGTAGAGGGCGTAGCGGTCGCGAAAGTCCTGCAGCGTGGTGGCGACCGGCAGCGCGTGCGTGCGCACGAGCGGCGGCTCGGGCGGCGCGGGCGGTCGGTGTGGCACGGCGTACTCGTAGATGTAGTCGCCCAGGAACAGCACCAGATCCACGTCTTCCTGCACCAGATGGCGGTAGGCCGCGTAGTGGCCCTGCTCCCACCGCTGGCACGAGGCGAAGGCCAGGCGGGCGTGGCGCGGCATCTCGTGCGGCGCCGGGGCGGTGCGCGTGCGGGCCGTGGGCGTGACGGCGTCGCCATGCAGGAAGCGGTAGAAGTACCAGCGGCCGGGCGCGAGGCCCGCCACCTCCACATGCACCGCATGCCCCAGCACGGCCAGCGCCTGCGCCTGGCCCTGGCGAACGATGCGCCGGAACGCCTCGTCCTCGGCCACCTCCCAGCGCACGGTCAGCGTGTCGGGCAGGGCATCGGCCGCAGGAGCGGCAGAGGGCGCGGCCACGACGCGGGTCCACAGCACGAAGCCGTCCGGCGTCGGTGCGCCGCTCGCCACGCCGAGCGGGAACAGGTCGCGCTGGCGCAGGGTGGCCGACCAAGCCCAGCGCGGCACGTGGGTGCCAGCGGCGGCGGCAGCGGCGATGCGGATCAGGTCACGGCGGTGCATGGACAGGCCCATGAAACATGCTGGAGAGGGTGGGTGCAGAAGTGGTCCGGATTGTCCACCCCCCCGCAGGCGAAGGCAGGGTACCGCCTGCCCGGCCAGAACGGACTTTCCCTCCCCGAGCCGGCTTGGCCGCGCGGCGACCGGATAATCAGGGCTTCGACGCGCCCCGGCGCCTGGAGCGGACGACGCTCCAGGCATGTGCCGCGAAGCACGTGCACCGGACCTTCCACCTTCCGTGGCGGCGTGCCCGGCGGGCCCGTTGCGGCGCGTTCCTCGCCACATTCCTGCATCCCATGACAACTGACTTGAAGCAATTGCTGGCCGCTCGCGCCGCACTGGAAGCGCAGATCGCGCAAGCCCGCACCGTGGAATCGAAGGCAGCGCTGGCCCAGATCCACGCCTGGATCGAGGACTTCGGCTTCACGGCCCAGCAGGTCTTCCCATGGAAGGCCCCGGCCACCCAGAAGGTGGCGGCCAAGTACCTGGACGAGAAGACCGGCGCCACCTGGACGGGGCGCGGCAAGCCGCCGGCCTGGATCCAGGGCAAGAACCGCGACGACTTCCTGATCGACAAGCCCCGGCAGGAGCCGCAGAGCCAGGAACCGCTGCTGGCCGAGATGGCGGCCGCGGCCTATCGCAACCAGCGGCGGTAGGCAGTCACCCGCCGGGCGCCGCGCGGCCGCCCCGGCATGCGCGCTGCGCCGCCCGCTTTCGTGCAGGCTCAGGGTGTCGGGCGCGGGGCTACATCCCGCGCCAGATGGGTGCCCATCCAGCGCAGCAGGTCGCGCCACATCTGGCGCACCTGGTCGTCCTCGGGCATGCGCAGCTCGTGCTGCAACTCGATGGTGACCACCGGCATGCCCTGGCGCACGCTGCCGTAGTGGCCGAGCGAGCCCGGGAAGATGCCCAGCTGATCGAGGCGCAGCCGGCCCAGCCGGCTGGGCGGCGGCACCGGGCCGTCGTAGTCGAGCACGCCGTAAGGGGCGTGGATGCTCACCACCAGATCGGGAGCGAACTGCTCCATCTGCGTGTAGAGGAAGCGTGATTCCGGCTCGGACAGCGGTTCGGGGCCGGGCCAGCGGCGCGGGTCGCGGCGGGTGCGCTTTTCCCAGTAGATGGGCGCGTCGCGTTCCCAGTTCGGGGTGGGAAAGTTGCGGTTCAGATCGACGCCCCGGGCGTTCACGCGCGTCGGTTGCCGGGCCAGCAGGCCGTCCGGGTTGAGGATGGGAAGAAAACGCCAATGCACCGGCAGGCCGGAGGCCGCATCGCGCACCTGCGCTTCGGCCAGGCCCACCCAGCGCAGCGCGAGCGAGGCCGACGTCAGCTCGTCGCCATGCATGGCGCCCACCACCAGCACGCGCAGCGGTTCGGTGCCGCCACCAGCGCGCGATGCGGGCGGCGGCCCCACGTCGCGCCCATAGAGCGGCGTGCCGCGCACCGACGCCGCGCCGCCGTCGGCCAGGCGCGCAGCGGCGCAGGTGGCCGCGTCGATGGTGGGCAGGCGCTTGAGGAAGCGCTGGCAGGCGGCGGCCGCCGCTTCGGGCGACGCGGCCTGGAGCGGCGCGGCCGGGCGCGCGGCGCCAGGGCCGGCCGCCGGCGAAGCGGTGGCCGTGGCGCCCGGACCGGGGGGCTGCGAGGCCTGGACCGTGGCGGCGCCGGCCTGCGGCAGGGCGCGGGGGCCCAGCAGCTGCAGCGGTGCATCCGCCCCTTCGGCGAACAGCGCCGCGCCCACCGGGCCGCGCACTGTGGGCTCGCCTTGCTGCCACGACGGCCGCAGGTGCCAGCCGCCCCAGGCCAGCGCGATGGCGGCGAGCGCGGGCCCGGCCCAGCGCCATGCCCGCGCGCCGCTGGCGCGTGCCGCGGCGCCGGGTGCCGCCGCCGCCGATACCCTGCCCGGCCGCATCAGTGCAGCACCCGGCCCGACGCTTCGGCCAGGAAGCCGAGCAGCGCGCCGTCGAAGTTGTCGGGGTCTTCCAGGGGCGGCCAGTGGCCGATGTGGGGCAGCGAGATATGGCGCGCATCGGGCAGCACGTGGGCCAGCGCCTGCAGGGCTTCGGGCGGGGTGCACCGGTCCTGCGCGCCGCCGACGATCAGCACCGGCACCTGCACGCGGGCCAGTTCGGCGGCGCCGCGCGAGAAGGTGGGCAGGGCCTGCAGCGCCCGCCGCCAGGCCGAGGGGTTCACCTGGCTCAGCGCGTGGCTCACCAGCCGCACGCCCTCGGGCAGCGAGCCGGTGCCGACCTGGCGCGGCACCAGGCTTTGCGCGATGGCCTCCATCGACGCACCCGACTGCAGCGCGGCCAGGCGCGGCGCCACCCAGGCGGCCTCGCTGGCGGCGTCGAGCGCGGGACCTCCGGCGCACAGCACCAGCCGGCGGACGGCCTGCGGCTGGCGCAGGGCCACTTCCAGCGCCAGCATGGCGCCCAGGCCGTGGCCGACCAGCGTGACGGCGCCGCCCTGCAGCGCCTCGATCAGGCGCAGGCAGCTCTGCGCCAGGCCCATGAAGCCATAGGGTTCGATGGGCGCGCTGTGGCCATAGCCGGGCATGTCCCACGCGACCGCGCGGTAGCCGGCGCTGGCGAGGGTTTCGACCTGGGGAGCAAAGCTGAGGTGGCTGCCGTCCGCGTCGTGCAGCATGAGCACGGTGTGGCCGGAGCCGAGGGTGGTGAAGTGGGGAAGAAGAGCCATGGACTACAGAGTGGGAAGCCGGCGGCCCGCGCCGCGGGGAGGGGCCACCGGACCATAATAGCCCACCCCCTTTTCCCTGCCGCCGCGCACGCCGCGCCGCCACCCGCCACCCGTGAATTCATCGACGCCCGCCCCCCTCGCCGCCCGCCCGCCGGGTTTTTCACCGCGCGAGTTCCGCGACGCGCTGGGCATGTTCGCCACGGGCGTGACCATCGTCACCGCGCGCGCGGCCGACGGCACGCTGGTGGGCATGACGGCCAGCTCGTTCAATTCGGTGTCGCTCGATCCGCCGCTGGTGCTGTGGAGCCTGGCGCACCGGGCGTCGTCGCTGGCCGCGTTCGCGGCGGGCTCGCACTATTCGATCAACGTGCTGGCGGCCGGCCAGCAGGCCCTGGCCGAGCGCTTCGCCACGCGCGGCATCGACCGCTTCGCGGGCGTGGACCACGCGCCCGGCGTGGCCGGCGCGCCGGTGCTGGCGGGCGCCGTGGCGGTGTTCGAATGCTTCAACCGCAGCCAGTACGTGGAGGGCGACCACACCATCTTCGTGGGCGAGGTGGAGCGCTGCAGCCACCTGGCGGGCGTCTCGCCGCTGCTCTACCACGGGGGCATGTTCTACGCCGAACTGCCGCTGGGCGCCGCGCCGCAGCTGGCGAGCGCAAGTCAAAAATGATAGCAGCAGGCGCTTATCCCATCAGCGCCACAGCCCGTTTCGACCTGTAGATCAGCAGCCCGGGGGCTATTTCGCCGCGTCGGGCAGCTCGATCTTCACCTCGAGCACTTCCAGGTTGTCCTGGCGCTCAAGGTGCACCTTCAGGTCGTCGGGGCTGATCTTCACGTACTTCGAGATGACGGCGACCAGCTCGCGCTGCAGCGCGGGCAGGTAGTCGGGCTCGGCCGCGTTGCGGCCGTTGCGCTCGTGCGCCAGGATGATCTGCAGCCGCTCCTTGGCGACGCTGGCGGTCTTCTTCTTTTCGCCCAGGAGGAAGGAGAGAAACGATGCCATGCCGGTTACCTCCCGCCGAAGATGCGCTTGAAGAAGCCGGGCTTTTGCGCGTCGATGAAGCGCAGCGGCTTGTCTTCGCCCAGGAAGCGGGCCACCACGTCCTTGTAGGCCTCGGACACGTCCGATCCCTGCAGGTGCACGGCCGGCGTGCCCTGGTTGGAGGCCTGCAGCACGCTTTCCGATTCAGGAATCACGCCGATCAGGTCGATGCGCAGGATGTCCTGGATGTCCTCCAGGCTCAGCATCTGCCCGTCCTGCACGCGGCCGGGGTTGTAGCGCGTGATGAGCAGGTGCTCCTTGATCGGCTCCTTGCCCTCGATGGCGCGCTTGGTCTTGCTGCCCAGCATGCCCAGGATGCGGTCGGAGTCGCGCACCGAGGAGACCTCGGGGTTGGTCACGAGCAGCGCCTCGTCGGCGAAGTGCATGGCCATCAGCGCGCCGCTCTCGATGCCGGCAGGCGAGTCGCAGACGATGTATTCGAAGTCCATCGCGGCCAGGTCGTTCAGGATCTTTTCGACGCCGTCCTGCGTGAGCGCGTCCTTGTCGCGCGTCTGGCTGGCGGCCAGCACGAACAGGTTGTCGCACTGCTTGTCCTTGATGAGGGCCTGGTTCAGGTTGGCCTCGCCCTGGATGACGTTGATGAGGTCATAGACCACGCGGCGCTCGCAGCCCATGATGAGGTCGAGGTTGCGCAGGCCGACGTCGAAGTCGATGACGGCGGTCTTGTGGCCGCGCAGGGCCAGGCCCGATGCAAAACTGGCACTGGTGGTGGTCTTGCCCACGCCTCCCTTGCCGGAGGTCACGACGACGATTTTGGCCATGGTGTGCTGATTCCCTGCGTTGGTGATCCGAAGCTACGGATGGTTCTAAGTCAAAAAAAGGGGCGGCTTCAGAGCGGCTCGATGAGCAGCTTCTCGCCTTCGAGCCGCACCTGGGCCGGCTTGCCGCGCACGTTCTCGGGCAGCTCGGTCTCGGTGGTGCGGTAGATGCCGGCGATGGAGACCAATTGCGGCTCCAGGCAGGTGCTGAAGATGCGCGCCTCGGTGTTGCCCCGCGCGCCGGCGATCGCCCGGCCGCGCATCGGCGCATAGATGTGGATGTTGCCGTCGGCGATCACCTCGGCGCCGAAGCTGACCACCGCCATCACCACCAGATCGCCGCCGCGGGCATAGACCTGCTGGCCCGAGCGCAGCGGCTTGTCCACCACCACGGTGGCGGGGCCGGCCACCGGCACCTCGACGGGCACTTCCACCTCGCGCACGACTTCACGCACCACTTCGCGAGCCGGGGCGGCCGGCGCGGCGGCAGCGCGTGCGGGGGCGGCTTCCGGGGCGGCCACCAGGCCGGCGGCCAGCGCGGCCTGCATCTGCTCGGGGCTGCCGCCGCGGGCGGCGACGGGCCGGGTGTGCAGTGCCCGCAACGAGGCGGTCAGCGCGGCGAAGTCCACCGGCTCGGCCGCGTCGCGCACGCCCGCCAGGTCGATCAGCACCGGGTCGTTGTCGAAGAATCCGGGGTCGTCGGCCAGGCGTGCCGCCAGATCGGCGGCCAGCACGGCGGCGTCGGTCGTGCGCAGCGCCACCGCCACCACGGGCAGTTGGGCGCTCTTGAGGTCAAAGCTGGTGCGGGCGGCGCCCGCCGTGTCAACGGCCATGGAGCTTGTGGATGCGCGGATGATGAGAGGAAAAGGCGGGCCGGCGCGGCGCTCGCCAGGGCGGTGCCGGAAAGCGGCGAAGTGTACCGCGCAGCGCCGCGCGGCCTGCATCAGGACGTGTCCCGCGGCGGCGTTCCCGCCCGTTTTCGGCCGCTTGGCGCGGAAACCCCGGCCAGCGCATGGCGCCTTGGGCGCCTATCGCTATCGAATCAGTAGCAGACGCAGCGTTCCGCGCAGCGGGAAGCGCAATGGGTCACAGCTTGGGAATGCGGATGCGGCTGATCATCAGCGAGCCTGATACCGCGAACAGCAGCACCAGCGGGTGCAGCAGGAACCCGCCGATGCGCACCGAGCCGAACCAGAGCTGGTCGCCCACGGCGCCCATCGCCGCCGCCAGCGCCAGCAGCCCCACCAGCACGATGGAGGTGGGAATGGGCGTGCCCTCGAAATACTTCACCTTGCCCGAGCCTTCGGACAGCGTTTCGGCGGTGACGTTGTAGCGTGCCAGGCGCGACACGCCGCAGGCGACGAAGTAGGCCAGCACGATGCGGTCGTAGAGGCCCTGCATGCCGCAGGCGTAGGCGATGATGGCCGGCGCCACGCCGAAGGAGATGACGTCGGCCAGCGAGTCCAGCTCCCGCCCCATGGCCGACGATTTCTGGCGCCAGCGGGCGATGCGGCCGTCGAGCACGTCGAAGATCAGCGCGGCCAGCACCAGGGCGGCGGCGAAGTAGATGTGCCGCACGTCGCCCGCGGCCAGGTAGGTCATGCAGGAAAACAGCGCCCCGACACCGCACACGGCATTGCCCAGCGTGAACCAGTCCGCGAGATGGAACTCGCGGATCATCGAAAAGCGCTTGGGGGCGGGTGCGTTCATGGGGCTCCTTGCATGGGCGATCGGCGGCCGGCCCTGGAAAGAAAGATGGTGCGGCCGGCGGTGCGAGCCATTATGGAACGCGGGCATGGCGCGGCCCGTCAGGCGAGTCCTACGGCGCCGGCGGTGGCGGCGCGTCAGCCGGCGCGGGCGTGGGCAGGCAGCTCACGCGGTCGCGGCCCTGCTGCTTGGAGCGGTAGAGGCCGCCGTCGGCCCGCGCGAGCAGGCTGTCCAGCGTGTCGCCGGCGGCCAGCGTGCTGACGCCGAAGCTGGCGGTGACCCGCACCGGAACGGGGCCGGGCGGCTGCGCGTCGGCGGCGGCCGCCGACGGCGCGGCCACGCGGGTCGCGGCGATGGCGGCGCGCAGCGCCTCGGCCAGCGCGGCGGCGGCGTCCAGCGGGGTGGCGGGCAGCAGGATGCCGAACTCCTCGCCGCCCAGCCGGCCGACCAGATCGCCCGCCCGCACCCGCCCCATGCAGGTGGCGGTCACGGCGCGCAGCACGGCATCGCCCGCCGCATGGCCATGGCGGTCGTTGACGCGCTTGAAGTCGTCCACGTCGAGCATGACCATGGACAGCGCCGCCGCGGCGCTGCCGGGGGCCGCGCGCCGCGCCTGCGCCACGGCCGCCCCGGCCCGCTCCATGAAACTGCGGCGGCTGGCGGTGCCGGTCAGCGCATCGGTGGTGGCGGCCACGCGCAGCGCGTCTTCCATGGCCTTGCGGCCCGTGATATCGACGATGGTGGTCAGCGCGCAGGGGCTGCCGTCATAGGTGATGGGCACCATGGAGAGAAGCACCCAGAGATCGCGCCCGTTGGCGCCAATCAGCCCGGTTTCGTAGTCGCGCAGCACGCCCTCGCGCAGGTACTGCGCGAACATGCGGTCGCGCTCGCCGGGGTTGCGGTACATGCTGCGCGGTTCACGGCCCATCAGCTCCGGCAGGCTCATGCCCGCCAGTTGCGCCGCGCGCTCGTTCACGTAGACGAGGGCGTGGTCGGCCAGGCGCGTCACCGTCATCGGCAGCGGCGCGTTGTGCAGGATGGACAAGAGCCGCGATTCGCTCTCGGCCAGCGCCCGGGTGCGCTCGGCCACGCGCTGCTCCAGCGTCTGCGCCAGCCCGCGCCACTGGGCATAGAGCCGGGCGTTGTCGATGGCGTTGACCACATTGCCCGACAGCAGCTCCAGGAATTCGATGCGCTCCTGCGAGAACACGCCCGGCAGCGCGTCGTTCTCCAGATAGAGCGCCCCCAGGGTGCTGCCCACCCGCACCAGCGGCACGCAGAGCACCGATCGCACCGAACGCGTGCCGAAGTACGGCACGCGCCGCCAGACATGGGCCTGCAGCACGTCGGGAATGAGCACGGGCGCGGCCAGGTGCAGCACGGTACGCAGCACTTCCAGCGGCAGGTGGGCGCCAGCGGCTTCCAGCGGCAGGCCTTCGGCGTGCGCGGCGGCGTCGGCCGTGGCGCTGTCGGCCCGCAGCGACCACGCGGCCCCCGAGCCGGTGCCGTCGCCCAGCACCACGGCCACGCGGCTGGCGCCAGCGCTTTCCTGCAGCACCTGCAGCAGGCGGTGCAGCAGCGCGTCGAGCGCGATCTCGGCGGTGACGGCCTGCACGGCCTTCATCAGCGTGGACAGGTCGAGGGCGCTGCCGGGCGCCACCGGCACGGTGCCCCGGGGCAGCGCGACCTTGGCGGCCGGGCGCGCCGGGCCGACCGACGCCGCAGCGGGCTCTTCGATGCGCCCGGCGAGCGCCGCACCGCCCCAGCGCAGGCACAGCGCCCGGGCCTCGGCCCGCTCGGCGCGGGCAGCGGCATCGGCCGGGTCGGCCGGCGCTGCCTGCGCGTTCACGCACCAGTGGACCAGCACCTGCAGGAACAGGTTGTCCAGCCCCTGCGCGGCGCGCCGGGCGGCCTCGATTTCCGCCGCCACGTCGATGGGCGGGCCGGGCGGGCGGATGCCGCTCGCGCCCATGCGCGCGCGCAGCAGGTGCGCCAGCGGCCGCACGTCGGGGCAGTGGTGGCCCCAGAGGTCCAGCCGGCGCAGCGCCGCCTGGCAGCGCTGCGCCGCATCGGGCCGGCCGCTGCGCGGCGCCGACATGGCGGAGAAGAACACGCAGAACGGCACCATCACCATGCCGCGCCCGGCGGCGAACAGCGCCTGGGCCGCGTCGCCGGCCGCCACGGCGTCATCGGCGCGGCCGGCCAGCGCGTGCAGCATGCACTGCCAGGCATGCAGGAACATGCTGCCGGTCTGGTCGGCGCGGGCGGCGTAGGTGCGCGCGAGCGCCTCGGCCGAGAAGCCGGCCGCGGGCTGCTCCAGGGGCCGCCCGTCGTCCGGGGCGGTGCGGCGCAGGGCCCGCACCACGGCCAGCAGCGCGCCCAGGTAGTCGTGCGCCACCGGCTGCCGAATGCGCTGCAGCGTGGCGGCGTCGGCCTGCAGCTGCGCCTCCAGGTCGGCCAGCGGCATGCCCGCGAGCAGCGCGTGGTAGCCGTGCACGTACAGCCCCAGGCCCGCGTGGCGCAGGTTGCCGGTTTCCAGCCCGCCGCGGTGCACCGCCATCAGGCCGGGCAGGCCGCTCGCGATGCCCTCGATCCAGTGGCGCAGGAAGGCGTTGAACGAAAAGCCGGCGTGCGCCTGCACGTGGCGCCAGTCCTGCCGCTCCACCAGTTCCATCGACAGGCGGCCGAGCCGGTAGCCGAACGGGTAGTCCTGCAGGAATTCGGCCACCATCAGCCCCATCACCGAATACGCCGACAGCGCCACCGGCGCATGGCCGTGGGCCACCATGAGGCGCACCTGCAGCACCGTGAGCAGCGGCAGCAGCGCGGGGCGGGCGATGTAGGCGGCGGCGGTCATCTTGGCCACCACCGACAGCTGCTGCAGGCAGAGCGGGTCGGTCATCACGGGCCGGGCGGCCAGCGCGTCGAAGCCGAGGGCCTCGATCTCGGCGCGCACGTCGGTCACCAGCTGCACCGCATCTGCGGGCGACGCGGCGGCCGGGGGCGAGGCGCCGAGCAGTGCCAGCACGGAAAGGCCGAGCTCCAGCGTGTCGTCCAGCCGGCCCGAGGCATAGAACGATTCGATGCGCACGTCCAGCAGCCGCGCCCGGTCCAGCGGCGTGGCGGCATGCGGCAGCGCGGCGTCGATCAGCGCCTCCATGCCCGCCGCGTCGCCGGTGAGGGCCGCCATGCGGGCCGCATGCACGTGCAGCGCCAGGGTGCCGGCCGCGTCGGCCACCCAGCCGGCCGCGCCGCCCAGCGCCACCGCCTGGCCGGCGTAGTGGGCGGCCAGATCGAACGACGCTGCCTCGGCCGCCTGTTGGCTGGCGCGGGCGTTGTAGCCGGCCAGCAGCGCGCGCTCGGCCGGTGAATCCAGCAGCGCCTGGCCCAGGTTGAAATGGTTGACGATGGCGAAGTCGGGCTGCCCGCCCGGCCGCGCATCGCGCAGCAGGCGGGCGATGCGCAGGTGCAGCGCCGGCCGCGCCGAGGCCGGCGACAGCAGGTACGCGGCCTCCTGCACGCGGTCGTGGGCGAAGGCGAACTCGGCCTGCACCTGTTCGCTTTCCTGCGCGTCCAGCACCGGCAGCCACTTGTAGCGGGCGTCGCGCGGCAGCACCAGGCCGGCCTCCAGGGCGGGGTGCAGGGCACGGGCCACGCCCTGCGTGGAGCCCCCGCTGGCCACGCCCAGCAGGTGCGGGTCGAACCGGCTGCCCAGGCAGGCGGCAGTGGCCAGCACGTCGCGCGTGTCCGGCGGCAGGCGGCGCAGCTGCTCCAGCATCAGCGCCACCACGTTGTCGGCCACGTGTTCGTGGCGGATGCGGTCGGCGTCCCAGCTCCAGCGCGGGCCGGCCCGGTCCAGCCAGATCAGGCCGCGCTGGTGCAGGTCATGCAGGAAGCGGCCGAGGAAGAACGGGTTCCCGCCGGTCTTGGCATGGCACAGCTGCGCCAGCGCCTGCACTTCGGGCTGGGGGTGCTGCAGCATGTCGGCCAGCCACTGGGCGACATCGCCCGGCGACAGCGGATCGAGCCGCAACGCCAGGTAGCGGCCATCGTTCGCATCGAGCGCGGACGCCGGCTCGGCCAGCAGGGCCAGGTCCTGCGCCAGCGGATGGTCGCCCACCACCTCGTCGGCGCGATAGGCGCCGATCACCAGCAGGTGGCGCAAGCCGTCGTCGAGCACCATCTCGCGCAGCAGGCGGCGCGACAGCCGGTCGCTCCACTGCAGGTCGTCGATGAAGACGAGCAGCGGCGACTGCGCGCTGCACAGGCCCGCGAAACACAGCTGCATGGTGCGCACGAACCGGTTCTCGGCCTCGACAGGGCCCAGCGGGTGTTCGTCCGGCGCGGCGGGCTCGAGCAGCGCCACCAGCTCGGGCAGGGTGGATTGCGCCAGCGCCCGGTTGGCGCCCAGCAGCGCCTGCAGCCGCGCGCTCCACACCGCGCGTTCGTCCGGCGGCAGCGCCAGCACCTGGCGGGTGCGCTGCGCCAGCGCCTGCACGAAGGCCGCGCAGGGCGCCGGCTGGCCGAACTGGTTGAACTTGCCGCTGGCCAGGTGGCCCTGGCGCGCCAGCAGGGTGCGCTGCACCTCCTGCACCAGCGCGGTCTTGCCCACGCCCGGCGCGCCCGCCAGCGTCACCAGCCGGGCGGCGCCGGCCGCCGCCGCGTCGAAGGCGGCCAGCAACCGGCGCACCTCGGGCGCACGGCCATAGAGGCGGCCCGCCGTGTGCAGGCGCTCCGGCAGGTCACCCTGCGCCAGCACCAGGCCCTGCAGCGCCGCCGGGTCGTCCAGCCCGGCGCGGATGCTCCGCAGATCGCGCCGCAGCACGTGGTGGCTCTGGTAGCGCGACTCGGGCTCCTTGGCCAGCAGCCGGTCCACCAGCGCGCCCAGCAGCGCGGGCGCCCCGGGGCAGCCCGCCTGCAGCGGCGGCGGCAGCAGCGCCAGGTGGGCGTGGACGGCCTGCAGCGGGTCGTCGATGGCGCCGAAGGGCGGCGCGCCGGTGAGCAGTTCGTACAGCGTGGCGCCCAGCGCGTAGAAGTCCGCCCGGTAGTCCAGGTCGCGGTTCATGCGGCCGGTCTGCTCCGGCGCCATGGTGGAGAGCGTGCCTTCCAGTTCGCGCAGGCTCACGGCCTGGGTGCGCTCGACCGACACGTTGGCCGCGATGCCGAAGTCGATGAGCCGCACGGTGCCGTCCGGGCGGGCGATGATGTTGCCGGGCGCCACGTCCTTGTGCACGATGTTGCGCAGGTGGATGGCCTCCAGCCCGTCGACCACGGCCAGGGCGATGTCCAGGGCGCGGGCAATGGGCAGCGGGCCGGCGCGCAGCCAGTCGCGCAGGGCGGCGGCGCCGTCGTCGGGCATGGCGATGAAGAGCACGCCGTCGTGGCTGCCGAGGGCGCTGGCGCTGACCACGCGCTCGTGCGAGACCTGCCGCGACAGCTCGTACTCGCGCCTGAACCGCGCCACCTCGCCCGGCCCCAGCCGCTCGCAGCGCAGCAGCTTGACGATGGCCGGCTGCCCATCGGCCTGGTGGCAGCGCAGCACCACGGAGCGCGGCCCCTCGTACAGCACCGCCGCCACGTTGTAGCCCGCGAACGCCCGGCCAGGCCGGGCGAAGTCGGGAACCGGCACGGCATCTTGCGCGCCGGCGACAGGTGGCGTTGGAGGGTACATGGCGATGCGGCGGGGTTGGCGGATGATAGCCCCGCCCTCTCCCGGGCCAGTCCGCGGAAAAGGCAGGACCCAGCCTTGCCTAGCCCCGCCGCGCCGCGTAGGCCACGTACCAGTCCAGGCTGCCCGGGTTGGCCATGGCGTCCTTGTTCACCACCTTGTCCAGCGGCTGGCCCAGCAGCAGCTTCTTGACGGGCAGCTCCTGCTTCTTGCCCGTGAGCGTGCGCGGTACCTCGGCCACGGCCACGATCTCGTCGGGCACGAAGCGGGGCGACAGCGCCGTGCGGATGGCGCCGGCGATGCGCTGGCGCAGGGCGTCGTCCAGCACCGCGCCGTCCCTCAGCACGACGAAGAGCGGCATGAAGCTGTCGCGCCCCAGGTATTCCAGGTCGACCACCAGGCTGTCGAGCACTTCCGGCAGCGCCTCGACGGCGCTGTAGAGCTCGCTGGTGCCCATGCGCAGGCCGTGGCGGTTGATGGTGGCGTCGCTGCGGCCATAGATGATGCAGCTGCCGCGCGAGGTGACCTTCAGCCAGTCGCCGTGCCGCCAGACGGCGCCCATCTCGGCCGGGCCGTCGCCGCCGCCGGGCCGGCGGCCGTGGCCGGGCGGGTACATGTCGAAATAGCTGGCCAGGTAGCGTTTGCCGTCGGTGTCGCCCCAGAGGTAGAGCGGCATCGACGGAATGGGCTGGGTGCAGACCAGCTCGCCCACGGCGTCGACCACCGGGTGGCCCTCGGCGTCCCAGGCCTCGACGGCGGCGCCCAGCATGCGGCACTGCATTTCGCCAGGCACCTGGGGCAGCTCGCGGTGGCCGCCGATGAAGGCGCCGCAGAAGTCGGTACCCCCCGAAATGTTGTTCCACCAGATCGCATCGCCCCCACGCTCCCCTGCTTCGCATGGGTCGCTGCCCCCCGAGGGGGCCGCGCCTTGCTTGGGGCGGCCCGGCGCTGCGGCGGTACCTTCATCGATGGAGAGATCGCGCAGGCGCTGGAACTGCCGGCTGCCCCATTCCTGCACCTCGGCCGACAGCGGCGAGCCGGTGGTGCCCAGGGCCCGCACGCGGCGCAGGTCGCCGCAGTCCGCCAGCTCCAGCCCTGCCTTCATGCAGTTGGCGTAGAAGGCGGCGCCGGCGCCGAAGAAGGTCACGCCCGTCTCGGCGGCGAAGCGCCACAGCACGCCCCAGTCGGGCCGGTCCTTGCTGCCGCCGGGATTGCCGTCGTAGATCACGCAGGTGGTGCCCGACAGCAGCCCGCTGGCCTGCGCGTTCCACATCACCCAGCCGGTGGAGCTGTACCAGTGGTAGCGCTCGCCCCAGGAATTGGGCTCGTAGCTGCAGCCGATGTCGTTGTGCAGGCACTTGAGCTGCAGCGCCACCAGCACCATGCCGCCGTGGCCGTGCACTATGGGCTTGGGCAGGCCGGTGGTGCCGCTGGAATAGACGATCCAGAGCGGGTGGTCGAAGGCCACCCAGAGCGGCTCGAAGGCCGCCACTTCGGCATCGTTTTGGGCAGTAGCGCTGGTGTAGTCTGCGCAGTCAGCTATTGTTTTAGTAGCATCGAGCTGGCGCACCAGCACCACGTGCTGCAGAGTGGGCAGGCCGGCGCGAAGCTCGGACAGCACGCCGGTGCGGTCCAGGTCGCGCCCGCCATAGGTCACTCCGTCCACCGCGATCAGCGCCTTGGGCTCGATCTGGCGGAAGCGGTCGAGCACGGCGGCCGTGCCCATGTCGGGCGCGCAGACGCTCCAGACCGCGCCCAGGCTGACGGTGGCCAGCAGCGCGACCAGGGTTTCGGGAATGTTCGGCAGGTAGGCCGCCACCCGGTCGCCCGGGCCTACGCCCTGGCGGCGCAGGTGCAGCGCGAGCGCCGCCACCTGCCGGCGCAACTCGGGCCAGCCCAGTTCGCGGTGCTGGCCCTTTTCATTGCGGCTGATGACGGCGGGCTGGCCGGCGGCGTGGGCCGCGTCCACATGCCGCAGCGCCTGCCGCGCGTAGTTGACCTGCGCGCCGGGAAACCACTGGGCACCGGGCATGGCGTTGCGCGCCAGCACGGCGGTGTGCGGCGTGGGGGACTGCACGTCGAAATAGTCCCACAGGCTCTGCCAGAAGGCGTCCAGGTCGGTGGTGGACCAGCGCCAGAGGGCGTCGTAGTCGCCGAAGGCGAGGCCGCGTTCACGCTCCAGCCACTGCTGGTAGAGGCGGATCTGCGGAATGTAGGGCGGCGTGGCGGATGGCAGGGGGGAAGGTTTTGTTGTCTCCATGGCGCCGCAGCGTAGCAGCGCGGCGCCCGGCGCGACAACGGGGGCCGGTGGCCGCGCGTCACGCACCGGACAAGCCGTGTGGGCGAGGCCGGCGAGCGCCCCGGCGCTCGAAGCGTGCCCCGCTTCGACTGGCTCGGCCCCAAAGGACGCGGGGTGGCGCGGGGTGGCGCGGGTGGGCAGGAAACGGATCGTGTTCGGCGCGGGCGACTGAACTGGTCATACGCCCCGCGCCCGCCCGGCGAGGGCACGTCAGTCCGTCTGTTCCTTCACGCTGGTGATGGCATAGCCCTTTTCGCTGATCTGGCGGCCGGGCTCGGCGATGCCGAAATCGTCCCAATGCGCGGCGGACTCGTCCAGTTCCTGGCCGGACATCTCCGTCTCCCAATCGGTGTTGATCGCCTCCTGCGGGATGGGGCGGCCCTCGGGCACCACCAGATGAGAGAACTTGCCTTCGGCTTCGGTTCGGCGATAGATGTCCACGCGCATGGTCACTCCTGGGTCGGTTGAAGAAACGTCCACTCTAGCGACGGCGCCGCGCTCGCCGCGTAGGAATTCGCACCCCAGCCGGCGTCGGCAGAAGCGGCCCGGTATTGGCAACGCTTTCCCGGCCCGCAACTTGCGTTGCCTGGTATGGACAGGCTATGCTCCGCCCGCCCTGCTACTCATCAGACATCAGACAACGCCATGAGCCCACACACCCTCCAGTCCATTGACGCCCGTACCGGCCAGCCCCATGGCGACGCATGGCCCGAATCCACCCCCGCCCAGATCGAGGCCGCCGTGGCCGCAGCCGCGCAGGCGGCCGATGCTTTTGCCGCCACCTCGGCCGCCGACCGTGCCGCCCTGCTGCGCGACCTGGCCGGCGCGCTGGAAGCGCAGCGCGACACCCTGGTGCCGGTGGCCGACCGCGAAAGCGGCTTGGGGCCGGTGCGCCTGAACGGCGAGCTGGACCGCACCGCCTTCCAGCTGCGCGGCTTTGCCGACGTGATCGAGCGCGGCGATGCCCACGCCACCATCGACGACCCGGCCGTCGCCGGCGCGCCGCCCGCCGGCCGCCCGCGCATGCTGCGGGTGCGCGTGCCCGTGGGCCCGGTCGCCATGTTCTCGGCCAGCAACTTTCCCTTCGCCTTCTCGGTGCTGGGGGGTGACACCGCCTCGGCGCTGGCCGCCGGCTGCCCGGTGGTCGTCAAAGGCCACCCCGCCCACCCCGAACTGACGCGCCGCACGGCCGCCCTGGCGCAGCAGGTGGTGGCCGCGCGCGGCCTGCCGGCCAGCGTGTTCCAGCTGGTCGAAGGCGGCTCCATCGACGCCGGCGTGGCGCTGGTGCAGGCGCCCGCCATCGCGGCCGTGGCCTTCACGGGCTCGTTCAAGGGCGGCACGGCCTTGGCCAAGGTGGCGGCCGAGCGTCCCACGCCCATCCCCTTCTACGGTGAACTCGGCTCGGTCAACCCGCTGGTCGCCCTGCCCGCCGCCCTGCAGGCCAACGGCGCCGCCCTGGCCGAGACGCTGGCCGGCTCCATCTGCCTGGGCGCGGGCCAGTTCTGCACCAGCCCCGGCGTGATCGTCGTGCGCCAGGACGCGTCCGGCGACGCCTTCGTCGCCACGCTGGCCGAGAAGCTGGCCGCGCTGGCCCCGCACGCCATGCTCACGCCCGGCATCCGCAGCGCCTTCGACAAGGGCGTGGCCGCCTGGAAGGGCCACGCCCGCCTCAAGCCCCTGGTCAGCGACGTGGCCGCCGCCGGCGCCACGCCGCGCCCCTTCCTGGCCGAAGTGCAGGCGGCCGACTTCATCGCCGACCACCAGCTGCATGAAGAAGTCTTCGGCTCCGCCGCCCTGGTGGTGCGCGTGGCTTCGGTCGCCGAAACCATCGCCGTGCTGAAGGCCGTGGGCGGCTCGCTCACGGTGACGGTCTGGGGTGCCGACGAGGACACGGCCGAGCACCGCGACCTGGTGCGCGCCGCCACCCAGGTGGCCGGCCGCGTGCTCTTCACCGGCGTGCCCACCGGCGTGGCCGTCACCGCCGCCCAGCACCACGGCGGCCCCTTCCCCGCATCGACCGCGCCGTTCACCACCTCGGTGGGCTACGCGGCGCTGGACCGCTTCCTGCGCCCGGTGGTGCTGCAGGACGCGCCGGGCTGGCTGGCGGCGCGCCAGGGCGTGCCGGTGTGATGGAACCCGCCCCGGCCCCCTGCCCGCCAGGTGGCCCGGGGCGGCCATTTCAAAGGCTTTTTGGCCCCTAGCGCTCGATGTATCAGCGCATACAGCTATTGAATCGATAGCAAACGCAAGGATCCATGCCAGGCTCTGCCCTGGCTTTGGCGAGTCCAGCCCCAACGGGCTGGGAGTGAAGACGGATGAGATTGCGACCGCAAAGCGATCACCCCCACGCAGGCGCTGCGCGCCGCGAACGCCAGGCCGAGCGCAGCGACGGCCCGGATCGGGCGGTTGGGTTCCCTTCTGTGCGTGCCGAGAAGCGCAGCGCGTGAAGGGCGCATGCGTGCCGAAGGACACGCATGCTTCAAGCTCTGACTTGCCGCAGCTGTTTGAACGGAGCTGCGAAGCAGCGCAGTGAGTTCTGCGGCAGCCCTCCACGCGCGAGCATCGCAGGTTGCCCCGTAGCGCAGCGAAGGGGACACGCACAGCAGGGTCGCCCTTTCTTTGGTGACTTTCTTTCGGCGAAACGAAAGAAAGTTACTCGCCCGCCGGGGCGAAATCCCGGCCCCGGGAAGCAACCAC
>Ga0308171_1001072_pt1 | contig 41964 bp, 54 predicted proteins | sample PhyGR1_FD_202135 | JGI IMG/M metagenome (GOLD analysis project Ga0308171, IMG submission 202135) | Phyllosphere microbial communities from UC Gill Tract Community Farm, Albany, California, United States - DLSLSG.R1 | ecosystem: Host-associated > Plants > Phyllosphere > Unclassified | place: USA... | reverse complement strand
CCTGCCCTGCTGCTGCACCGGCCGCTGAAGGCTATCGATGACATTCACAGCCATACGCTCTTGCAGTGCGTTTCGCGACCCGAGGCGTGGCATGACTGGCTGGGTGCTCAGGCGATGACATCCAGAAACAGCTACAGAGGCCCGCAGTTCGACACCTTCGACCTGTGCATTCGCGCAGCGATCGCAGGGTTGGGTGTGGCCTTGGTACCCAGGTTCATGGTGACAGAAGAACTGCAGCGCGGCGCCTTGCTGATTCCCCTGCACTACTATGCACCCAGCCCGGATGCTCACTACGTGGCCTATGCGACCCAGAGCCACGATTCACCGAAGATCCGTAACTTCGTGGACTGGGTGTGCGAGCAGACGCCTTGAGCGGACCTGCGTCCGCGCCTCATGCACCTGCATAAGCGGGAGCTACCACTTGTCCGCCATGTAAAACATGCCGCCACCCAGCGCGATCAGGAACAGCCCGCCCAGCACGTCTGTCAGCAAGGCCTCGCCATGAATGTACGCTTCGATTTGAGTGGCAAGAAACAAGACGGCCAATACCAGAACCACGGCCGATACGCGGCGCTGAATCTTGAACCTGGATTTTTCGGGGCCGATCCACCACATGCGCATTTTCCTTGAGCGGGTTGAGTATTGAACCTTAGCTACATCACCAGCCGTTGACCAACGACCAGGTGTGAACGCTGCTGGCCAGTGTCTTGGCTCGGAAGGTAAACGCACTGCGCCAGCGTGGTATCACAAGGTCGTCATAAGGTAAGCCGCGAAGCCCTTGGCGACGCGCCAAGGCTTCAAGGCGGACAGGTGGTCGAACACTCGGCTGGAGTTGCCTGCCAGCCCTGCAAGCACAAGGTAAACAACCCACTTTCGCAGCGCCCTTGAGATTTTTCTTTTCATGACTCGAAACAAAGGGTGCGCCTCGGGAAAATCCTACCGCTTGAAGCGAAAAAGCCCAAGATCCAGTGCGCAGTTGATCCAAACCGCGCCAGCATTGACCAGCTCCCTTTATCTGCTGAGCACTGGAGAAAATCGCGGGCATTAAAAAAGCCCCGCAACCCAAAGGGCTGCGGGGCTTTCGAATGGTGGAGGCCGAGGTCGGAATCGAACCGGCGTAGACGGATTTGCAATCCGTCATCCATTACTTTCAATTTCAATAGCTTACGAGCTTTTGATTTCCGCAATGACGTGATTATACACGCTACGCAGCCCTTTGAAATCAAGGGGTGTGCAGCGAGTTGCGGAATCGATTTTCGGGCCATTTCGCCTGCCTTGCAGTACTGCAGCAGTAGCGCTGAATCGAACCTCGGAACTCGTTTTTGATGACCTGAGTTCACCGGTTCCAGACATGGGGACTGATCTACACCGCTAACATCACCATGCGCTATTCCATGGGGTTTAGCAGGTGGGAATGTATAGATTTTGCTGGGCCAAAGTCCTCTCACTCCCCACCGATACCCATGAGTTGGTTCGCGAATTGGTCCGATAGCTTTCATCCCACCATGATGCCCATTCGGTATAACATAGGTCATTCCCGGCGCATGCTCCGTCTGATTCAACGGCTGCTATCGACCCGAAGCAGCCCTTCTAGGAGAGCTACCATTAGCCAGAAGTAGACATTTGAAAATGCCTACATATTGGAGCAGACGCATTCAGCAATAGCGCATATTAAGCTTCGAGTATAGTCGCGACTCTCTTCGACTTTTTCTTGGGTGCACTCACCGGTGACAAGTTACCCTGCTTTTGATAGAGGCTGAATAGAAAAGCTACGCGCTCGGCATCGGAACTCCAGGTCTTCTTTCCACCTTGCACTGCATACACGGCATCTACAGCCCTATCGAGAGTGTGATGTGCTTTGATCAGCGCTGATGGCATGGCAAGCGGATCGTAAAGATCGGAGAGTGAAAGCTCAGAAAATGCGGTGCGAGCATCAAGCACGGCTTGCGTTGCTGTTTCGATAGCTAACCGCAGCTTCTCAGCACGTTTCACCTCAACATCCCTCAAATCAGACCAAGGGAAGTTGTTATACACGATGCTCGATGAGTATCGGTAGTCGCTTTTCATGCGCCCACATACTGATCGCACCCAGGCCATGTGCATTCCTGACATCAGGATTCCCATGTCGTAAAGCGTGGCGTTTGGAACCACATAGACTTGGTTCGAAGCAATTGTGTTCTGATCCAGCATAGCGATTGGAATGTAGTGCCTCCTCTCGGAAGAAACCGTGGGGAACGCTAGGTAGGCTCCAGTTGGCTGACGGATCTCTGCGAATAGGGCAGGTGTCGAAGCAAGTTTTTTGGTGTTTTCGCGGTCGCTTTTTTCGCGCCACTGTTTCACTTTTTCAACACGTTGACGGATGGCCGATAGCTTGCTGATATCCTTAGGGTCTGCATCCTTGAGCCACAGACAGTAACGTTTGATGTTTTTAATGAGCTCGTTACCACCGATAAAGGGGCGGATGTACTTACTGGCTCCGGGTGATTCTGTAAGAATATCTGACACAGCTTCCTCATCCAGCGTGTAGCATCCATCGTCGAGTGCGAAGCTGCCGTATGAGATCTTCGGCGCCCCACCGATATGCTCACGGCGGTTAGCCAGCAGGATGTCTGCACCATCAATCAGGTATGGGCTGATGTTAGTTGCGCGAATTGCATGAGGAGTTCCAGAAACATCCACATAGTCGTAGATTATTCGGGAAATCGGCTCACGCAATGCGAAACCGATGATTACGCAGTGAACAGCAGCAACTCCTTTGGCTTCATTGCTCCAGCGGAATGTGCGATGAGCAAAACGGATGTGAACCCCTTGGCTCAGCAACCATGACCAGAGAATACCAACCTGTTCGCCCTGAGTAATGGAGTTAGTCGAGACGAAAGCACACTCAGTCGATGGTGTCGCGTACTGGACCGCCTTTACATACCAGGCGGAAACGAAGTCGAGAACGCCGCTGCCCTTTATGTGGTTCATTACAGACTCAAAGTCCGCCTTTTGTTCCTTTGACTGCTCTTTCTTTCCGAGGAACGGTGGATTCCCAAAGAGATACTGGCAATTTGTTGCGGGAAGCACTGAGTTCCAATCAAGGCGAAGTGCATTGCCATGAACAATGTTGGCAGACTTGACGAGCGGGATGCGCACTAGTGCTTGACCGAAAACCTGTCCAACTAGGATGTTCATCTGGTGATCGATAAGCCACATGGCAACGCGAGCGATTTGCGCCGGCCATTCCTCGATTTCGATGCCATGGAATTGATCGACGTTTACCTTAACGTATTGATCGACCACATCCATGGACAGCTGTTGCATATCCTTGGCATAAAGCTTTTTGATGATCTCTAGTTCAAGCAAGCGGATTTCACGATAACTTATAACCAGGAAATTACCACAGCCGCAAGCCGGGTCGAAGAAATTGAGGCTGGCTAGTTTTTCGTGGAAAAATTTGAGTTTGGATGGTTGCGTTTTTACGCGTTCGAACTCGGCCTTAAGGTCATCCATAAACAATGGACCAATCACCTTTAGGATATTGCTCTCCGAGGTGTAATGCGCGCCAAGGTTCCGGCGCATTTTCTTGTCCATGATGCCTTGGAACAACGACCCGAAAATCGCCGGACTGATAGCGCCCCAATCTAGATCGCAACAGGCAAGCAGTTTGTCGCGCATTGCCCTATCAAAACTCGCTGGTGGAAGGGCTTCCTCGAACAATTTCCCGTTGATATAGGGAAAGGCTGCAATCTGTTCGTCGAGGTTTTTCAGCCGCTTCTCGGGCGACCGATTCAGATTGTAGAAGAGCTCGGCTAACTTGCCCGCTAGGTCGGAACCATCCTCGGAAGTTCGGCTGATGATGTAATCTTCGAAGGCCCCGCGAGGCATGAAGATGCCAGTGTCATCGGCAAACAGAGAGAACAGTAGCCGAACCAAGTAGACCTCAAGCTCATGAGTCTCGTAGCCGACCTCGGCCAAGGCATCATGTAATTCGGCGAGCCTTTGCGCTGCCTGGATATTTACCGGGTCTTGTTCCTTAAAATTGCGTGACTGATAGCCCGCAATGAAGCCGAAAGCATGGACGTTCCGATGTAGGTCCTCGAGAAGGAACTCGAGCTCTTCGTCCGTTTCGAGATTTATGAGTCTAATACGTGCAAAGTCAGACACTACGACATACTGCGGGTAGTCGGCAGGCTCCAGACCGGGGAAATAATCAATGGCTTGAGTGAAGGCCCTGTCCAGGTTCTTACCCTTAGACTTATGCTCAGCAATCATTACCTTCGGCCAGAACAAATCGATGAAGCCGGCCTTCCCCTTTGCCTTAGCGACAAGTTTTTCATAGACTGCGACCCGGCGTCGTGGCACGCCAAAGACGCGAAAGAACTCATCCCAAAAAGTTTTGGCTTCGGCATCCTCTGAGCTTTCGTTAGCCCATTCTTTAGAGAATGCAATCGCATTAGCCCGAATCTCATTCCACGACAGCGGCATTTTTCCTTCCTTGTACCATACAAAAATGTGGTCGATAGTCACACCCATTTCTGGAATGGTCAACGCCAGGAGGGTCAGCTTTTGGCCGTTATCCGATCTCGGCCAGCGGCAGCTATGGGTCGAAAGCAGCCTCTCGCGGGAAGCCGACCTCAAGTTGTCCAGCAGATCCTGGGCAAAAGCGTCGGTTTAGCTGAACGGTTTTCAAGACCGTGGTATAAGCGCCCGATTCATACGGCGCTCGCGGCGAAATCGATTCCAAAACAAGGACGAAACGGCACGGCTACAGGCCGCATACTGCAAGGGCCGCCGTTTCAGTTTTGGAACCGATTTACGCTGTAGAATCTCACTGCCAGCCTTGAACCTGCAGAGCCGAATGGGGCGTGAAATGACTGGGTACCTGTCCACCAATGACGCTGCGATAATCGCCGAAGCAGCCTTTGCACCCTTCCGTTGCGTAGCCAAGCGGCACGATTACGGCAACCGACTCAACTTCAGAGTTTTCGACCAGAACGATGAACCTATCCTGACGGTTGAGGACTTGGTGACGAGCCAGTTTTCCGACATGAACAGGCTCACAGATGTGCTCTCGTCGGCACGACAGAATTTGATCGAACGCGGTTATGCGCTTCTGCCCTGGGATCCGAGAAAACCAGCCTTCCAGTAATGCAGCAGTAGCGGAAGATCCCTGCCTCAAGCCGCACAATCTGCGGCGCCCAAGCCATGGCTGTCTAATACCCTCCCCCCATTTTCAGCGGGTTTCGCCAAGTAAAAGCGCGGCGCCTCACGGCAGTATTAGACAGCGTGGCCACCCTCCTCCGGCGTTCTGCCAAATCCCACCCCTACCCTGTTACCCGGTCGTGATCCCGGACGCTGAACCGGACAATACCCCACACCTCAAACGTATCGCCCTCCATGATGTACCGCGACGGGAACTTTGGGTTCTCCGACCGCAGGACCAGCACACCGTGCTCATGGCACATCCGCTTGCAGACCGGCTCGCCGTTCACCGCCGCGATCACGATGTCGCCGTGCTTGGCCTCGACGCTTCGATCAACGACCAGTAGGTCGCCGGAATACATTCCAATACCCTGCATGCTCTCGCCTTCGATCTTGACCAGGTAGGTCCAGGGCGCACGCACCTGCATCAGATCGTCCAGGCTGAGCTGGGGCATGTCGTCGATTTCGAAGTCAAGGGCGGTGTTCATTGGCGGAGCCTCCATACTGTATGAATGAACAGTATGGTAGTGACCTGCAATAGGTCCGGCAACTGCCGACAAGCGGGGTGCGCTAGTGCAGCGGGGGCAGTTTGTTGCCCATCAGCTTGGAGACGGTGCGAAGCTGGTAGTCAGAAACCGCCTGGGCCAAGGACTCGGAATGGAGTCGCAGGCGCTCTATCTCCCGGGGCGGCGCGCCATAGTCCCTGGCTTCCCAGTACCGTTTGAGAGCTTCCATTGATTGTGCAATCAATGGTTTGCCTGCCTCAACGGCAGCGGCAAATTCATCCTTATCCATAAGTCATTCCTGCTCTTGGGATTTCAAATTTTGGCATGAGCCACTTCAGGGCTTTGACGCCCAAGATGCACGCGCGCTAGTGGAGCCATGGTAGCTCTTCGCCGCGCGCCTTGGCTTCAACCCGAAGCTGGTAGTCGCAGACCACTTGGTAAAGCGACTCCGAAAGTAAGCGAAGCCGTTCTACGTCCTCGTCCGGTTGTCCAGCATCCTGAGCCGCGTGATAAGCGTGTATAGCCTCCAGGGCCTGCCTAATGAGGGGCTCTCCCGCCTCGATCAAGCCAATGAAAGTACGCTTCCCCATGATATGCCCCGATCACCTGATCAGGGCATTATAGGATGGATCGTATAGATCGCCCGCTATTCGGGCTTGGTCATAGGCCTTCGCCAGCTCTGCCGCTCGAGCATCAGCCAGTGTGAGTAGGTCGGAGAGCGCCACGGCGGCGCGGGGCACTAGCCGTCAAAGGTGCGTCTTTAGAGAAACCGTTAGAGATCAGTCAGAAAAGCTGCCCCAGCTCGGAAGGCTTCCAGTTCATGATGATCAGCTCACCAGTCATGTCGGCTTGCCCAATGCGCTGATTGGCTGTGGTGTAGCGAATGTCAGTCATTTCAATATGGAAGCCAGCGAAGACCCCACGTACGTCCGGATGGTCATTGATGCTGACCATCACCTTGCCCTTACAACTGCGCATGAACTCGGCCATGCGCTCATACTGCTCGAATGGAAAGTCCAAGCCATAGCCGGCGGTCTGCCAGTACGGAGGATCCATGTAGAAGAACGTGTGCGCCCGGTCGTACCGTTGCGCGCAGTCGAGCCAGGAGAGATTCTCCACGTAGGTGCCCGCAAGGCGCTGCCAGGCGGCTGAAAGGTTTTCCTCGATGCGCAGCAGATTGATGGCCGGCCCGGTAGTGGCCGTTCCGAAGGTTTGACTGCTCACCTTACCGCCGAAGGCATGTTGCTGCAGGTAGAAGAATCGGGCGGCGCGCTGAATGTCCGTGAGGGTTTCAGGCCTGGCCATCTTCTGCCACTCGAAAATCTGGCGAGAGGACAGCGCCCACTTGAACTGGCGCACGAACTCCTCCAGGTGGTTCTGCACCACCCGATAGAGGTTGACCAAGTCGCCGTTGAGGTCGTTTAGCACTTCAACTGGCGCAGGCTGCGGCCGCATGAAGTAAAGAGCAGCGCCGCCGGCGAACACTTCGACGTAGCACTCATGGGCGGGGAACAGCGGAATAAGGCGATCGGCCAGGCGGCGCTTGCCGCCCATCCAGGGAATGATTGGGTTGGTCAATTTGCAAACCTTTACTGTATGGATGAACAGGTGCTAGGCTCGCCGTGCTTTGTGCACAGAGCGGGAGCCTTGGCTGGGCTTGCAGGTATGGTCTGCGGGTCCGGCGGTCAGCAGGGATGTTGACGCATCCCCGGTGGCCGCTCTCTTTGCATGAAGCCTTCGAATTGGTAGGGTTTATCGCTCTCCAGTCGCTGACAGGGCGTCGTACTCCCGCTGGCACTGCTCTCCTGCTACTCGGGCTTGGTCATAAGCTTTCGCCAGTTCTCCCGCTCGAGCATCAGCCCGTGCGAGCAGGTCGGAGAGCACCATGGCGGCGCGGGTGGCTGCCTTGCCTCGGGTGACAGCGGCGATATCCGTGCCGGGGCAACTGACGGCGGCGGCGAAGTTGGCGCCGTCGTCGCGCAACCGCTGGCCAGAAGCATCGGCATCAATAGCGCCAGCATTCGCAATCGATCTTTCCTCATGACCATGGGCTCTCGCCTCCTCCTGCGCCTGGGCGCGTTGATGTTCCTGCTGACGGGCGCCGCGCTCGCCGATCACCTCCGCAAGACGGTCGCCGCTATCGCGGTTGGCCGACACTTGGCCAGCCTGCGCCTGCTCTACACTCCGGCCGTGCTCGTAGGCGCTCCAGTGGCTAGCCACCAAGACCACGGCAGCCGCCAAGCCAACCCAGGGGCTCATGCCAAGGCCCGCTTGATGCCCTCATCGATCAGCGTCGACGGATACGGGTTGGTGCCGTTCTCGTGCACGATGATGCCAATTACCAGCTCGCGCAGGATCTGCGGTCTGGAAATGTCGATCGATTCGCGCACGCCGACGCCCAGTCGCTTGGCGATGGCTTGCGCGTAGGCATTGGTGTCGTTCTCACTCGCCGGCGCCCAGCGGTTGATAAACTCCAGCGGGGTGTCGATACCAGGTCGGCCAACGCCGGGCATCCCATCCTTGCCCCGGTAATTGAGCAGCAGCTTGCCAAGGGCGCGGATGCCATTCTCTGGGTGGTCGAAGCGGGCGAAGCGCGGCTTGGCCACGCCTACCTCCAGGCCCAGCTGCCCCTGCCAGGCGTTGCGCGGGTTGTAATCGATGTTTCCTGGGTTGTTGTTGCGGACACCGCGGGGTGTGGTCATAGGTTTTCTCCAGGCGAAAAAGAGCCCGCACTGGGCGGGCTGTATTGGTGAAGCGTGGGGCTCAGGCCTCGGCGCTTTCGTCCGGTACCGGATCAGGCTTGGCTGGCTCGCTGCCAGTGATCACGACCTCGGCGGTGAACTCCTCAAGGAGCTCAGCAGTGACAAACCGGTGGCTGGGGAACTGGCGCAGGCCGGCTTGGATACGCTCCCTGGCCTGTTCCAGGGTGGTGAAGCGGGTCTTGTTGTCAGGGTCGTAATCGTTAGTCAGGTTGAGGGCTACGTAGGGCATGGTTTTCTCCAGGCAAAAAAATGCCCGCGCATGGCGGGCTTGAGGGTTGTTTGACTGTCAGGTTTTGGGGTACTGCTGCTTCACTCGTTGGATCGTGGAATAGAACGGCTCGGCCTTGGGCATTGTCCCTTGGTCCATCGCGTGCCAAAGCATGTCGAGCTGCTCCTCGATGGCTGGGTAATCCGTGGCCCGGGCTTTGGCATGGTCACTTTTGTGCTCGATTTTCAACGCTCAATACCTCGCTTTGGTAAGGCCACAGGTCGATCACGACCTCATACTCGCCAGGCAGGCTGAAACCCAACTCGATGTCGCTGCCGTCGGCGGTGTACTCCACGCCCTCAATGTTGAGCACGGCTTTGGCGGGCACGCCTTTGAGGGTCATGCCAACCAGCTGCAGTGCCATCTTGGGTCGAGGCACGATCTTGCCCGCACTGACGAACTGCTCGAGTTCGCTGGCCCGGGCGAACAGATAGGAAAATCCTGTTCGCTTCGCGTTGAGCTCCGCCTCGAGCCGGGACATGTAGCCCCGCATACGGATTTCTCCGCGCTCGTTGTAGAGCACTACCTCCCCGGCAGGGGGTGACTGGGTCATCTCATGATTCCTTGCACCATAAGGTTCTGATAAGAGAGCACCACGCCTACCGCCCCCAGGATCGAGAAATCGACCGTGTGCTGGCCTGCTCCCACGTACTGACCAGAGGCCAGGGTGATGGAGCTGTCCGACCAGTTCGCGACGGATTCAGCGATCATGTTTCCATCCAGGACCAGACGGTACTGATAGAACTGGGTGCCGTTCGATAGGAACGTTGCGCAGTAGTTGATGTAAACCATGCCTGGCTGAGGCATGTAGAACGTAATGGTCAGTGGTGTCTGCCAACTGCCGTTGCAGTTGAAACGAGGGGCATAGCCAGCGTAACGGGGGATGGTCACTGCCTCGTTACCGATCTTGAGCGTGTCCACCTGCAGGTTGCCGATCTTCGAGTTGGTGATGGCCGCGTCTTGGATCTGGGCGTTGGCGATCGCGCCGTTGGCGATCTTGGCGGTGCCAATACTCGCGTTCCGGATGTAAGCGTCGGAGATGAACGTCTGCCCGCCAACCACGGAGAATGGCGACGAAAGCCCTCCCCCGTTGGCGTTGAGCAGCACGAACTGGTCCGAATAGACCACGAAGGCCGATTGCACCACCCCATTTTGCTCGTTGATGCCGATGCCAAACCCGCCCCAATGGTGCACGCCCATTTGGTTGTTGATCTGCACACGCATGGTGTACTGAGCGTTGAGCATCCCTTTCATGTCGGACTGTGCTGTAGCGACCTGTTGAACAGCAGCATTGGCGTTACCCGCCGTTGCCTGGGCCGTGTCGACGCGCTTGGACAGAGCGCCATCTGCATCGGCCCGTGCTTGAAGCTCACTCTGGACAGCCGCCGCCGCTTCATTGGCTTTCGCCTGGGCGGTGTTGATTCGAGTGCTCAGGGCTGAGTCGGCACTGGCGCGAGCAGTCGTTTCATCCTGAATCGCTGAATTGGCGTTACCCACTGACGTGTACAGCCCGTCCGTGCGCTTGGCCTCCGACTCGATCTTGGCACCCTGTTGGGTGACCTTGGTATCCAGCGCCGATACCGCAAGCGCTTGGCCAGCAGCCTGGCGCGTTGATGTGCCAGGTGTGAAGGCAGAGGGCGCCGTCGATTCGCCGATCTTCTCCTCGACCATGAAACCGTCGAACCACGTAGACCCGGAGTTACCTGCTGACTGCGTGAAGAGCACCACACAAGCAGGCCCAGCCAGTGCGGCAGGAGCCGTGAACACACCGCTGTACCGCGCCAGCTCCAGACCCACGTTCACGTTGGCGAAGACCACCTCGCTTTCGCCGCCCGCGATGTTCTGAAAGCGCATACGGACCGCCACGTTATGGGCCGCGCTGCCTTTGGCCCAGAACGAGACGATGTACTGTCGCCCGGTTACCAAGCGCAGGTTGTAGTCGGTGGGGCTATTTGCCAGCCACGTCCAGCCCGACCCGGCGTTAGACTCCACCTTGAGCAGCCTGCCGCTGTACGCCGCAGCGTCTGCCACTGCACTGAACACCAAGCCGGATTGGCTTCGGAAGACCGGTAGCGAGTCAGTGAACGTGGAGTACTCCGCTGGCATCAGGTTTGACCCTGACCCGCCGATAGCCTCGACCTGGCTGCCGATCCGCGTAATGCTCGAATTGGCAGCGGTCAAGCCGCCCTCCGCCGCTGTCACGCGACCGGTCAAGGACTGGAGCGCGCTGGTGCTGGCTTTGGACGGCAAACCGCTGGAGGTGCTGTTGACAGCGTTCTCCAGGTTGGTCGTCCTGCTGCTGACGCTCGACAGAGTCGAGCCCTGTTGCGAGACCGTCGATGACAGCCCAGTCACGGCGGACGACAAGGCCGAGCTCTCGAAGCTGTTGACCTGGCCATTGTCCCGCCAGCCCGTTGCCCGAATACCCTCCTCGATTTGATAGCGGTCGGCCTCAATGAAGCCGCTGCTAGTCGAACCACCGCCGTACACCACGACCGCTGCGTAAATCTTGGTCGTAGCGGCTCCTGGCGTGAAGGTTACGGTCAGTCGTACCCAGCCGTCTGTTGCATCGGTGCGGGCCCCTGCCCAGCTCTCGGTACCGGCACCTGCCTCATTGGTCCCATAGGCCTGAGGCAAGATACGCAGACCCGGCGAACCGCGCATATAGACCGATGCCGTGTAGGTTTTGCCTGGCACTGGCTTGAACCGGAACTGCGACTTAACATAGCAGCGGGCCCAGGTAGACGGCGTCAGGCCGGTCACATCCAATCGCTGCGCCATGCCCGATGCCAGCGAGGACGGCACCAGACTCGGGACTCGAGTCGTACTGCCGGTGCCGTCATACCACCAGCCGTCTGCCATTCCTGGCGTGCCCGGGTCGACCCGCTCGAACGATGGGTTGAAGACCAGGTTTTCCGCGCCCACATCGCCGATGCTATTGTTCAGCTCGGTCAACTGGCCAGAAACGCTGGTCACCCCGCTCTCGGCCCGCTCCACTCGACCCGTCAGGGCTGAGTTAGCCAGCGCGTTCGCCTGAGCCTGGTCGAAGCTGTTGCCCATGCTGAACGTGGACGGCGATTTCTGCTCGTTGACCACTGCTTCGAACATGAACCGGTCGAAGTAGCTGATGCGGTTGGCCACCCCGGAGCGGTTGGCCTGAATGGCCAGCTGCATCTGCGTACCGGTGTAGGCCGGGTCTGTGAGGTCAATGACCCCTGAGTACCTGGCCCAGGAGGTCGTCAACGCGAAGGTAGGCGCGTTCGACGTCTTGAAAGATGTCCCGTCCGCGAGCAACACGCGGGCGTAGGCCCCCACCATATGGCCAGCCGTCTCCGTCCTGGCATAGAAGGACACCAAGTATTTCCCTGGCTTGAAGTCCATGTTGCAACCAGGCGCATTGAAACCGGTGTTCAAACCGAAGGTGTGAGAGTCGACGGCGCGACTATCAGCCCGCAATGCATAGCCTTTGAGGGCTTGCGGATCAGCCACTGTAGTGACGTTGACGCCACCGTTGGAGTACATGGGCGGCAAGTCTTTTGTGAACGCACAGTACTCAGCAGGGACCAGGTTGACGCCACTGGCGCCCAAGTTGTTCAGGCTTGCATTGATGCCTGTCAAGGCCTGACCGTTGGCGGTGATCGCAGCGCCCTGCTGTGATACGACGTTATTAAGAGACTGGACTGCAGATGATTCTGCTTTCCTGGCCAGGTCCTGATTGGTTGCATTCAGCGTATTGATGAGTACGGTGATGGCTCCGGATTGCGAGCTCAGTCCCTGCTCCGTTCGCTCAACCCGCGCACCAATGGCTGACGTGGCCGTGGCGCCTGCGTCGATCTGCGCCTGCTCGGTGGCGTCCTCAATGTCGAAATAATCGACAACGACCTGACCGCCCACGTCCGAGTAACCGGCGATGATCATGGGCGAGAACCAGGCCGTGCCTTCCTTGAGCCGCTTGGGATCTGCGAGCGTGCCAGCGCCAGCTGCTCCGCCCTCCGAGCCAGTTGTGTGGCCCTTCACATACACCTCGGCGGTAGCCCATTCACCTTGGCCGAGCTTTCTGTTGGCCAGCAGAACGTAATGAGACGAACCAACCGAGCCGGTGCCCAGCGTGCTGATGCGGGTCTTGCCGTCTTCCGCGTAGCAATCAAGACCAGCGTAGGTGCCGGGCGAGTCGGTACCCATGGCGACCTGTTGCACTCGAATGGTCAGCTTGTACAGGCGCGTCGGGTCGAAGCGGATCTTGCGGGTCGAAGCGCCCCACCAGGTCCTGTTGCCGGCGCCGCCGTCCAAGATCAGCGCCGCGCCACGCGTGATGCCGGTGGGCGTACCGAACGATGCCGAAGAACCGGCCCCCGAATTGGTTGACACCCATTGATCCTGAGCCATGTCCGAAAACACGCTCTGGTAGACCTTGGTCGGCGAGTTGTCCTGGCTGGCCAGCAGCTTGGTGTCTATCCGGGTCAGCGCCTGGCCCTGGGCGCTCTGGTTCTGCCCCTGGGTCTTTACCTCGTTGCTCAGGGCCTGGACCGTTGAGGCGTCGGCCTTTTTGCTCACGCTGTCCGTCAGCGATGTCAGGGCCTGGCTCTGCGAGGTCAGCTGCTGATCCTGAGTGGCGTCCTTTTGCTCAGTGGCGGTCACACGGCTGGTGACCTGCTGCAAGGCCTGCGAGCTGGCCTTGCCGTCGATGCTGGTCTGCATGCCGTCCATGCGGGTGGCTTGCGACGACAGTTTGCCCTCGGCATCGCTGACGCGGGTGGTCAGGCTGCTGACTACAGAAGCGTCGGCCTTGGTCTGCGCCAGGGCCAGAGCACCAGCGGCAGCAGCGGCTGCATCGGTGGCCACCTTGTCCGTCACCGCAACCCAAGCCGAGCCGGTCCAGCGCTTCGGGGTGTTGGCATTGCCGGTGGTGTCGATCCACAAGTTCTGCGCCAGACGATCAGCGACAGCAGGCGCTGCCGACTGAACGATGACCTTGCCCTTCCCGCCCGCGAGCGTGGCCGCATCCTGAGCAGCCTGCTGAGCAGCCGAGACGTTGCCGTTGGTGGTGGTCAAACTCGATTGCAGCCCGCCGATCTGCGATGCCTGGGCAGTAACCTTGCCATCGATCGTCGACACATCGGTCTCGACCTTCGACACCCGCGCGGCCATGCCATTGGCAGTCACCACCGCCTGGCCAACATCGGTCCAGTAAGTGGCGTTCGGCGGCGGCGTGTTCAGCGGTACCGCTTTCAGGGCCTGGTATAGCTTGCCATCACTGCCCAGGGCGCTCTGGCCGACGCTGTAGGCCTTGTCCTTGCGGTATGGCAGGGAGCCGGCCAGGGCAGAGACATTGGCGATCTGCTGCTGCAGCTCGGTCTTGGCAGCTGAAACGTCCGCGCTCACGGCAGTGATTTGCTGCTCGAGGTTGCCTTTTACGGTGTTGAGGGCGTTGTTCACTTCGCTGATCTGCTTGGCCAGCTCGGTCTTGGCGGTTCCAACGCGCTCGTTCACCGACCCCGGGCCGTTGCCGTCAATGAGCGCGATCTTTTCGATCTTGCTGGTGAGCTCCTTGCCGAGCTCGCTTTCGCCGATCTGCTTGGCAATCTGCTCGAGGATAGGACCGGCGTCGGCGCTGGCCTGCCCCTTGATCCCTGGCGCATCGACCGGAAACCAAGGGCCGACGTTGCCAGAACGGTCGACCAGGCGCGCCCAGAAGTAGAATGTCTGGCCAGCGCGCAAGCCCTGCAGGGTGTGGTCTGCCTGCGGGTAGGCCAGATCCGTCAGTTTCGTGGCTGCGGCCAGGTCTGAGCCCGGCCCGTACCACAGTTCTGCACGCTGCGTGTCGCTGGCACCCGCCGGGTAACCGATGGTGACCTTGATCCCGAAGATCAAGCTTTCAGCGCGCAGGAAGGTCACCGCCGGCGGTGGCGTTGTTTTACCGGCAACTTCCGTCAGGGCTGAGGTGGTCGGGATAGAGGCCACGTCCATAGCGCTGATGGCGCGCACACGGGCCAAGTACTGACCCGCGTAGACCCCACGAACATCAGCGGTGAGTTGACCCGTTCTCGGCATCCTCACCCAGTCACGCGAACCCCAGCGCCATTCCACGTCGTAGGCCACCGCACCTGGTGCCGCATCCCAAGAGATGGTCATGGTGGTGACCGCAATGCCCTGGTCCACAGCGGAGTGGCTGCCGATCAGCACGCGCGCGGGTGCATCTTGTACGCCCGGAGGAAGCACGCTGATGGGCCGATCATCGATGATGGTACCGAATTCGATGGCGTCGAATTTGCCCGGCTCATACTGGATGCACTCCAGCTGGAACTGGTGCCACTCAGGCCGGGTGATGTTGCGGACGTAAAACTGCATGACCTTGAGGTCATCGAAGTCCAGCACCCAGGCACACTCAGGCTGCGGCGCCTCGCTGAATTCGGCTACCACGGTAATCTGCCGACCCGCCACGGACCGAATGACCCGGGCCTCTGCCTTTCCGCTCGGGAGGTTGACCAGCAGGCGTGCACCCGTTGGCACCTCTACGTCACGGTCCACGGTCACAACGCGGCCATTCACGGCCGCGATGCGCCCACCGTTCGCACGGCCAGCCAACATAGGATCAGACAGAGTGATGACTTTGCCTGGCTTGGGAATGTATCCATCGAGGCCGACGCGGAAGGTTGCACCCCTGAGTTGCAGCTGCTCGGTCATCAGAGCCCACTGGCCAGCGCGCTGGGCCTGACCACGCGAGGTGCACCCCACCGCCTCTACGGAGATCTCGCGGACCCCATACTCAGCGATCGCGTCCTCGTCGAAAACGGGCTCTTTGTCGGTGTCATACCCCCGCGCCGGGTCATCGAACGACACCATGGCCTGGCTATGCCGCTCGCGCAGCTTGCTGCCGGTGTACTTGACTGCGCCATCGTCGAGGATCTGTGACAGGGTGTAGTTGTAGACCGGGTCCTGCGGCAGGTCTGCGTTCACGGTGATCTGGCTACCGTCCCAGAAGGCCAGACCATGGAAGATGGCTGCCAGATCCTGGATCACCGCCCAGGCCTCGGCCTGCTTCTGCAGGTACAGGTTACAGGTGAAGCGCGGTTCTTGGCCGCCCATGCCGTCTGGCACCAATTGGTCGCAATACTGCCCGATGCGATACAGCGACCAGCGATTGATCATGCTTGCATCAATGCGATCTCCCAGGCCGTAATAAGGGTGCAGCACCAGGTCATAGAAGACCCAGGCCGGGTTGTTGGTATAGGCCTCTTTGAAGGTGCCATCCCAGACCCCGTTAGTTGTGCCGACACCGCTGGTGGCGTAGGTCCGCGTCTCTGCGTTGTAGTTCGCAGGTACGCGCACGATGCGCCCGCGCATCAATACGGCAATCTTGGCGATATCGCCACCGAACTGCTCTGCGTCGTACTCCACGCAGCTGACAGCGGTCAGCGGGTATTCCTGGTCGCTGTCGACCACTTCGGCCAGCGCCTCCACGTACATGCCGTCCTGGACCAGAGAGCTGTTGGCCTCGGGCGTGATACGGCGGGCACGAATGGTCCAGCGCGAACCGGCGGGAAGCTCGATGCGGTGCGATCGTTCGTACTTGGTGACGTTCTTGCGATTGACCTCGGACGCCAGCACTTGCTGGAACGGGCCATTGTCGGTCGATACATCGACCGCATACTCAATGCGGACACCATCAATGTTGCCGGTCTGGTCCTGGCGCTGCAGTTGTGGCCAGGAAAAACGCAAACGCACGGCATCCAGCATGGGGTTGCTGATGGTGTGCACGTAGGGCGCGGTGGTCAGCAGCAACTGGCCAACAGCAATCTCGTTGCTCGACTCGGTGATGCCGGTCATCCGCTCCTGGTTTAATTCACCTGAGCGAAACTGCCATTTGACGCCCGGGTAGTTCATGGTGCCGTCGTCGGCCATGACTTGGGTGCCATCGAGCTTGACGGAGCGCAGTCCATTGACCGGCCCCACAATCGGGCCCCAGCTCCACAGGTACAGCAGGCGGGCAACGGCGATGGACGGAACGCTGTTGGAAGCGATGCTGGGCTGCTTCTGCTTCTTCTCCCCGCCCTTGCTGCCCACAACCTGGCGCTTACGCGCTGCGCGGGACTGCTGCGGCGCGCGCTTCGATACTTGGACCATTCCAGTCTCCACAAACGAAAAAACCCGCCGAAGCGGGTCATGTGTTGCCAATATTCACAGCCGGTCTTGCGGGTAGACCCCCCCCGACTCTACGGCTCCGCCGATCTCGCGCTCGCCGTACAGCACCGGATAGGGATTGCCCTGGGCAATCGTCGTGACCGCACCGCCAAACCCGTAGCTGGGGTTATTGCCGTCCTCGTTGCGATCCAGGCTGCCAGTTGTCGGTGTAGGCGACAGCATCTGCACCACACCAGTTGCAGCCATCGCGGCACCGCCGGCGATCATCGCCACGCCATAGGCGGAGGTGGTACCGAAGGTGAAGTAGCCAGCCACAATGAGCACGACGCCGATGATGGTGGTGAACAGCCCGGCCTGCTTGCTGCCCTGAATGATCGGAGCGATTCGGATGTCTCCCGCGTCGTCGCCCACCATGTCCAAGTCATCGGCTGACAGGTTGCGGGTGCCGGAAAACACGGTGAATACCAGGCCTCGCTCCTCGCCCGTGATCAGAAACTTTTCGAAGCCGGGCACCATGTTGCACAGCGCCTGAATGGCGTCGCGTGTGCTGTTCACATCCAGGTCGTACTCGCGTCCAAAGTGCTTGCGCAGCACCCCATACAGTTTCACTTTGCGCTTCATGGTTGAAAGTCCTTGTGCCGCAGGATCAGCCGGCAGCGGTTGGCCATTGACCAGCCGTAGACTTCCCGAGTGGAGGACCTGCCGGCCATGTGGTGGTAGATGAAGGGCCCACTGCCGCCCAGGCGCGCGGCCGGCTCGCTGGTCAGCTCAGGCTGGCTGCTGAGGTAAATAGCCGCATGATTAGGGTGAAAGCAGGGCCGCCCAGGCGATGGCACCATAAACACCAGCATGTCGCCGCGCTGGGGCTCGTCCACTTGGTAGAAGCCGGTTGCAGCAAAGTTGGCCTCATACAGGCTTGGGCCGTCTTCCTGCTCCCACCAGAGGTCATCGCGCTCGAAATTGGGCAACACCAAGCCGGCCTCGCGGGCGTACCAGTCGCGACAGGCGGCCCAGCAATCCAGCAGGCCATGGGCGAACTCGCGACCCAGCAGCGGTGCCTGGTAGCCTGACGGCTTGAACCACTGCATGTCGCCACCTGGCCAGCCGACGATCCCCCAGGGCACCTCATGCAGTTCACAGCTCACCCGGTCTGCCATGCTGGGCGTAGGCGCAGCATCAGGATGGCTGTGCACGATCGCCAGCAGCTCGCCCTGATCCTCGGCGTCTGCCAAGTCCTCATGGTGAAGGCGGAAGTTCTCCCGCGGCGTTTTCGCCAGGTTGCGGCACGGCACATAGGCCCGGCCCTGATCGGTCTTGATAAGCACCCCGCACGCTTCGGCCGGGTACGCGCGTTCTGCATGCTCGCGGATCGCGGCCTGCAGTGACTGGTTGATACGCATCGATCACCTCGAACTGACGATCAGGCTTGCGCCCATGGAGCCGCCGAAGCGGCGTGTGTTGCCGCGAAGCTTGCAGCTCTTCCAGCGCCCCGGGCAGCGGTCGAGCGCCGGGTTATCGGTAGGTTCGTCCTGCTTGGTGTACATGGCGGCGCCGGTGTAGGCGCAGGCCTCACCCCGGTACTGCCCACGGCAGGCCCAGCGGCACAGCTTGGTGATCTGCTGGGCCGGCAGCATGACGCCGCCCATGTCCAAAGGACTGGATAACTGGAATGTCACCTGCTGGCGGTCTTCGTCGGTCTTCTGCTCGATGTACCAGAGGTTTTCTCGGGCCTGGTTGGACGCATCGGGGTTTCCGTCCGGGAAGTTCGCAGCATCCAGGAAGTGGCGAAAGGTCTCGATGACCCTGACCTTGGAGCCCACCAGGTCCTTAAGCGCTAGGCAGAGCGCTGTGACCGCGCCACGCACGCCAGCTATCTCGTTAGACATCTGCAGGGTCGGGGTGGCAGGCCGGCCATCGCCGCGAATGTCGAAGCCTCTGGCCTCGATCTGCATGGCCGAATAGAGCTGACCCTGCCAGATAATTTCACCCTCTTGGGCATGGCCATGGAAGCGCATGATGTTCCCCCCCAGCCGGGTGGCGTCCACCTCGTAGAGCCGGATCTGGTTTCCCGGCTCAAGCTTCTGGATATCGGATTCGAAAGTCATATAAATTCATAAATAGTAAAAACCCCGCAAATGCAGGGTCGGAGGTAATTAGGGCTTATAAATATTTACGAAAGGCCTTATGCGACGAATAGTCAGCCGGAAACACACACTGAAATCAAACCGATATCAAGTTACACTCATTCCTTACTTGCGCTCTTAGCCGAGACGACGAAAGCATCATACCATTGCGTCGTACGGAAGATGGTGAATGTTGCCGCCAGCATTGAAAATACTGCATAAACAAACAAAGTAAATCCAATACACCAAACGAAAGGCCGAACAATATCAATTAGCTGATAGTACCAAGAAGGCAATCCGGCTATATAAAAAAAGGTTGACTTGGCAAGTAGCGCCGCCACCAAGGCTAGCACTTGAACCACTACAAAATGAACGAATGAAGCAATCAGCTGTAAAAAAGGCGAGGTGCCTTTTCCGTTTCCTCCGGCGATAACCGAGCTAAATTTCGAATCCATTCCTAAAAAGACGGCTAGGCCAGCCAATGTAAAGCCGAGCATCGTAGGCACAGCCGAGATCACAACATCCCACCAGCTAGGCTTTGACCACAAAAAATAGCATATTGCTGAAACAACTACAGCCATGCATAAATACAGCGACGTAAAAACTGCTTTCCATCCGCCATAGATGCGCCAGTAGGCTGCCCATAGGTTCCATGTACCTTTATAGGATGAGCGTAAGTCTTTGAGCATTTCATAGCCCTCTTCGAATGTGCAAAGCTGCTTGAAGCAACGCGCTATCCTCAGTCTGATTATTAGGATTGAAAGAGACCGGCTCATAGAGTGGCGAATTCTCTGTAGAAAGACTCACCACATCATTCTGAGCATTTCGCCCTTTTACAGCAACCTTGCCATTTGACGCTGCGACAGATGCCAGAGCTTTGAGTCGATCATCAGGTTTTAGGCCTTCTGAGTCATCCTCAACATAAATCACGACTTCTTTTTTTGCATGTATATTGTTCAGACGCTCTTGGATCTCTAGATCTAATCCAGCGTGATCATCAGGATTGGGCTTGTATATCTCTAATTCGATTTTCGACAAGCGTGGCAATTTGAAAAGCTCATCTGTTGAACCCTTTTTAGGCTCCACAGTGACAGTCAGCCTCCCAAATTCGGCCATGAGCTCGGACTCGGCGGCACCTTCTAAAAACTTCTTCAGAAGGCTGGGAGCAAGCGTGTCACCTCCGGTCTTTGCTACAAAAAAAAGCCGGTGCTTGTAAGGAAAAAACACGTAAGGATATTTTTTGAAGTGAGGCTTCAGATTCTCTGGGATAACCACTGTGCCAACATCTTTCTTAGATGCAGCAGACATGCTCTCGACATTGAACCAATCAGCATTAGCATCCAAATTGAGATACTTATATATTTCACCATAATAGTGAGACCCATCCTCACTCTTAATGCATGATCCGATCATCAGCGCATCATCGCCGCGCACTTTCACAGCTAGTCTATGATTTTTAAGAGCAGTCAAGAACTTGACATACAGGGCTTTACTATGAGGATGTAGGACTACATTCAGGCAACCAACGTAAATTTTGCGATCCCGCCCCGGACCATCCTCAATTCCCTTCGGCCTAGCAACACGCTTCATTTCCCGTCTCTTCCTTAAGATTCTGCCACAAAGGATATCAGGATCGCAGAAATGGTGGCGAAATGCACCTACACACAGAACTGTGCCGCTAAGTTATTGATAAGGTAGAAATTCTTGTCCTAGATCGCCTTCTCTCTCAGGGGGAATAAGCAGGCCGCGAAAAAAATAGCGCGATCAAGGTACAAAGGTTTGCTTCATCGTGAAGCTGATTTCGAACAGCCCGGCTCCCTTCGGGTCGAGCTTGTAACCGTTGGCCTTGTATCGGCCCTGAATGCCGCCTGGCGGCGTCCAAAAGAAGGATTTGTAACCCTCATGGCGGTCGAGGAAGTCACGCATGAGGCGTAGCTCTTGCCCAGGGTCGAGGCTGCCCACGGCCTTGTGCGACCATTCCTCAGACTTCCCATTGATACCCGTGCCTCCGGACTGAGTGAGGCCGTCACCGAAATTGTTCTCCCACACCCTCTGTTTGATTTCGCCACTTGCACCCACCCGAGTGCAGAAGCTGAACGTTTCTGCCATCACTTCCTCCAGAGAATTCCGCCCTGCTGAGTGGCCTTGTAGATCACCTGTTCCATCTGCTCCTCCAGCCCTCTGGCCATCATTTCACCCTGACGACGCGCGGCATCGTCGCTCATGCCTGGTTGGGCCTGGACTGTGACCGGCGCATGGATGGTGATGCCGCCGCCTCCGCCGGGGCCCGCGCCAGCTTCATTCGCATTGCGCAGGTACTGGGTCAGGTCGCGGTTCTGGTTCGGGTTCAGCACCCGCTCGCCGCCATCGAGCAGCCAGGTGCCCTCTCGCGGAATGTTGTCGAGGCCGTTGTGAGCCATACCCATGAGGGATGTGGATGCCACACCGGCCACCATCGGTGCCGTGGCCATGGCTGCAGCCATCGCTGCACCAGGCGCCAGGGCCGGGCCGACGACAGGGATCGCGGCAGTGGATGCATAGGCAGCAAGCTGCGCTTGGAACGAGGTCGCCTGCGCATTTGCCACCATGCCCATGGCCGCGACCGACTGCGTGCTCTTGCCGACCAGTAATTGGACGGCCTGATATACCAGCCACTGCGCCGCCATGTCGGCCAGCGTATCGATCAAGGATTTGCCGAAGCCGCTGACCATATCCACCAGCGCATCACCGGCGTCCTTGGACCCCGTGGCCACATCAGACAGGAAACCACCCAACTCGCTGCGAGCACTTCCCAGCATGGTCGTCGTCGCATCAGCTGCGATGGCCGAGTAGTTGGTCGCAGCGTCGACATAGTTGGCCCAGGCATCCTGTAAGCCGGTGAGCCAGTCCTGCTGCAGCTCGTCCTGCTGGTTGTAATAGTCCTGCTGGATGACCAGACGTTCGGCCAGCGCCTCCTCGAGCAGCGCGGTTTCCTTGCTGTATCGTTCTTCGGCGTCTGGGTCGCCGAGCAGATCCGCTTCCTTGTACTGCCGATACAGCTCGTCGCGCTGCTTGACGAAGTCCTGCTCGATGGCGAGGTTGTCGCGCATCCGCTCGCGCAGCTTATCGCCCTGGCCAGCGCCAGCGATCTCCAGCTGGAAGCCCTGCCGAACTACGGTGTTGCTGTCCTTGAGGTTGGCCGCGTAGGTGGCCAGCTTCAGGTCTTCGCGGTTCTGGCGCTGCAGCTTGGCCTTGGCGTCGAGCTCTTCGGCCAGCCCCTGAAGCACCTTGCGCCGCTCGCTGGACACGCCCTTTAGCTTGCCGGTCTCCAACTCGAAAGCGAGCTTAGCGACCTCGGTGGCCTTGCCCTGCTTGCCGCTGGTTTCGTCGATGAGCGCGATCTGGCGGCGGTAGTTTTCCTCGGCATCTTCGCCGCGCTTTCGGATGGCTTCGGCAGCAGACTTGGCACGGGAGGCCGCGCTTTCGTCGGCCTTCTTGCTTGCCTCCGCCGCCTTGATGGCGGCATCCGCGCGGCGCTGGCCAGCGACCAGAAGTTCGCCCTCGCCTTCTTTCAAGCCGTCGACCAGTCCCGCTTTGATCCTGGCCTCGAGCTTGTCAGCTTCGGTGCGCTTACCAGCCAACAAGATCTGTTCCTCGATCTTCCTGGCCATCTCCTTGTAGGTTTTAGATTCGCTGACATCAGGTACGCCGGCGGCGATCCGGCCCAGCTCCTGCAGCTTTCCGGACAGCACGTCGACGCGACTTGAAGTCGTATCCAGCTTGGCTTGGGCATCAACGAGAGCCTCGTTCAGCTCACGCTGCTTAGACGCATCCGGTTGATCTGCGAGTTTCCGATGGTAAAGGTCGATAGCCTCTCGAAGATCAATTGCGACCAGCTGGGTCTCCGCCAACTCCTGGGAATAGGCCTTGATCTCGACCTTCGCCTGAGCAACCGTCAACCCCTCGAACGATTTGTTGAGAACGTCGACGCTTTTGTTGAGGTCGTCCACGCTGACTCTGGCATCATCGCTTCGCGTCATGAAGTAAGCGAGAGCGCCGGCCGCAGTGATGGCGATGCCGACTGGGCCACCTAACAGGGCAACCGCCGCCGCAGCGCCCCGCGCGGCAAGGCCCATGGCGACCATTCCCGCCGTAGCTGTCGCTGAAGCGCCAGTAAGACGGGCCGCAGCGACAGCAGCGCCTGCTGCCTGCGCCTGGAGCAGTACGAAGCTTGCGGATGCAGCCACAGCCGACGAGACCAGCCGTACGGTAATTACCCCCGCCAGGACAGTTACAGCTTTGCCCAGCGCATCGACAACTACTTTGGTGGTAGGAGACGCCAGAACCTCATTGAGCGCCTCCACCGCTTCCCGCGCACCCTCGAGACTCCCCTCGCCCGTCAGCAGTCCCGAGATCGTATTTTGAAGCGCGTCCAGAGAGCCGCCAAAGGTATCCCTCGCTGCAGCAGCTGCGCCACCATAGCTCTCCTCGAGCGCCTGCAAAATGATCCCTTGAGCACCTGCAACGTTTCCAGTCGATTCCATGGCTAGCGCCATTTTCTTCTGGTCTTCAGTGAACCGGAACCCTTGCTTGCTGAGCGCCGTGAGCCCTTGTGAGGGAACGTCAAGCGCACGCCCAATCGTCTCAGCTGCCGCGACGACCGTGGTACCAGTCCGTGCTGCCATGTCGGCAGCTGAACGTAGGGCTCGAGGAAACTGGTCGCCAACGATGCCGGTGAACGCCAGCAGTGCGGTTTGTGCTTGGTTGACGTCCCCGCCAGAAAAAGTGGTCGCAGACTCCAGCGCTGCCGCCATGTCATTCAACTGATCACGGCTGTACCCCGCTGACTCACCCGTGGACCGTAAGACTGCGCTTAGCTGCGCCTGCTCCTGTTCAGCGTTGCGGGTTTCAGTCACGAAGCGCCCGAAGATGCTCGCTACGGAAAATGCACCAACGACGCCAGCAGCGGCACCCGCCAGCTCGCCCCAGGCAGCTGAGGCCTGGCGTGCGGCATTGACCATTTCCTTCGAAGATCTCTGTGCTGACTTCCCCGCCTCATCGAGTGGCCCCGTAAACCCACCGATCTTGGCAATCAGATCCAGCGTCAGAGTGCCAAGTGATCCAGCCATGTTTCCTCCAGGCAAAAAAAAGCCCGCTCAATGCGGGCTCGTTGGGTTTGGATCGGCTTCAGCTGCAAACCGGTTCCACAGCGGACTGACAATAACGGCACTTAACAGCTTCTTTGCGGATGGCCTCTGCACAGTATGGGCACTTCCGGTGCTCGGACGACTCCCCGAGAGCCACGGCAGCCGCCTTGCTGTCATCCTCGATCATCCTGGACGGGCGCCCCATGACGACCACTGCGAAAATGCCTAACAGAGGGAAGGCTACGCCGATGAGGAACCAAGCAACTGGATTGCGTGATTTACCGGCGGCTAAGTAGGCACAGATCGCCCCGCACCAAAACCAGAAAAAGACGACCACCTGCCAATTATCTAAAAGCTGTTCCATGGCAGCTCTCCCTTGGAAAAACACGGACTTTAGCAGGTGCAATTCTCAGTCCCAACTTTCCATTGCCTCCTCGAGCGTTTGCACTCGTGGATCCATATGCGGTGCGAAGTCCTGCTGATACAGAGTGGGTGATCCCTTAGCCGTCCTGCCGTTGAAGTAGTTGGCCTGGAACTGCGCCAGGGCGATCTCAAAGCGCATGCCAGGGTGAAGCGACCCGCGTAGGCGCCGGTACTTCACCCACGTAAGGAACTCGGGATAGGTCATGTTTTCCTGCGCCTCGGCAATGGTGCGGCCGCCTATCCCGTTCAGCACCAGCTCGCACCACAGCTCATCGAGCGGCTCTAGCGCTTCTTCTTTCCCTGCCCTGCACCGTTCTGCACTTCGCCGATGGCGATCAGCAGCAGGTTGGTCAGGTCAGGATCGAGCGCGCCCTTCTCCGGATCGGCCTCGCCCGTGATGTCGCTCACAGTGAACACCGCTTTGCCATCGGCATCACAGATGCTCGATGCGATCCGGCACGCCAGCGGATCAGCGCCGCGATGCGCAGCGATGTCGCCAACGGCCGTTTGGTAGGAGAGCGGACGCACGTAGCAAGTGAACTTCTTGCCGTTCCACTCAAGCTCTTTAGCGACAGGACGGGCCGTGAAGGCGTTGGATTTCTTGAGGTTAGAAATGCTGAGTTCCATCACGCGCCTGCCTTCTTACGGATCCACGCCGACCCGCCCGAACGCTGGATGGTGGCAGCGGTGCTGACCACGGAGTTCGCTGCAAAATCGAACGGGAAGTCCGACACGTAGCCCTGAAAAACATACCAGGTACGGCTATCAGGCAACTCGAAGTCATCGCCAGCGGTGTTCACAGCGGGAGCTGCAGTGCCATCGGACCAACCAACAGCCCACTTCATTGTGGTATCGCCGTTCATTTCAGCCAACTGATGCAGGCGGATGTGGCTTGCATTGCTGGGGTCGGCGTTGATGGTCAGCGAAGCTTGACCTGGCGTGCGCAAACCAGGCTTGTAGCTGCGTTCGCTGTCTTCCAGGCAGGTGTCCTCGATCTGCTCTTTAGGCGAGCCGCCGGGGTTGAAGGCCGTGGCGCACTCGATCTGCATCACAACGTGCGGGCCGGTACCGGAAGCTGGCGGTACCAGGGCATAAACCTTGGTGCCTTGGGTCAAAACGGACATGGTCGTCTCCTTCAAGCAAAGAAAAGCCCGCACTTGGCGGGCTGGCTGGGTCAACGGGGGACTATCCAGTCCACGTCGAAGCTGACTCGGTAGTTCTTGGTGGTAGGATCGCGCCCCTCCCCGCCCCATCGGGTGATGTTAGAGCGCAGTTCAATAGCATCCCGGATCGCGTCACGGACCTGCCGGGCTGAGGTGGATGTGGTTCCGTACACGTCGACCTGCAGGCTTGTGCTGTCGACATCAGGCCGTCCGGCCAGGTAGTTGTCCGGGCTGCCGCCGATCACCTGCCATACCGCGTAGGGCTTAGCGACGCCTTGGGGAGCCTCGCCGAATGAATAAAGGCGTAGATCGGCACCGCTGCCGAGTAACGCTGTAACGGCCGCGCTGGCAGCGCAGGCCTGGAAGATTGGCGGCGTCATGAGCTCTGTGTCCTTCTGGCAGCACGCCGAATAGCGCGGTCGATCGACTTCTCGTACTCGGTGAGAAACGTATTGGTGGCCTCGCTGATGTTGTCAGCCAGCGCGGGCCGCATGAACGGGGCAGCCGGCATCTTCTCGGTACCGAACTCGAGTAGCCGCCAGTGCGGGGTCGGCGAGTTGGCGCTGAGGTCGCCGCCGTCTCTGAGCACGGCGCCGTGCAGCACCCCGACCCGAAAGCCGAGGTCACCTGAGCGCTTGAACAGGCGACCATTCCAACGCAGCGCGATGTTGTCCGCGATCGAGCGGCCCGTCTCCTTGTCATCCAGGCGCTCGGCGCCTTCCTTGGCCTTCTGAGCAATCACTTGGGCAGCCTTGCGCAGGGCAGCACGACCGCCCTTGCGTTTAGCGTCATAGCTCACTGCGTCCAGCTTCCCTAACAGGCTGTCGAGTCCTGTTAGGCTGAACTCGATGGTTTCAGCCATCACGAATCCCCTTCGAGACCAGCAGCGTCAGGTAATCCTGGCCTGACTCGGCATCCTCCAAAGGAGGCCCTTCGATGCTGTACACCTCGCCTCGGTACAGGATGCGCATGGTCGACAGCACGCCAGGGCGGTACCGGATCACCATGCGGGCAGTCGCCTCCGATTGGTTCGCGCGGGCGGCCACCACGTCGCGGGTCGACATCGGCTGCACCTGGGCAGGACAACGCGCCCAGCGCGTCACCCACTCTGTGTCGCCAAACTCACCAGTGGCCGGGTCGCGGGGGGTCTGCTGTTCCTGGATGTCGATGCGGTGCCGGAGCTTGCCGGCCTGCATCACACACCCATCCGGATGCGGTACGGCATCAGCAGGTGCTGGGATGCCAGCGGCAGCTCGGTGGCGATCGTGCCGGTGACGACATCCTCGCGGTTGGCGAACAGGTGGCCCAGCTTGAGCAGGCAAGCCGCCTGGATGGCAGGGTTTAGCACCATGCCGTAGGCGATGGAGTCGGCCCGATCGTAGGCGTCTGCCAGCGCTTGGCGGGCGTGCTCGAGCAGACGGCAGCGCAGAGTGTGATCTTCCTCCGCCTCAGCCGCAGCGGAGGCATCTGCATTGGCTTCCATGGCTTGCTGCATTGCCGCTGGCACGCCAGCTCGGGCAGCATCGAGCGATACTTGGTCGAGGTAAAAGCGGCGATTGAGGAACTGCATGGCCGCCTCCTCCGCCGCATCGAGTTGCGCCTGGACCAAGACCTAGTCTTCAGGTTCGGCGAGAAGGTGGTGCATGGCCATTTCGATATCGATCACTGACATGGCTCACTCCTCCAGTGGAGTGCGGGATATCAGATTGCGGAGCTCGAGCTCTTCGGCGTGAAGTCGCGGTACCAGGTAGCTCGGCCCGCCGCGGCGGCGCAACTCACCCTCGTCCATGAACGAGCGCAGCGGGTAGACCTCGATCTGGCTCGGGTTCACCTCCGCAGCAGGACTCGAGGCGCTCTCATCGACGTTGAAGCCCGATGCGGTGCCGGCATCGCCCGGTTTGCTCGGCGAGGCGCCGGTATTGTCAGCATCGACGGTTGAGGGCAGGTCTGCCGGCAGCCCTGGAGCCGAGTTTCCCACCTCCTGCGTGATGTTGGCATTTGGCTCAACGCCGGGCTCGGCGATTGCCGCACTGCCCGCGCCGTTCTCGACGATGGTGACGTCACTGCCGCCAGACTGCGAGTCGGTGGATTGGTCAGCTGGGGCTGGAGCTGCCCGATCAGGTGCCGCGCTGGATTTGTCCTGTTTATTAGTTCTAGCCATGGGATAGCTCCTGTATGGCGCCATTGCTGGCGCCTTCGACATGGAAAGTTTACGAACCGCTGCCGGTCAGCGGGCCGGTGACGAACGCTTCCTCGCGGTAGATCGCGAAGGCCAGGCGCTCTTCAGCACGGATGGTCGCCATGTTGTTTTCGAAGTCCTTGTCGTTCTCAGTCGAGATCAGCACTTCGATTTCCATGCGGTCGTAGATCTGCGCGCCCAGCTTGAAAGCGCCGACCAAGAAGTCGTCCTGAGTCATAGCCTGGGTGGAGACGACAGGGCGGTTCCACAGGCGGGGCGTGGTGCCGTCCTGCGGTTGGCCGATGATGTAGCGGCCCTCACCGTCCTTGGTCAGCTCGATCGCCGCCCAGTCGATGGGGTTGAGCACGATGCCGTCCGATGGAAACTCGGCAAGCTCGGCCTGCAGCAGCGCCAAGCGCAGGCGGTCGATTCGTTGCTCGCCGACCACGGTCACACCGGTGGGCGCGGCGTACAACTGAGCGACGGTCATGAGCCCTTGCAGGTTGGCGCCGGTACCGCTGCCGTACAGCAGCTGGGCTTCCTCGGCCATCATCAGACCGTAGCGGGCGCGGCCGTCGATGTAGCTCTGCAGTGCCTTGGCGTCGTCGAGCATCTGGCGGCTGGCCTTGAACAGATGCGCGATGGTGCGCACATTGGCAGTGGCCAGTGCGAATGTCAGATCGGAATACGGCTTGGCCGTGTTTTCCGCAACCGTGCGCGCATTGTTGGTGAAGCCGGTTTCGCGGATGTACTCGATCGAGTTCGACTCGGTGGTACCGGGCGCCACCAGATCGCGGATGGTCAGACGGCGCGGAGGCGGCGCAGCAATGGTGTCCAGGCGCTGAGGCGCGACCAGGCTGCCACCGGTGGCAGTGGTGATCGCGGCGCGAGGAACCGATACCCGGCGGGAGCCGCGGAAGGACGAGTTCATGTCCTTCATCTCTTCGCTCTCGATTACCAGGGCGCCCACCGACTTCTGCGGCTCTTCCTGATGCTGCTGGCCACGGCTGGCGTTAACGAGTTTCTGCTCGGCTTCGCCCAGGCGCGCGTTCAGCTCACCCTGCTTGGTGAGCAACTCGTCCACCTTGGCGCGGGTTTCTTCGCTCATCGCGCCGGAGGCCTTGATTTGCTTTTCGGTTGCCTCGGCCTGGCTTTTGATTTGGTCGCCGATCCCTTTGAGGGCGGCGTTGATTTCCTTGACTTGGGATTCATAGTCCACGGTCATTTACCTTTCAGAGAGTTCAAGAGATTGGTTGCCGCGCTCAGTGAGGCGGAGAGGTCTGGCGCGACAGCGTTCGGCTTGTCGGTCGGGGCAGCGTTGCGCGTACCCCCGCCAGCAGCGCGAGGCATGCTGGACTTGAAACTGGCGAATAATTCGCGGCGCTCGGACCGAGGCATGCCCGCCTTGGCAAGGGCCGTATCCATGGCTTTCAGCGCATTGGTTTGAGCGGACTCTTCGGTCTCGCGCTCGGTGACCTCGCCCGCAGCCAGGATGCTGGTGGCCAGGCCAAGCTCCACGGCGCGCTTACCACGGATGAACGTCTCGTCATCCATCAGCTCCGCCATGCTTTCGGGCGTCTGGCCGCTGGTCTCGGCATAGAGGTCGGCCATGGCAGCGTCAAACTCTTCCATGTCGTCGGCCACGTCGTGCAGGTAGTGGCGGTTGCCGGCGAGGAACGTCCAGCAGTTGTGGATCATCAGGAAGGCGCTGCTAGCGACTTGGCGCTCGGCGCCGGCCAGGTAGATGATCGACGCAGCGCTGGCCGCCATACCGAGCACCTTGGTGGTGACCTTGTGGCTGTGCTCGAGCAGGCGGTTGTAAATGGCGATGCCTTCGAACATGTCGCCGCCGGGCGAATTGATGTAAACAGTCACATCACGTTCGCCGATGGCCCGCAGCGCCGCGTCGATGCGCTTGAGGGTGACGCCCTCCCCGTACCAGTCCTCGCCGATCACGCCATAAATGGTGATGGTCTCGGCGGTGCTCTCGACGGCGGCCTGGATGGCCGGATTCCATTTATCGAGCGCGCGCGGGCTCACCTCGCTGCGCAGGCCGCGAGATTGAATCTTGTGCTTCATGAGTTACTCCTGAGAGGCGTTGCTCGACTCGCCGAGCCAGTTCTTCAAAGCGTTGCGGGCGGCTTCCTGGGTGTCCTGCTTGCCGAGCTGGTCCAGCGGCACCAGGTTGGACTGCACCGTCAGCACGTCGCCGCCTGGCATGCTTGGCAGGTTTTCTTTGCGGCGCCCTTCGTTGCGGGTCATGTAACCGTTTTGGCCCATAGTGCTGAGGTAGGCGGCGCGGCCGGCGCTGTCGGCGCGCAGGAACGCTTCCAGGGAGTACTCGGCGTAATAGTTGATGCGGTCGGTTGCTGTCAGGCAGAACTTGTTGATGCACTGCTCGATCGGCGCGGTGTAGGACATGATGCAGTAGGTCAGAAACGCGATCTGTTGCTGCTCCAGGCCCGTGCCCCAGTTGCTACCCTTGTCAGTTTTCATCACCATCCAGGGCGGCACGCCAAACCAGCGGCAGATCTCCTCGACGCTGTGTCCGCGGGACTCCAGCAACTGGGCATCGGCAGGCTTGATGCCTAACTGCTCGGGTTTCACACCCTGTTCGAATACAGGACTCTTGCCGGCGTTTAGCGCACCGCTGATGGTCTTCACGTACTCGCGAAAATCTTCCCGCTGGGCGGGTGTCAGGGTGCGATCGACCGAAAAACCCACGGTCGGCATCATGCCGTTCTTGAACGTGCTGTTGGCCGCGTCATCCGCCGACATCGCGGCCCCGAACACATCGGCCCCGTAGCGAATCGCGGACATGCCCATCCGGCCGTCCAGGGTGAAGGCCGGAATGTGCAGCATGTCTGCCCGTTCGATCTGGCGCCGGGGCCCCTTGCGAGGCCTGAAGTAATAGATCAGGCGGCCGCCGTCGTCGGTTTCCACGTCTACCCGCGAGGGCAGCAGGAAATCGAGGGCGATCACCCTGCCCCCGGCCCGGTGGATCTCGCAAAACGCATTGCCCCATAACAGCATCGAGGCCACTACCGACTGCCAGAACTGGAAAGCGGCCATGTCTTCGTTCGGGCTAGTGTGCAGCACGTCGTACAAGCGGAAATCCCTGGCATTTTCGCGCCCGCCATCAGGCAGGCGACGATAGATGTTCAGCGGCAGGCCGGCAACCGAGGTGGAGATGATCCGCACGCAAGCCCATACCGCCGAAAGCCGCATCGCCTTGTCGACGGTGACCGACTTGCCGCTGCTGGACTGAGCGCCAGTGAAGCTGCTCCAGAAGCCACCGTCGCTCAACCGGATTTTATTGCCCACCCAGTCGCTGATACTCGCCCTGGGCCGGCTGGCTGCAGCGCCCAGCGCCCGCGTGAGTGAGTTAGCCACTGATCAGCCCCCGACGAACGAAGGCCGCAATGCAGAACAGGCTGCATGCGGCAGTGATGAGAGACCAGCCGGTACCGGCCAGGATGAATATACCCGCCACCATCAGGGCGAAGCCCAGCAGCGCGGTGACCAGATAGAGGATCGTCGCGGCGTTCATCAGTAGATTGGGTTCCGAATGGCGTCCATGAAGTTGTCGACGCTGTTACCCAACTGGGTCTGCGCCATGACTCGGCCTATGGCCATGATCAGCGCTACAGCGCCGTCGATCTTGTTGTCTTCGCCCTGCTTGATCGGGCGCACCACGTCATCGTTACCCGGCAAATGCTTGCCGATCACGTTGCCGATGCACCAGGTCATGATCGGGTTGCCGTCGTGGTGAAAGCGCCCCGCCTCGATCGCCGCTTCCAGTTCTTTCATGCCGTCGGACATGTTGGTGTAGTTCTGGGTGATGGTGATCGGGTTGAAGCCCTCGTCGTCCAGGTCGTGGCTGAGGCCGGTGGCACCGTGCGGGTCGATCGGGCTTTCCCGAATCGGCGCCAGCTTGTTGGCCTCCTTGGTATCCTCAAGGATTTCCCGGTAGTCCACCTCGGCACCAGGTGTGGTGACCAGGTGTCCAGTGTTCACCCAAGCCTGGAATCGCTCGGTCATGCGCTTGTTATCGACGTCGTTGGCGGTATCCTCGGGAACCCAGAAAGCCGGCGCCACGCAGTAATAGTGGATCTTCCCGTCGATTTCCCGCCAAAAAAGCCTGGCCCTGGAGTTCATGTCCAGCTTGCGCGCCAAGTCGAATCCGGCAATCCACTCCTGGCCTTCGAACTGCTCGACGGTGAGGGTCTTGTCCTCGCACGTCCTCCAGCTCTCCATGTTGAAGAAGCCAGATTTCGCGGTCACCCAAAGGTTCAGGTGCTTGGTCTTGAACGTGTTGGTGAAGCGCGCCGAGCGTATTGCCCGGGCCAGCTGGCTCTCCAGGTACTCCTGAAACACCGACACACCCATGCAGGGGTTGGCCTTGGCCAGGTTCTTCGGGTCGGTCCAGTCGTCGCCCTCGTCCAGGGTCCAGATGTAGCCGAACAGTTCGTCGTCAGGAACGGTGCCGTTCAGCATTTCGATGACTTGGCGCCGCTTGTCGTAGCACGGCCCCTCAATATCCGCACCGGCAGTGGTGATGATGAACATCAGCGGCTGCCTGCGAGCCCCCATGCCAGTGAGCATTGTGTCGTACTGGGCTGCAGTGGCGTGCTCGTGGTACTCGTCCACGATCGCGCACGAAGGCGAAGCACCATCGCCAGGGTTGCCAATCAACGGCTCGAAGCGGCTGCCGTTGGATGGGATGTTCATGTTCGAGGCGTTGACCTCGATACCTGCCGCCTCCATCAGCATTGGCGAGCGACTGACCATCAGCCTGGCCGGCCGGAATACCTCCCAAGCCTGCGCTTCCGTCGTCGCGCCGGAATAGACCTCGGCACCAAACTCATTGTCGGCAACGAACATGCTGATGCCGACGCCGGCGGCGATCACCGACTTGCCGTTCTTGCGTGGCACTTCCCAGTAGCTTTCGCGAAAGCGCCGGTACCCGCCCTTCTTCCGGACCCAGCCGAAGGTGCAGGCAATACCGAACAGCTGCCACGGCTCAAGAGTGATCAGCTGACGCTTGAACGCCCATTCACCCTTGGTGTGCGGCAGAAGCTGCATAAGGCGCAGCTTCTTCTCGGCTTTCGCCGGATCGAACTTGTACGGGTAGTCCTTCGAGCGACTGGCCGCCACATCATCGAAGTGCCGCTCAATCGCCTGGTGGATGAAGAGGCAGGCGGGAAACTTTCCTTTGAGGACGGACCTTGCCCACGCCATCGCCTTGTCGACGTTGGTGTATTTGGCTCTGGCCATCAGCTACTCAGTAGGGCTGCAAACTCGTTGGTGGATTTCTGCTTATTGCCGCCGATGATCCGCGTGCGGCTGGCCGGATCGAGGCCGAGCATCGAACCAAAAGTGACCATCTGGCGCATAGCCTCGTTGGCCGCCGTGAGAGCTGGGTTTTTCACTGGCCCACCGGTAGCGCCGGTGACAACGATGCCGTGATCACGCACGGATTCCTGAGCTTTACGCCAGTTGCCATACGCCGTGCAGAAGGCTTCGACGTTGTGCAGGTCGGTGAGCGCCAGCACCTTCGCGGTGAGCAGTTCGGGCACGATCATTTGCCATACCCTGGTGGCGTGCTCACCCAGCCACTCGGGCGGGTCGACGTTGGTCACCAGAGAGAAGTCAGGTTCGTCGGTATTGAGCTTGCGCTTGCCGGGATTCCCCGCCAGCACCTTCTTGGCCGTGGGTTTTGGGCGACGGCCAGAGCGCCCGGCAACCCCTGGCATCGGCGCCTCCACTAAACTTTATATTTCGCGGGTGTAAAAAAACGATTGAGGGCGCGGTGTCCGAGTGAAAGGGCCTAAACTTTGCCTATACCCCCACCCTAAGATGAGACTCCTTATCATTAGAGCCTCGCCTTGTTCGTTTTTCGATCAAATCGGGATGCAACTCCAGGCCTTGCCCCTGACCAGCAGCGGAATGTACTCCCGGCAGACGCCGAACTCCTCGGCTAAAGCCTTGGGCGACTCACCACACGCACGGCGCCGCCTGATCTCTACGACCTGTGCCTCCGTCAGCCGTCGGTGTCTAGCTCGCATGCCTGGCCCTAACGTTCCATGACGAATAGCATCCCGAGCATTGTCCCGTCGTGTTCCCCAGATCAGATTTCCAGGACGGTTATCAGTGCTGATGCCATTGAGGTGTCTGGCCTGCTGGTCGTTACCTTGTGGCAAGCCGGCATAAGCCATGAGAACGAGCCGATGCACTTCGAAGCGGTGACGCTCCCTCCTGCCATTGACTCGTACGGCCAATGTGACGCGGTGGTATCCACGGTGGACCTGGCTCTTGAGAACCCGGACAGATCCAGATCGAACAGACGCAACCTCCCCGTCCTCAGTCGCGTAGTAGCCGCTGAGGTTGGGTATAGGTCGCATGGTCTATCTATCGATGTTGTCGGGATTCTTGCTGTGTCTTGATCTTGTGGCAGTAGTGGTTGATCGCTCTCAAGTTGCTGTCATCGTCGGTACCGCCATGCGCCAGGGCAACGATGTGGTCCACCTCGTCAGCCTCGCGGACCCGTCCGAGCCGGGTGCATTCCTCGCACCGACACAGGTACTGGTCACGCTTGAGGATGCGGTCACGTCGCCGACGCCACGGACGCCCACCTCGTCCAGAGCCCTTGCGGGTGGCCCAGGCCTTGGCCTGCTCGGCTGCGAGGTCGGCATGCGCATCACAGTAGCCATTGGCGTTCCGGTGCAGCGCCCGGCATCCCTGGGCTCGACACGGACGCTGCGGTCTCAACGGCACGGCGAGCCGTCCAAGTAGGTCTGCGGCTCGGCGTCCGGGTCTACATCTCCGCCGTCAGCCAGTGCCTCAATCAGTGCCAGGTTCTGGGTTGCTATCTGCTCGAGCAGTGCGGTCTGCTTCTGCTGCTCGGCCAGCAGTTCAGCCATGTTCGGTTGGAGGCACGCGGTAATCCCGCCGTCCAGGACTAGGGCCTGGAAGCCGAGGCTATTAGCTCGCGCTTCGATCACGGCCTGAGCGTTCTGGCGCTGCTCGGCTGACAGGATCGTCGGGATGGTGACCACCAGTAGATCGCCCTGCTTCGGGTTCAGCTTCTCGATCTGGTGTGAAAAGGTTTCTTGCTCGCTCATATGCCACCTTGGCCCATTTGTTTAACCACTCGCGCCGGGCGGCGCATCCACTGCAGGACATTCGTCATCTCCGGTACCAGGTCAGTTGGTAGCACCGGGCATCAGCCGGCACCTCAGCGATAGGCCAGCGCAGGCAGTCCATGTGCTTGCGCTCTGGCCGGGTGCGACTGACCCGCAGCGTCTGCACCAGGTAGGCAGAACCGGCAGCAGTGGTGATGCAGTCGCCGACCGCGATGCCATCGGCGCCGTCCAAATAAAGCTTGCAGGGTGTGTAAGGCGCCTTGGCCATTAGCTGAAAGGGTCAGCCGGCTTGGCGATCGAGCGCACAAACCACATGAAGCCCTGCTGCAGGTTGGTCTTGGCAAGGGCCAATGTCCGCTGGTCCACTCCTTCGATCTGGCCGATCTGCTTGAACAGCTCGCCAGCGTCGGCTTCCAAGGCCTTGATCGAGTTCATGCCGTCGATCTCGCCCTGGGCTAGGTCGCGGTAGCCGGTGATCTTCTTATGCTGGTTGTCCACAATGGTTGCCTCGATGATGGTTGTAGTGATCGTGATGAATGAGGGATCAGCGGCTTCTATTCGCCATTCCAGCCCAGCAGTTTTAGCCGGTCATCGATCGCAGCCAGTTCAGCCCTGAAGTGATCCGCCAGTGGCTCAGCCACCGAGTGCAGGACAGCCTCGTCTTGGTAGTCGCCAGTGATGGCCAGTGACACACCCTTGCCGCTCAGCACGGTGTCAAGTCGGCGCTGCACTCGGTCGCGCTCATGGAAAAGGCTGTACGCGGTCGCGATCTGCTGCCGGTTCATCTATCGAATCCTTGGAGGGGACAAGCTCGTAGCGGGTCAGCTGCTCAGCGATTTCGCGGGCCTCGCTGACGCAAATATGTCGAGTCACCTCAATCACTGCTGGCTGGCCTGTCTCGATTCGAACGGTCATAGCGGTCACTTGGGAAGCATCAAGCCCCAATTTCTGGCAGATCAAAGTTCCCAGTTCGTTGCTTGTCGCAAGCTGGATACCCATGCTCTCTTCCTCGCGCCACAAAACGGCGCATCTCAATTCTGTGGCGCGTCTCGCCACTCGATGCATGGATACTGCTTGTGGAAGGTCGATGCCGATCCGCATTCGCTGCATCGATGTGGGTAATGGGCTGGATACGACGCGAGCACTACGCCTGTCGATCTCATCACCCCCTGACCGCAAGCGTCACAGGCGTAATCTAGCTGGTGAGCCACCATGGGCTTGGAAGTCTCTGCCATTTGTTGCTCCCTCCTTTAGCTATGGGGATACCCGATTGAGAGCCTCATCAGCCTTGTCGGCAGCCTGTGTGGCGGTGGTGGCTGCCTTCGAGGCCTTAGCGGCCGCGTTACCGGTCTGCCTGGCCAGCTCATCCAGGCGCTGGTCTCGCTGCAGACTGGCTTCGTCATAGGCGGCGCGGATCTCGGCGACCTGCTCCAGGTAGCTGCGGGCAAGGGCCCATTGAGCGAGCTGATAGCCGCCGAACCCGCCACCCACCACGAGCAACAGGGCGATTACCCAAACCTCGATGCGACGCCACCAGCGGCGGGCAATGAATTCAAGTGCGCATCTGTCCATCACGTCATACCTCCGAGCTTGGTGCGCAAGCGGGCGATCTCTTCACTTTGCAGCGAGACGCGCTCAGTGAGCTGGCCGACCTGGCTGGTCAGAGCCTCGATCTTCCCTTCCATGCGCCCAACGGTGGCAGCAAGGTCGTTGCGCTCCTTGGCGAACTGGTCAGCCCGGGCTTCGGCGAGCTTGCGGGCCTCGCGTTCAGAGTCGAGCAGTTCGTTCAGGCGGCGCACCGTGCCGATATCGGCGTTATCCATCGCGCGATCTGCCGCGTCTTTCGATAGGAACTTGCGCAGCCAGAGGAAGACGCCCAGCAGGACGGTGCCCGTACCGCCCAGCCAGGTGGCCGTGCCTGGGCCGAGATCGGTCGGGTCCATCAGTTACTCCAAGAAAAAAGAAACCCGCCGAAGCGGGTGGGCGGTATCAGCCGCGGCGCAACATTCCGCCTGGCTTGAGTTCGTCGCGAATGACCTGACGCACCTGCTCGTGCAGGCTCGAACCCAGAGCGGACTCCATCACAAGGCCCGAGATGTATTCCATCACCCGGCCCGCCTCAAGTGCCTTGCCGTAATCGCTTTCAGTTACGCCTACACCACACCCTGCCGCGTAGTAGTGTCCGTTTTCGGCCTGCTCCACCCGCACCTTGAACTGAGACGAATCGATAGCGAAACGTCCTTCGTCGATCGCGGCCTGACTCAGAAAGACTTGGCCATCAATCACAACGAACGGCTCGCCGTTCTCGTTTGCGCGCTTCACAACCTCAAGCTGGCCAGCCCCGGCCTGACGCAGAACATTCTGGGCCGCGCGGATCTGTCGGGCCGCTTCGCCATGGAAGACGAACTTGCCGATGCGAAGAAGCTCTACGGCTTCCCCTGACTTGATGTGCACCTCAGCAGATCCTTCGCTGTACTTGCGGCCTGTCAAAGTGCAGGTGGCGCTGGCATCAGCCACGCCCGCCAAGCCGCACCGAACTGAGTCAATCCGCTGAGCCAGAGCCATGTCGGCATCCGCTCGGTCAGAAGCTTCACCAGTAATCCGTGAGGTCAAGGCCGTAGAAGCGGACGCCTCCGCAGGGGTGTAAGACTTGAGGTAATCGCTGAGCTCCTGCGCCGCCTGGTCGTTGGTCTGCCCAGGGCCGGCGGTGGTGATCATCTTCACCTCGGCATGAATGCGGCGATTGCCTTCGTTCAGCACCAGGCGGACATGGTCGTAGATCTTCCAGCCGGATACCCCCGGCACATAGTCGGCGCTCTGCATTTGCACTCTCCAGAAACGACAAAGCCCCGGCATATGCCGAGGCTTCAAGGTGGCTGCTGGTGATGGCGAGTTTGCTCTCGCGCACCTACCGCAAAGTAACACGGAATATAGGGATGAGGACCGGGGATGTCAAGCGGCTTCACGACGAACATCAAGCGCACCATCAACCCAGGCAACGCCGGCCTTCCAAAGCTGCCGTGTTTTCTCCTCTCCGAACTTCAGCTTCTTGCCCACTTCACGCAGCGAGGTGTCCCGTGACGTGTAGTACTTCATGATCACCGCCCCGCACTCTGCATAGCGCTGCAACAGACGGCCGACCAGGCGATCTATGAACAGGGCCTCGTCGTCGGTGATGACCGGGTCGAGGATGGTGTTCTCACGTGACGCGCAGCAGGACACGCCGGAGCCCAGCACAACCCAGCGACCCCAATGCTCGAGCAATTCTTCTGCACTTCTCTCCAAGTGGCTCATATCTTCCCCTCAATCCCCGGTAAAGTTGGTGCCGCCGGCGCCGCGGCGGTTGTTCGTTTGGTATTGCGCTTCCGGCCCGCTGCATGTGACTGGGCGACGATGCTGGGCCTGCTGCTCCAACTCACGCACTCGCTGGCCGAGCTGCATAGCCAGTTCCTCAAGCGGTAGCGGCTCGCCCGTGACTGCCGACACCCAGCCTGAGACGTTGCAGGCCATGCACGGCCGGGGTCCGAAAAGCCCACTTGTTGTGGCTCGGCCGCAGCACTCTGGGCAGGCAGCCAGGGGTATCCGCCGTCCTGAAAACTCAGGTCGCCGCCCCTTTTTCATCGTTTTGAATCCTCGCTTATGGTGGATACCGGAAGTGCCCCGAAGCCCGCGCGCTCTGCGGCCCGCGAGAGAATCCATGAATCCATCGATCTATCGCCGGTCAAGCCGTGAACCGACTCGAAACCCTTCCGATCAAGGTGTGCATGCCACTTCTCCAGCGCCTCACGCTTGCGGGCCATGATGTCGGACTGGATGTACACCTTCACGTTATGGCCCATGGCGTGATTGATCAGCAGCTCACCCACCAGGTGGTCAACGCCCAGATCAGCCCAGCCTGTGCGGGCCAGCTTGCGCAGGTCGTGGCTTGTCCACTCACCCTGCCCCATGACCGCGAAGACTGCCGACGCCTTGGCTTCGCTCATGGGTTTGCCCTGACGCCCTGGGAAAACGAACTCGCCGTCATAGCCCTGATTGCGCTGGATCTCGCGGTAGGCCATCAGCAGGAACCGAACTTGGTCGGTCAGGGGCAAACGGTGGTGCACGCCGGTCTTGGTGTCCTCGGCCGGGATGTACCACTCACGCTCGGCCAGGCTGATGTGGCTCCAGCGGGCCATGCGGGTTTCCCCCAGCCGGGTGCCGTGGCACAACATCATCAAAGCCAGCACTCCATGCTGTGGCTGGTTGGCCAGGGTGCTCTTCATGCGGCTCATCAGATCCTCAAGGTGCACGCCACGCAGACGCGACGGCTTGACCGTGACCTTGGCCTTCGAGAAGTCCCCGAAGCGAATGCCAGCCATGGGGTTGGAGCTGATGTGCTCCAGCTTGAAGGCTTGCCGGAAGGCAAGGGCTAGCAGTTGGAAGACCAACCGCACGTAGTCGATGGACAGGGTCTCTTGCAGCGGCCACATCAGTTCCCGGTCGAGCAGCGCCTTGTCGATCTGGGCCAGTGGCACCTGCCCGAGGCGCGGCACCAGGTGCTGCTTGATGGCCGATGCACCGGTGCTCTTGCGTTTGCCAGACAGGTTGCGGTCCCGGGCCATGCGCTCAGCGAACCAGGTCAGCAATTCACCGGTCAGTACCCAGCTCGATAGGCTAGACCCCTCGCCCGCTTCCAGGCGCAGGCGGATATCCGGCAGCGCAGCGGCCACCTTGGCGGCGCTCAGCTCTGGGTATGAGCCGATCCGGTGCCATTTGCCCTTGATGACCAGGTACCAGGACCCCCGATCGCGGGACCGATGAAAGCGGAAATACAGGCCTTTGCTGGCCAGGCTGCGCAAGTCTCGCGCCGACCCGGCGGCCTGCCGGCGGATCTCGGAATCGCTGATCTTCACAGCAGCGGTGTTCGTCATTGGACTACCTCGGTTTTGGGTAGGGCCATGTAGGCTCGCAAGCACTCCATGGCGTCGAAATGGCCGTAGCAAACGACCGCCAGGTAACCCTCGCGAGTCAGCCGCTCGATGCAGGCGTACTGCTCAGGCGAGACAGGCGCCGGCTCAACGGTGGCCTTGAACTCGATGAACAGACCGAAATACCCCCCGCGGGCCAGCGTCAGCTGCAGATCAGGAATGCCAGGCTTGGTGCCTTGGGCCTTGAGCCGCTTGGCTTCGGCCCAGCTGCGATACCCACCATTCGGGGTGTGATGAAGGTTCGCGTACACCTCTGGATAGCGCAGCTTGATCTCGGTCATCAGGGCGGACTGCTCGGCACCTTCGCGGTCTACGCGCTTGGCAGTGGACTTCTTGGGGCTGAACCCAGACATGGTTGCCGGTTTCATGCGATGAGCACCCCCTCGTTAAGCAGCAGCGCCTGGGTGCGCATGACGCCCTCGGCGTGATACTGCCGGGCTGTCTCGCGATCTACGGCCTTGCTGCGCCCGTCGCAAGCGTCATGGCAGGAGCTGCAGCACCAGGCGCCCTGCAGGTCGTGTGGTTTCTTGCCCACGCCGCAGGTGCCGGCCAAGCGGTAGTGAGCAAGGACGGTTGTCTCGGGGTCTCCGTTGCACACACCCGGTATACGCACCTGGCACTCCCGGCCGCGCGCAGCCTTGGTCAGCTTCGTTTGCCGCATGGTCATAACTCCTCCTTGCCGCGGTGAGACTCCCACTGAAACGGCACCACCACACCGCCGCCCTCGCGCAGGCGGTCATAACACCGCTCGCCCATGGCGTGCCGCAGTTGGCTGGCTTCCAGGTTGGAAATCACCACCGTGGGGCGCATTTGCTCGTAGCGCCCGTTGATGATCGAAAACAGGGTTGTCAGCTCGAACTCGCTCGGCTGCTCCTTGCTGACACCGACTTCATCCAGCACCAGCAGCGATGGCTCGATCAGGCTGGACAGGATGTCGGCCTCGGACTGCTCGCTGTGGCGGTCGTAAGTCGCCCGGATGGCCTGCAGGACAGCGCCTACCGTGCGGTACACGGCGGTGGCCGATGTGTTACGCATCAAATCGTTGGCCATGCCTGCGCCCAGATGGGTCTTGCCGGTACCGACCTGGCCCAGCAACATCAGGCACCGGCCAGTGCGCTGGATCTCATCGAATGCCGCTACGTACCGGGTGCAGTAGGCCAAGGCCTTGCGCTGGCCCTCGTGCTCGACCCGGTAGTTGGCCAAGGTGCGGTCAGCGAATCGCTTCGGGATGAGCGCCGACCCAAGCTTGCGGGTCATGGCCTCACGCTTCAGGCGTGCTTCCTCGGCCAGCTGCTTGGCCTCGCGCTCAGCGATGGCGATCTTCTCGCAGCCTGGGCAGCGGCCGACGATCTCGCGCCCCATTAACAGGGTCACTCGCTGTTCAAAGCGGCCGTGCTGCTCGCACTCGGCCGGTTGAACACGAAAGCCAGCGGCGTTCTTCACCTCAGACATGGTGATCACCGATTCAGATCGCATAGGTACCGTCCTCCCGCGGGGCCAGGCCAGCGGTGTAGTCACGCTCGTTGAAGCCGTGATGACGGCTATTGGGTTTGGCAGGCATCTGGCCACCAACGCGCTTGGTGATCCATTCCACCTCGAAGCCGCGCCAGCCGCTCTCGACCGCAATCTCCAGGGCCTGGGCTGGCTGGACGCCCAAGGCCTTGCACCGCTCGAGCTTGGCGTTCAGGCCGGACCAGATTCGGGCAGTGACCGGGGCTTTGGCGGCCTTGCGGACAGCCAGGTAGTCAGCTATCAGCGATTCATCCAGGCCGTGGGGGTTGTCGGCCAGCATGGCGGCCTTCCCGAATGGGGTCTTGCGGTCAGCTTTCGCCGGCGGCTCGTCCGCTTCGCTGGGGGGGCATGTATCTTCTTCCGAAGGAAGAAATACATAGGGGGTTTGTTTCTTAGAATAAAGAAGGGACTCGGCGGTTTTGGTCTGTTTCGACTCCGAGCCGATTCGGACCACTTGAGCC
>Ga0308171_1001070_pt1 | contig 41999 bp, 35 predicted proteins | sample PhyGR1_FD_202135 | JGI IMG/M metagenome (GOLD analysis project Ga0308171, IMG submission 202135) | Phyllosphere microbial communities from UC Gill Tract Community Farm, Albany, California, United States - DLSLSG.R1 | ecosystem: Host-associated > Plants > Phyllosphere > Unclassified | place: USA... | reverse complement strand
CGTGATCAACCAGATCAAAATCGAAAACCCACACCTGTGGGATGCCGAAATGAAGGAAGAAGCGACCCAGATGATCCTGCAGGGCACGCAGCTGGAAATCGAATACGCCCGTGACACCATGCCTCGCGGGGTGTTGGGTATGAACGCGGCGATGATGGAGGATTATCTGAAGTTCATCGCTAACCGTCGTTTGTCGCAGATCGGTTTGAAGGAAGAGTATCCAGGGACGACTAACCCGTTCCCTTGGATGAGTGAGATTATGGACTTGAAGAAAGAGAAGAATTTCTTTGAGACGAGAGTGATTGAGTATCAGACTGGTGGTGCGTTGAGCTGGGATTGATTACCTGCGCCGGCCATGATCGGCCGGTCCTGTCTTGAACCGGCACATCGGAAAAAAATAAAAAGCCCAGACTTGTTCTGGGCTTTTTATTGGAAGCAAGCCCGGCGTCATTGCTTAGAAGAGAGAGAAGCTCAGTGCTACTGACCATCCAAACGCTGAGATATGCTCTGCAGCAATGTCGAGAATGGTAAATGCGTTTTACGCAGATTTAAAACTAAGCAGTCATCACTTATGAGATGCGCAAGACGAGACACTATTGGACAATCAATTTAAATCCACCTACTACAGCGTTTAACTTACACTACCAGCAGCTTCTGGAATTCATCTGAAACTAGCGCATCAGAAATATTTAGTATTTTATTAGGATCACTTTTCAATTCTGTTTGCGCGAAATTTTTTATTTTTCCAAGCAGCTCCTTCCCAAGAGTTAACTCCTCTCTATATTGGCCATACCACCCACTAACAACGCTATTTATTATTTTAACATCCTGGCTTCCGGCATCATTGCGACTTAGTTCCGGCCGCTCTCTTAAAACAAAATTAAATAGCTTTATTTTGGTCTCCTCAGCGAGTTCATCGACAAACTGTTGGTACTTCAACTCCGCCTCACTCAAGGGAATCCCATATATTTTGTGAATATGAAGCGGAATACAAAAATAAGATTCTATCTCTTGAAATCTTGTCATAAAAAAAATCAACTCTCTTTTCTTGCAATCCTCAATTAGTTTCTGCACCTCTCTATCGCCGTCTACTTTCTGATCTCGGTCGACATGCACTATTACTTTTACACTTGGGATTTGTTTGCGCACAAACCCTTGAAGGATCTTGGCGAAATCCACCTTGGTGCATCCTTCATATGAGTGCAATACAAACTCAGCCTCAGTAAGACCATTAGCTATCAAGAACTTCTTAAGAAATTCTTTTTTTACACTTACATCATCGACTTTATCCTCGGTAACGACAATGTATTTTAGTTCCTTCTTGGAAAATAGATAATCGGCGTCCGCCGCTCCAATATCTAATAAAATATTACTACCTTTAACATCCTGAAATATTTTTCCGTTCTGAAAGTGGACGACATTTGCTTTGTCTTCGAGAGCATCTAAAATATATCTTGAGTGGGTAGAGAAAACGATTCTTAGCTCCTGATTATCGGCCGCTTTTCTCGAAAGTTCCTTAGCTAGTAATTTTTGTTTGGTTGGATGAATATGGGAATCGGGTTCATCCAGCAAAATTATTCTTGGATTGAAATACTCGATATATGCAAATATTTGAATAACTTGAAGCAGACCAGTCCCAACAGAATCAAGCGGCAAATCTAACTTTTCATCCTTCACAGAAACGTGAATATATTCTGATTTATGCTCATCGAAAACTGCCGTGACATCTATATTATTATAAATACTATTAATAGACTTCTTAAACGAACCCCACTTCCCTACATCCTTACTAATCGCATAAAGAATATTTCTAAGATAATTATTGCTATCCCCTCGAGCCGCAGACTTTTTAACAGTTATCGCTACTTCGTATTTTTCTTGCGTGGGCACACCCGCAATACCTGGGACATATACGCAATACGGTTTTTCAATATCGCTAAGCTTGTCCCCCAACTCCCGCCCGCTAAGACTGGTGGTAAATCCGCCGTTTTTTCCCCTCGAAATTTTTAAGGTGGATGTTTCGCTGTCAGTTAATATGAACTCAATCCAACTCCTATCTTTTCTTGTTCGCGAACCAGTTAATCGCTTCCCATGATAAAGATGTTCAATATTATTTGTAGGAGTATAAAGGTATTCGCTTGAATCTAATGACAGTGTCTTGCTACCTTTTCCCCAAATGCCGCCTTTAAGCTTTAAAGTTTGGCAACCTGAAATGGCAAACTGTATACCTTGAATAAAGCTGCTCTTGCCGGAATTATTTGCCCCGATAAAAATATTCAATGAAGCCAAAGTTATCGTTACATCGTCAATTTTCTTGAATTTTTTTATTTGAATATCCATATATTCTCTATGCCTTATTTTTTGGTTGTTCTGCATCACTATCGACCGGCACCGAAGTCAGCAGCGCTGATACCCCACAAGAGCCCAACCTGCCCCCGCCATACCCAATGAATTGTCGGTACCAGACAACCAAAGGTTGATCGGTTTTAGGCCTACAGTGCCTATGTCGAGGCGGAATCGATGCAAATGAACAGAAAGAGCTATTAGGTCGTTCCAACATCTAGACATACTAGAGATTTTCAATAAGCCTGTGTGCGTAATTGGTTGCCTGGGTTGAGTAGATATTTTTTGCCGGCTCGGGTAGAAACACATAGAGCATGGTTTTCGCGCGTGAGAGTCCTGCATAGTGCAGCATGGACCAATTAAGCTGCCCAATCTCGCCCATATCAATCGCAATGACAACACGCCGCTCAAGCCCCTTAAACGCGTGCATGGTTGAGAACACCATATCACCAGAAGTTGATTCGGCCACATCCACCAAACGCTGTCCGCCGATAATATTTGCAGCTGAAATGGATGAGTTGTCTCTACGCCTAGTTGCGAGTATAGCAATATCTCCGGGCAATATATCTTGAGTGAGCAGATGCGTAACGAGACTGTCGAGCCTTGTAGCAAAGTCTTTCTTGTCACGATAATAAATATTTTCACTCGCAGGGCCTTCCGGCGCACCTACTACTGCCAGATCGATGCCCGAGATAATCGATCCCTGAACGGCCACTTGTTTGGTGTTTCTACAGTTCTCAAACAGATCGTCATACGCAGGCTGTGCTTCCGACAGTCTACGTTCGACCATCCCTTGCACCTCAACCCCGTAGATATTTTGCAATCGATCGAAAAAGATATGCCACTGACCGCGATTCAGACCAGCCCCCCCTAACATATAATCAAATGCGTCCAAATTTTCTGGTGTCAAAAGATCTTGGGCTTCATCAACTACCAGTGCATCCCATGAAGGAAGTTCACATTCGATGGCTGCCTCAAGGAATACTGAGGGGAAAACCTCTGCGAAGAGATGGCGTTCGTCTGTAGCTTGATCAAGTAATCTACCTAGACCGGCCCGATCAATGACTTCTCTATACAATGCATGTACGTGTTTGATTTCGATCAGATCTGTGGCACGTTCTCCCTCGAGGGTAAGGCGCAAATGTTTAGCCAATAGTTGATTGAAGCATAGAAACAAAACCTTTTTACCTTGCGCTGCGAGTTGTCGCGCTCGTTCCATCGCAATCACGGTTTTGCCAGTGCCAGCCTGCCCACGGACAACCGTTCTTGGATTTGCGGCCATGCGGCGTGAAACGCGAAGTTGATCATTTGTAAGTTCGACGAGTTTCGCATCTATACCAGTTAAGTAGCTCCCTAGACTGAAAGTTGACGCGACATCTGGACGTAGGATTCGTCGAGCTGCCAGAATATCTTCTTTGCTAGGCAACCGCGGTTTACGCCCATGCTTGGACTCATAGACTTTCGCCCAGTGTCGTTCCAGTCTACCAACGTAAAATCCTAGGTCGTTGTTAAACTCACGTTTATCAAGTAAAACTGCTGGTTCAATTTCTGCGCCAGTAGTTGTAAATTTCTCTCCCGGCATGACGACACCGAAACCAATTATCAAATCCTTGATTTTGAGTCTGTTTCTGTAAGAAGTTTACGTACTGCGAACATTGTTCCTTTTGATTGTGTCCATGGGTCTTCTTTCTTGCTGTAAGACTTTCGCGAGGGATCACCGAACTGCCATACCCCATCCTTGCAAGATACTCTGCCGCCCTTGACCTCCAGTGCGAAGAACCCTTTTGTAGAAAGAACCACAACGTCGGCTTCACCCCAGATTTTGGTTTCATGGCCATGTAAACCAAGCGAGTGTAAGACAATCCATTCACTATCCAGTTCTCTCCCCAGCCGTTCGTATAAAATCCGCTCGCTGTAAGTGCAATCTTTTGGTTGTTCGGGAATCAGAATCGCCATTACTTACTCCACTTGAGCGTCTGCGAAGAAGCCTGACCAGCCTCCATCTTCTATTGGATGCGCAGAACCGACTAACATTGTGCGGTCAAGCTCGCGATTGAACTTTTCGCATGCGGTCTCCGGAACTAGGAGGCAGCAGTGACAGGCCGCACCACTTACTTTGTCACCTGATTGTTGCGGCTCGGCCTCCGAACACACGGGATCGCTGCCACACCAAAGTGCGGATTGAATTGACTTCTTTATTACCCGAGTCAGCTGAACGGGATCCGCGAGTCGAACCAACCCCCCAAGACTGCCTTCAGAGTCGGGCGAACCTGTGTATATCAAAACGCCGTTCATGGGGCTCAGTGCACCATCAGCCTCGCTTACGTACAAACGCTCACGCAGCGAAGATGAAGAGTAGCCACAATCTATTGAAATTGTCCGAATCAGCGCGTGGGCAAACGAATGAACGAGAAGCAGCCGGGCTGTGATTGTGTAGTCACGTTCATAGCTCCGTTCAGAAGCAATCGTTGCTGAGCGTTTTTCTAGCGCTGCAATTCGATATAGAACGCTCCGATTGGCGCCAATCCATGCGTCAATTGCATCTGCTCGAAACCTGAGAAAGATTCCCTCGCCGCGGATTTCTGTGGCAGGCAACCATTTTCTTGGAGTCTTTGACAAAGGTGAAATCACACCTTTGTTCAGTGCATCCCGAATATTTTCCGGGCTGACGGGATAGGGCTCGATCCGTGTGAATCCTGCTAACGCACGTACCTCGCGCAGACGAGATACTGCTCCTACTATATCGAACCATTTCGAAAGGGAGTCAGGAGCGTCCGTCACTCGGTTACAGAACTGCGGCATTACCCCTGCAAAAGCGTCATCGTTACAGTCACTTGATAGCGCCTCGTACTCCTCCCGCCGTGAACTGATATCGGTTCGTTCTGCAGCGCCGCCGAGTAGCTTCTGTTTCTCCCTATATGCGATCAATAATGTCGAAAAGTCCACGCCCAGTGATTTGGCAATGCCGGTCAAGGCGGGGATGACGGCTTCCTCCGGTAATGCGCCCAGAGCAAGCCATTGATCATCAATAATTTGAAAGGCAGCCTGCGATGCAGGCGGAATGGACAATGCTGATGCGACAACGGGGAAATGCACGTTGGACGCGCCCCGCTGGATGACCCTTGGCGGGGCATCACAACCCTCTTGCCGGTCGTGGAGCCACGGACGACTGCCGCGACAGCTCTGCCCTTTCATGGCCTCAGGGCGGAAAGCGTCACCTAGGGACTCTCTTACGCCACAATGTTTGCACTGTACGTAAATATCAGCCAGTGCGGCAGACTTACCATCCGATTTGAGCTCAAGGGTGGGGCGATCACAAACACTATCACGACGACGATGAGCCCACCATTCCCAAGGAAAGTCATCAATGTGTCCTTTGGCGCATGCGACTACAAAACGTACAGGAGTTGTCAGTAGTGGTGTGGGATGTCCCCGGCACTCCAGTTCAGAACCATTTGCTGCCAACTCAAACGGCTTTCCCTCTCTTCCAATTCGAAGACATTTCGGGCACTGATGCCACTTCGGGAAACGTATGACTGGTAATGCTTGTTTAGGATCTACTTGGCGGGTTGGCAGAAGATCTTCTGCGATGGGGGCCAAGCGGAAATGATCGACGCCCAGCAGAATCTGCAAACGATCCTCAGTGATAGACAACGATGGTGTCCTGGTTGCTCTCTCCCAATCCTCGAGCCCCATGGGCATATATGAGCCTTTCTCAAGATCGACAATTGCCCCAACTCCGTATGTCGAAATAAGTTGTGAACGACGAATACGGCCTACTGGGTCCACCCCCGGATTGCCCTGAGCGGCCGACGTCAAACTGGTTGAGTTCTTTTCTGTCCGTTTGAAAATGGCCATTTACTGATCTCTAATTCTGGGAGCAATGGACTTCAGCACGAAGGCACACGACGGCTCCACTTCTCGCATCGAGCCCGGAGTTGGCCAAGCCTGACCCGCACCGCCAGTGCTTTCTTCAGCTGAACACATTAAGTGGGGTAACGAACGGCCGAACGGAGCTGGTCTTTTCCAGTACAACAACTTTCTGTTGGCGGCCTTCGTATTGGCAACCTGTGACTCCCATCGGTCGACAATGGCCTGAAGTCCCGCCAGAGTGGCGTTTTCTTCGATCCCATCTGTGGCTTCTGACGCCCTAGTAAGGATGCGGTCTAACAACGCAAGAACTTCTGGGGCCTCGGCGTTGAAGCGCAGAGCATCCTCATCCGTTGACATGCCCGGAACAAGATGTCGAATCACTGAAACCACTACTGCGTGCAAGGCCTTATCTTGGGCTCTAGATGCCCATGGAGTCACACTGGTTGCTTCTACGCTTCGATAAAGAGCACTGTGATAGGCCCGGAAATGCTCGAAGTGAGATAGATCCCTAGGTCGGCTGAAGTTGTATAAGGTGAATACCAAGCCCGGCCCGCTTCGCCCCACGCGGCTACTTGCCTGGATATATTCTGCTGTGGACTTGGGTTGCCCGTTGACGACCATTAAGCCAAGCCGAGGCACGTCGACCCCTACCGAGATCATGTTGGATGCAAGCACGGTATCTTCCGGCTGATCCGTGATATCCCCCTGAGCCAATGCTTTATGGAAATCGTGCAGCGTCGCAGATAGGGCCTGTAAGACTCCGGGTAATTCACGTGAAGATTTGCGACTGCTGAGTTCGACAGGCTGACTTTCCAGTGGTCGAGGAGAAGCACCCAATCTTGTGGCAAGAAATGCCATTTGACGAGGCACGTCGTCCTGCATGAGCACGTGGGCCCCACCAAGCTCTCGAAGGCTGTTGAAGTAAGCTACACAGGACCAATAGGCGTCGATTGCCTCAAAGTCAGCACTTCCCCGCTCCACTAATGTGTGTGCCGACTGCAGTAAAGCGGCCATAAGAGCTTGTAAGGCAAACTTGGGGCTTCGGCCGGCAGTAGGTAGCCCGACGTAGAGGCGATCCGCACCAACGGTGTCTCGAACGGCAAAAAAGGAGTCATCGGCATCGAAGCCTGGAGGGGGGAACTGCAGAACGTCGCGGTCAAACAGGGCACGTACCTGCGATGCTGCTTGGCCAATAGTAGCTGTTGATCCGATTACTTTTGGCCTAACAGTACCGCGGGTGCAAAGCATGTCGATGGCTGTTTCGTACAACCCTGCCATTGACCCAAGAGGTCCTGAGATCAGATGGAGCTCATCTTGTATAATCAAGCTTGGAGGTTCGCCGCCATCCAGCCCGAATAAAGGCCTCATCTTAGAAGAGCGAGGAATCTGTGCAAATTTGTCGATGGTACCGATCAGAAGTGACGGTGGTGACGCGAATATAGCGTCATCGACTGTGAGTACAGGTAACGTGCATCCTTGTGTTTCACATGAACTGTTCTCGCACACAATATCAATTCGCGGCTCGGATGGATGAGCTCGAAAGGCGGTTGCGTGCAGATCATTGCCGCAAGCTGGGCAGCGCAGCAATTGCCGGGGGGTTGATATCGGCTTTTGACCCAGGCGCTCTTCCTCGAGCACTGTGCGCGCCTTTTCCATGCTATTTGGTGTGCTACCGTCCCCCACATACAACCCGAGGCTGATTCGCGCAACACCTAGGCGACTGTCTTGGGTACGCATGGTTTCGCATGCAAGGATCAATGCTGCTGCACGCTGGAACTGTTGCACCGTCAGAAGCCTCAGGGTGTAGCGCATTAGAACGTCTACCCCTCCCTGCTTTCTGGCTACTCCGCTAGTGAGGCGACGATAAAAAATTTGGAATGCCGTGAGAGCCAAATAGGCTTCGGTCTTGCCTCCACCTGTCGGAAACCACAAAAGATCCATGCATGAGCGGTCCTCTCTATCCGGATTCACAATTCCCGGCAATACCAGCAGCATGAACGCGAGCTGAAACGGTCGCCAGACTAGTGGTCTCGCTTGATCATCTTTTGACGCATAGCGCGACTGTTTGTCCATCGCCTGATTGGCCAAGGCGAACGCTGTCCAAGCAACAGCATCCTGCTGCAGCATTATCAGACCTTGCTGCATGCGTTGGTGGACAGACTGACAACGCTCTAGGTTGAGCGCTGCAGCTTTGCCCAGTTGACCTTCAAAAAAGGCAATGTTCGAGACTAGCACCGTCTCGATCCATTGCTGGTAGCAGAGAACAAACGAAGCCATTGAGCGTAAAACTATGCTGCGCTCGCTCTCCTGCCCAAGAAAGGCCGCTTTCAGACCATTTGGATGGTCTGAAACGAAATCGTTCAAAAGTGCATGCCCACTTGGGCTTGTCCCGCGAACGCTGGTGATTGGCAGCCAAGCGGTGCGAACCTCCTTGACTAACAGACCATTCGGCTCATCCCAGACAGTAGCGATACCATGTCCGACTGCAAATTCATGGACATTCCGATACAGCAAGGCGTTGCAAAGCGCGTCGTCATCAGCTTCTTCGACTACCGCCGCCTTACGTGGCTGAATGGCTCCTAGTTCTCCCTCGACCGCATGCACAATCAGTTCTGCCTGAAACAGGCAGCTGGTATCGCGAAGTGTATCTGTATCGTCCTTTTCTTCATTTACTAAGGTAAAGGTGAAAACCGACTGACCTTTCATACGCCGTAGACGCATACGCACAGAAAGCCGGAGGTCCCTAATTGGATTTCCTGATACGTCTAGAAAATCATTGAGAGTATGGTCTCCTGGTGCTTGGTCTGCCGGTATCAGGACTGAATAACCAAGAACCTTACGAGACCAACTACGAGGTTCTTTGGTGTCGGAGGTTGTTCCATCACTACTCCCTCTCTGTTCAGACTCAACTTTCATATCGACAGGGACGTATCGAGCTGTTTGACCTAGTGACACTTTTAAGGGGACGCACTCATTTACCGACAATGTCATGCCGATGGAGCAAGGTCGAATAGCGCGGTATCCTGGTATTCCTTGCTCGTTATCGGAGGCGCTTCCTACCTCTCCGCCTTTAGCGTCATGTGTTACATCGTCATCATCGGCTTCGGCTCCTACAAGGGTTCCCCTTGGCCAAAGTATGCCGGTCAAATAGGTGTCGATAGGTGCGGATGTCAGTATCTCATCGACTTGAAGTGGACCGTGTAAGAGCGCCGAGGTCATGTCCAACAAAGCGCTGCGTGCCGCCTGTTTCCGATTTTTTTCCTTTTTCATGTCAGGCTCCTTTTCGTTTGATCCCTTTGAAACCTGCCGTCCCTGTTAGGGTCACACCAAGCCAGATACGACTGCTTTGCCACGGCTCCGGAATAGCGTCTTCGGCACGAATAGGCGCCGTGACTGTGACAACATCAGAAATCCGTAGGTTGTATAGTTTGAATGGAGGGCTGAGATTGTTTTTCCTCAGCAAATCCAGTAGGTCTAATGTGAACTGCTTGGTGGTCAACCCGATCAGTGACTCGCTACCATCATCCTCCAGCAGAAAAATCTTATACCGTAGGTCGACGATTTTCTCTGCGTCGCTCTTACGAAGTTCGATCTTTCGGCCACATAGCGTTTTCCCTCGCTTCATGAGGATTGCCTGAACTTCACTCACTGCTTCGCCATCGCCATGTAATTGGGTTGAAACGAAGGAGGCCGGATCAATGTCACCTGAAAGACCCAATTGAATGTTGATCATTCCTATCCATGACACATAGCGCTTTCTTTTGCTGGACAGCTTGTATTCGTAGGGTGGCGCCCAGATGCAATCTGCAGCTAGTCGCGCAATGCTTTGAGCAGCACGCGTGATACCTACAAAGCTAACATTGGCCTCTTCTTGAGGGTCGTCTGTCTTCCTTTCTTCCTCGATTTCACTGTCGCGCGGGGGGCGAATGTCGAGCAGCGCCACGTGATCGAACTCCATACCTTTGGCTTGGTGGATCGTGGTGACAAATACCGCTGGCTCTTGTTCATCCAGCTGACCTTCTTGAAAAGTATCTGGCCAAGCTAATCGCTCTCTCAGACTTTCCATGTCCACTGAAGTGTCGGTATCAGAACCACCACTGGCTCTCAGAAGGCGCTGCCAAGAGGTAGCTAAGGTGGGTAGGCGTAGTTGGATTACTCCCTCGGGCCCGAGCCGGGAAAGGGCATTGGCATAAACTACTTTAAAAATAGTGGCCGTCAGTTTTGCAACCTTCAACGGGCTCAGTAATCCCCCAATCCAGGCTGGAATGGAGCGAGATTGGCCGGCCAGTCGCAACGCCACAGGCGTTCGTGGGGCGCCTCGGCTTTGCCCCATTAGCATCTGCACCAATAGGATGGCCTCTCCGTTAGTGCGCGTCAGAATTGCCACTGAGCCATCAGGCAATTGCGTCAGCCAATCCGGTCCGATTTTTGCTCCAGACTCCTTCATTGGCAAAGATGCTAGATGATCTCTGACTGCTTGCAGCTTTTCGTTACCATCAAGCTCATCATTACGGAGAACGCTTCGTAAAAGCTCCGTCTGCGTCGCGAGTAGAGGCGTTGCGCGATGGTTACGAGTCAGTTCGACTTCCTTCAGACCGTCTGCAAAGCAACGCTTCAATTTCAGCCAGGGATCTACAGGCGTCGTATTGCCGGAAGCTCGCTCCGAAAATCTATAAATTGCCTGTGCTGGATCACCAAGTACTGTAAATCCAACTTGATCAGCGGTACCGTCATTAAGACGATTCAACAGGGCTAGGACCAAGTCTGCACGTATACCTGGCAAGTCTTGAAACTCGTCAACAATGACATGGCGTATGGATCTAAGACGACTGTGCATTTCATATGCTTCATCGTCATTGAGAAGATCTGCAGCCTCTGCAATGTTTTCATCATAAGAGGTCTTCAGAAGGGCCTTTGTTTCACTACCGCTCTGCCTCAAGACTCGGAATACCCATGCGTCGAAGGTGCGAATGGTGAGGTGCCGCACATCCTCAGTAATGCCTTCATCCAATTGGCTCAGGCAATCGATTCGTCGAGATAAGGTGTGTACTGCGCTACGAGAGAAGCTCAGAACGAGGATCTGCGCGGGATTCAGTCCTTGGCGCAACAGGTGAACTAGTCTTAGGGCAGAAACTTGCGTCTTTCCAGTGCCAGGTCCTGCATTGACCAGCATCCACTGACTAGCTGATGCTTCAATTACTTCCTTTTGCTCTACATCCAGCTTCATGCGTTTTCCCTGACTAAAGCGAATCTCGACACGCCGATCCTGCTTGTTTTGCCATCCTGCCCTTAGGGGAACGCTCTCCTTTCGGGGATGTCTTTGAAGCAAGCATGGTAGTTCGATAATTTGACATCGTAAGGCTGAACTGAAATGAAGCAAAAGGCCAGCACTAGGTACTCAATCTTTTTATGTACGGCAGCTATCTGTTTTTTTGAGCCCATTTCCATAAAGAGGTAGGCGTCTTCGATGAATTTGGCGTGCTGCCCAATCGAGCGCGAAGCACGTGCCTTCAAAATAGATGCTGCGCCGTGCCTGAGCCGCGGAGTGTCTAAAACCGGATGGATGCATCAGAAAGATTTCTCAAAACAAGGCAACCATGTGCGGGAGCAGGTGACTGTTACCCCTAACCCGGCCGAATTTTCTTCGAAACCAGGGGTATCAGGTATAAGACTGATCGGAACGTTGAGCTCGATTTAATTCTTACCACCGACCGAAATTTACGGTTTACGAAAGAATTGGAAACCGAAAAAATCCCCGAATAGATTGGGGATTTTTTTCCTCGGTCGCAGCGCCTCAGGTGATTTCAGGCGTACGCATCTCTTTACCCTTAGCTTCCTCGGCAAGGCGGCTGTCGTAATCCCGAACCTTGTCGAAAAGGATGCGAAATACAACCTTCGAAATCTTTGAAGCCAGCAGAGGTGGCACTGCGTTACCAACTTGGTGGAATTGGTCGGTTCTACTACCTTGGAAGAAATAGTTGTCTGGAAAAGTCTGGATACGGGCGGCTTCTCTGACAGACAGGCTACGACACTGAGTAGGATCATAATGGATGAAGTAGTGACCATCCTTGGCGATGTGACTGGTAATCGTTGTCGCGTACTTATCCTCCATCTGAACCCTGAATCGATCACTGAACTTGCCGGTCTCCCAGTTCTTATGATCGGGAGCCAGTCCTTTTAGAGAGAACCCCTTATGCCCTTTTGGTGAAGTACCGTTTAGTTTTGCGGAAACTGCAGCAAATAGATATCTGCGCAGATCAGTTGGCATATGCCCACGCGACTCATGATTCAGCCAGTAGCCAAGATTTCCGTCAAGGTACCACTCGTCTAGTTCCAAATTATCGGTGGAGCCATCATCCCTCGCATCAGTTCTTTTTACTCTTCTTCCACCTTGGTTCACCGGCACGTCCGGGCGTTCGAAAGCTTTCGAGAGATCTTGAAGAGCGCCCCATAACTCAAAGTTAACGGGGTCAGTGTTGTCGCGGAGAAAATCAAGTTGCTCTAACACGACATTAGTCCATCTTACTTTGCTGTCTGCCGTTTTTGTCAGGCCGCTGCGAAGTCTGGGCAAGCTTTTCAACACCTGACCTACAGATACATTTGATTCTCCGGTTGCTAGTTTGACCATATCTTTCGACGCTGGGAGGCTGTCCGTAGCAATACCCAAGAGAATTACCCGATGCCTAGCCTGCGGTATACCAAAATCCTCAGCCTTTATGATGAAGGTTCTCGGATCGATTTTTTCCACATCCTCGCCCGGTCCGAAGGACGCGCCAGTAACCAGCGAGTAGATACGGTACTGTTTGCTTGCGCCTCCTTCGAGAAGCGCTTGGCTAGGATCGGAAAGATCCTTCAAGATATTTGAGAAAATTCGTTCATTGTTGACCTTTGAGGAAAGGATGCCCTTTACGTTCTCCATAACAAACATTGTGGGCTGTCTTTCTCTAATGATTCGCAAGTATTCCTTGTAGAGGAAGTGGCGGTGATCATCCTCAGCCTTATAGTCAGCCTTAGCCTGATTGCGAGCCCGCCCTACGATTGAGTACGCTTGGCATGGAGGTCCGCCGATCAGCACCCAAGGGCGATTCGCATCGAAGCTACTATCGTCCAGCGCATTGTCCAAGGCCGTGTTGCCCTCTTCACTTCCCAGCGTGATGCACCTGGCTTCATCTGTGGCGCGTTTCCAGAGATGTTCGGTATCTACAGACGGTGAAAATGTGCTCGGAGCATCAGGGTCGTTGCAGTAGTCATAATATTCAGTCAGAAGGTCTGGTCTGTTTTTCCTGAGTAACCGATAGAAAGCCCGCAGCCGAAGCGTTTCCCAAGCCTTGGGGTCTTTTTCTGCAGAAACAAAGATTTCGAAACGTTGGCCGTCTCCAATCGAAGTGAATCCTTCACCCAAGCCCCCTGGGCCTGCGAAGAGATCTACGATCTGGATAGGTTTACCGAGCGCTTCATTAGGCTCGGTCATAATATCTTCTGGAAGGATCAGGTTCATCTGGGAATCATACATGGGCATAGTCAGCAAAGAAGTCGGGGCTCGCATGATGGCTGGCATCCGGGGCAGCAAAATATCTCCGGACATGAATGGTTCGACGTCCGCCGCATCGGCTTGGCTTCAGATGTCGCCTGCACCAACAGGATCTTCCAAGCAAATCCGATATAATGTTAGCTCGTCACAGGGTATGCATTTTCGTTCATGGTTTCTTCTGGCATGGGCGCCAAAGCTGCAGTTACTCCACTCCCCCAAAAGACGCGAGGATGTCCGGTAAACGAAATTAAACCAGATTTTGAAGAGCTACGTCAGGAACCGAAACGAGCTGCTCAAACCAGGCCGGCGAGTAGACGAACTCTGGGAATTCGGTATACGCAGGCCAGAAGTAGAGAAAAATTGGCTTCTGGAAACGTTCTTGGAGTGTAATCAAAAATACGTATCCTAGCCCGATTTTTCCGACCTCCTTGCCTTAACAATCAGCTTACGGCGACACGAGCCAATCGGGCCTCTGCATGCGATCTCCGTCGCTCCAGCAAGCGATTTAGAGCCGTCTTTTCTCCCTTGAACAGGTTCAGGCACCGAAAGTGATCTTGCTCTACGAATAATGTTACTTGGAAATACACCCCACTCTTCTTGGCCCGAAAGAGGATTTCAAGAGATCATCAAAAGAGGAATGGTACAACTATCTAGAACGAGGCTATATTTCTTCCTTACCTGATTATGACGGTGGAAATTTATCCGACAGTGTTTTTGTTTCAGAACCTTTAAGTCCTCCATTTCCAGTCATCGATGTTTGCAATCATCCCATTGTGCCGGCATTAACTTCCCCCTGCACAAAGACACAACCGTGAGCATCCGGGCATATGACAAGACGCTGATTTCAATCCCTAGGCGATTCGCCCAAGATCGTCGGACAGCCGTGTATCCCATGGATGGCAGCCTTAGGACGTATTGAGATCACCAAGGCCCCATCAACGCGTTTTTTTTCTACAACATCATTGTCTTTCAGCTCAAACGCGATGTCTACTCGGGCGGGCATAGCTTTTGAGATCTCTATCGTCTAGGTCGGGAAGACCTATCGCCAGATCATAATTGCCAAAACTTCGCACGATTGCCATCAGATCCTTTGCTTGGGTTGGATTTTTGAATCCTCAACTTCCTCTCCTCAGCACATTTAATAGTTCAATATGGCAACACGCCACTTTAAATTTAGCTGGAGATCCGTTGGGGCCAACGATCACCTAGAGTGGCGTAAGCAGGGCTTACCCGAAAGTCGCAACGTGTGCATGGCTTTCGACAGACACGGCTAAGGCTTGCTATTTAGTCAAGAGGGCAATCTGAATGTGCACTGACACAGTCACACCAGAACAGCGATCCAAGATCATGTCTAGGATCAAGGGCAAAAACACAAAACCTGAAATACTCGTGCGATCGGTATGCCATGAGTTGGGGCTGCGCTACCGTCTGCATCGAAGGGATCTGCCGGGAAAACCAGACTTGGTGTTCCCCAAGCATCGCTTATGCATTTTCGTCCACGGCTGCTTTTGGCATAGACACCTTGGATGCAAGTACGCGTATACGCCTAAGAGCAGGCAGGATTTTTGGTTGCCAAAACTGGCAAGGAATGTCGAGCGAGATCTTGATGCACAGCGGGCGTTAATCGCGAGTGACTGGAAAGTAATGATCATTTGGGAATGCCATACCAGAAATAGAGAGCTCCTACGGAACGAGATAGAGAAAACGTTCGGATTGAACGCTTGAGTTATACATATTCTCGGCGGAAAAAAGATGAATGATTTGAAGGGTTGACCGCCCACCACTGACACCCTAGGCTCACAACTCGGCGCCTAAGAAACGCCTTAAACCAGAGCGGTCCTCCGCACCCGACAGTCATGCGGCTTTTTTTCGTCTGCGGTTTTTCTACGCCTGCGAAAAATCCCGTTATGTCGGGAGTGGGCGAATACAAGACCCGAAAGGGGAATATGTCCGGCCCGTCTCTGGTGGGTTTCTTAGCTCCCGACACCCTAACGAATGCCCTAAGAAAGCAGCCAGAGGTAAATGGAAATGCCTGGATATCAAACCTTCATGATATGGAGGAATCGCTGTACCCGTAGAACGCCCTCGCCGCTTCCGACACCGGAGGCCCGCAATGTCTGAGCCACTATTACCGACTCGATTTACTCGCAACAAAACCCATCTGCACGCCCTGCTAGTCGAGAACCAAGCGTGGTTCTGCGTCCATGAGCTGGGCCGGTTGATGGGCAAACACCTTGATGAGCGCCAGCTACGCAAACTCGACGCGGATCAACGGCAGATGATGCGCGTGGAGACCTACGGCGAAGCTGAGGACCACATGATGGTGAGTGAGTCGGGTGTGTATGCGCTGCTGATCTATCACTACTGTCCTGAGTATCGGCAGCTTCGTGAGTGGCTAACGCATCAAGTCGTGCCTGCTCTGCGTGATGCTCGTCCGGCTCGCTCAGTTGAGCGCCCGACGTTGAGTGTTTTGAGTTGGCCGCAAATGTCGCTCAGCACGTTGCACTGGCAGGACGAGCCGTGGATTCGGTTGCGGGATATGCCTTGTTTGTTGGCAGATAATTCGTCCAATCGGCATGAGTCTTGGTGGCGTAAGGCTTCGCGATTGTTGCGCGGAGGCTGATGATTTCAGAGTCCGCTGTTTGATTTTCAAGCAGCGGATTTTTTATGGCTAAAAGTCCTTGGGGCAGCTTCGCTGCCCAACGGGGATAAATCCCCTCACCACAATTCAGTGTGTTGCTGCTGGGTAGGTGTCTGGATTCGAGATTAGGTTGATGCCGAGAATCGCCAGCAGGCTGGCTCCCACAAGTTTGGCATCATCCTGAAAACAATCAGTGCAACCCGCGCCGCCTCCCGCTATTAATACCCATCCCCCACTCAAGGATCCGAGCCCCACCATGAAATTCGATCTCGCCTACTGCCTCAGCCTCGACGACAAGTTGTCGATCTATGACGTTCGCGATCTCAATTTCGACGAGACGGTGGCGTTTGACTCGGCGAAGGAACACTTTCAGTGCCCCAACGATGCGTGTCGTTCGGCGTTCGAGGCGTCCAACGAGTTGGGCACGTTCAACGCCAAGAACGTGAATTACGTGCGCACGCCGCACTTCAAGAATCTGCCCACTACGCAGCATGTGGCGGGTTGTCCGTATGTGAGTTTGAAGGCGTCGGCGTCTGGCGTTGAGACGGCGGATGGCGAGGTGGATGACGGGCGTGAGGAACACTTCCCGTCAGAGTTGTTGCTGACCCGGCGTGAGTATGTGCGCAAGCCTGTCACGCCAGCGGGGGCGGCGGATATGTTGCGGGATGATCCGGTGCGGGTGGCGGCGGACAGTGGTAAAGAGTCGGTGGGTCGTGAGTCGGCGCCGGACAAGACCAGTGTGTTTGCGCATCCGGTGGAGTGTTTTGTTTCCAACTTCGCCGACAAGGAGTTGCTCAAGCGGATGCCGTTGAAGGTCGGCGAGCATTCGGCGCCGTATAGTTCGTTCTTCAAGAAGATCGAGTATCTGACGGACAACAAGGGGCTGATCTACTGGGGGCGGATCAAGAAGATCGAGGACTTCCACAGTGCCAGTTTTCGTATCGATTTCGAGGATAAGGTCTGGTTCAAGAAGCCCGAAGACAGCAAGAAAAAGCCGTATCCGGTCAGCGTTTATCTGAACAAGAAGCTGATCGACAACTACCGCAAGCGCAAGGCGTTTCTGGAAGAGATCAAGCACGCTGTGGATAGCGACAAGGCGTTGTTCTGTTTCTTTTATGGGGTGACGCCGGAGTTGAAGCAGGTGCCCGGCAAGAAGAACCCCGAAAAACCTTTCGAGGTCTTCAATGCCAATATCGAGAACCTGGATCACTTCATTATTCGTGAAGCGCCGGGGTTGGAATGAGAGTTAGCTTTCGGGCAGTTGCAGTTTCACGGCACCCGGATGCTGCTTGAGCAGACCGTAGGGTAGAACGCCCCATTCGACGTATCCGCAAACTGCCATGACATGCGGATAGGACGGAAAAAAGGTGACGCCTTTTTCTCCAAACTGCCACGTAGGAAATTGCCAGGGTTCTGGCTCGTCATAGCCGCAATCATTTTCGCCCTCAGCGACAACGGTCATTTCGGTAGGGTAACGCTTCGACAATTGTTCGACGAGCCAAGGGGCGAGTTCTTTGGCGCGGTAATTGGAGTTTTCCTCCGAAAATGCGTCAGGTAATTCTTCACGATGCAGCGGCTCGCCCTGGCCCACCCACAGCACATCTTCAAGGCTCAACAGTTGCCCAGTCCGCGTATCGAAGTTCAGCGATTCATTATTTTGATCAGGATACGCACCGCCGCAATAATACTCGGTGAAAACTCGCACGCTCATGACTGAAGACGACATCCACAGCGGCTGCGCGGATTGCCTGTAACTCCCCGAACAACCGTAATACTGCGACACTTCGCTCCATAACCGCGCCCTCAAATATTGATTGATGCGTTCCTGCGCTGCCGGGGCGTAACCCGATACCACTTCAAACAGCGAAGCCCCCGACTTCGGCTCGCTCCACCATTGCAGGGTGTAGCCCATGAAGGTTTCGGTCTTGCCTTTCTTCAACAGCAAACCCTGAAGCCGCAGGTATTCGTAGGGCTGTGTGTCATGCAGTTGCGCCAGATAAGGCGCTGCATCTGCTGGAACATCAGGAAGCCTGGCGGGTTGTAAATCCACTTTTAGCGTTTTTCCGGAAGGGGCCTTCCATTCGCCGCTCCAACCGCTGAGTGTGGGCAGCAAGCGCAAGGTCGGGCGCGAGTCACCGTCCATTGCAGCGCCTTCCAGCATCACCAACGCGTCGCCCTCTTTACTAGTTTCCAGCGCAAGGTCGGTTCGGTATTTTCGGTAAAAATAACGTCCTTCGTTGTAGCGCGCGTCGAGCTCAACAACAATCGCGGCTTTACCCAAGGTGCCGGTGAAGACTTGCCTACTGTCTTCGGCCCAGACGCGCGGTGAGAGACATAAAGCTACAAGTGCTAAAGCCAAGTTGATACGCAACAGTCCAAGATGCATCGTTTCATCCTTGATTGAGCGAGCCGTTGCTCGTAAAAAAGCGTCGCAGGTGGTGACGGGCCAGACTCAATTCCTCGAATCCTGCCTCTCATACTTTTCCATAAAAGCCTTGCGCTCCATCTCCGCTATTTCCCGCGCGACTTGACGCCGACGCTCTTTCGCAGCATGCAGCTGGACATCATCGATGAAGCACTAATGGCGCAGCCAGTGAAGCGTCATTTCCTCGTCTGGGAAGTAGTAGGACTTGGCTCCCTTGCTGTGTCTTGGCGTGTCGTTCATTTGTTCGTCGAAAACCATCGCCGTGACTTCATTGGGTGGCAAGCACCCTGTTCCAGCGACCTTGTTGCGGAAACACCAGGCAATTTCATCAATGTGTTTTTGCGCGCTGCGATGGCCGCGCCGATAGAATCGCTGTTGCTCACAAGTCTGTTGCATTCGCGCCAACATCACCTCGGGGTCTAGCCATTGTCCGAGGCCATGGTTTTGGGCATTGATCATCAGGCCATTCACCCAACGCTCGGTGAGGCGCAGAACGAACTCGTGATCGTCGGCTTTTTTCGCGTCAGCCAGGATCACGCAATAGCGGGTTTTGATGTGCAGGACCAACAACGCATGTTTGCGCTGCACAGTGATCGCATGAACCAACCACTGTTCGTCCGCGCCGTTAAGCTCATCATCCTCAATAACTGATGACGGCGGTTTGGTGTCCATCGGCGTGATCGTTTGGCCTTTATGGACACGGCTGAAGAACTTACTGGCGGCTTCGGTGCAATTGAAGATCAACATCCTGGTTCTCTGCTGAAGACTGGAGGGCGACGCTCTGCCGCCGATTCTGATTTCTTTCGCCTGCGTCAATCAACGATTCATTTCAGCGAAATGCTCAGCAGCACCACGATGAGCAAACCAATATAGATCCAGGCATGCAGCCGATCCGGTATCCGCCCAATCCACCGCGCAGCCAATCTGATCCCCAGCAACGAACCAACCGTCAGCAGCGCAAACGCCAGCACATCGACATACCCGATATACCAAACGCCCAGATCAGACTCAGTGAACCCGGCCAGCGCCATGTACGTCAGTGTGCCGGCCAGCGCCACTGGCACGCTGAGCGGATTGGCCATGGACGTTGCTTGCGACATGCTCAGCCCGCAACGGCGTAGCAGCGGCACGGTCATGACGCTTCCTCCTACACCGAGAAACGTCGCGATGGCGCCGATGCCTACGCCGCCGGCGGATGTTTCTGTTGAGGTCAGTCGCCGTGGGAATGTGGTTTGGGACTGGGTGAGAAATCCGCGGCGCAGCAGGCAATCGACGATGGTCACGCCCAGGTAGGCGATGAAGGCGTAGCGGATGACTTGGCCGTTGACCCACATCGCAGCGATGGCGCCGACGATCGCGCCCACGCCAATAAACCCGCCCAATGGCCAAAGATATTCCCTGAGCAGATTGCCCGCGCGTTGGTGTTTGCGTGTGGCGATCAGGGCGTTGACGATCATCACGCAGGTCGAGGTGGCTACCGCAATGTGCATGGCCGACTGGGCGATGGGGTCGTCGGCTGGGTGGCTGGCGGTGAGCATGCGATAGAGCAGCGGCACGATGACGAAGCCGCCGCCGAAACCGAAGAGCACGGCGCTGATGCCGGTGAGGCAACCGAACAGCGTAAGCAGGAGGTAGAACATGGTGGGCGTCCAGGATCGGGGGAGCCCAGGACATTAGAGCGTGATGCACTGGCCGGCTTCAGTAGTTGGGCCAATAATGTTCGCATTTACGCCAATCGCTGGAACACGCCTGATGCGCAATATTTCGATCAATCAGCTCGATGATACGCCTCGCCCGGTCGTGGCCATCGGTACCGATTATTCCCACGGCCACCTACTCCCGTTTCATACGCATCGCCGTGGGCAATTGCTCTACGGCGCCACCGGCGTGATGCAGGTCAGCACTCGGAACGGTAATTGGGTGGTGCCGCCGCAGCGCGCGGTGTGGATTCCGCCGGGCGTGGCCCACGAGGTATTAATGCTCGGGGTGAGCACGCGCAGTGTGTATATCGAACCGGGCGACGTGGATCTGGGGCCGGACTGCCAAGTGCTCAATGTGTCGCCGCTGCTGCGGCATTTGCTGATGGAAGCGGTGGACGTGCCACCGATGTACGACCAGGCCGGACGCGACGGTGTGCTGATCAACTTGCTGTTGCATGAACTGGCACGCAGCGCGCCCCTTGCCCTACACATTCCCATGCCCGCCGAAGGAAAGCTCCTCAGTCTGTGTCAGACCTTTCTGAACATGCCCAATACCCATCAATCCCCGCAGGATTGGGCCGACCAGTTACACATAAGCTTGCGTACCTTTAACAGATTGTTTCGGCAGCAGACCGGGCTCAGCTTTCGTCAGTGGCGCCAGCAGGCGTGCGTCGTGCAGGCGTTGGCACGGTTGGCGGCGGGGGAAGCGGTGACGCGGATTGCCCTGGACTTCGGCTACGAGAGCCCGGCGGCGTTTTCGACGATGTTTCGGCGTGTGCTGGGACAGGCACCGTCCGTCTGGTTGGAGCCGAAGAACTAGGCAAACTCGAAAAATGCATTTGATCCCGGCCGAAAACAACTGTACAAAAACACAGTACATTTTCAATCAGCACTTTTGAGCCCGGAGCACACCATGGCCTCTCTTGCGATGAACCACGTCCTCGAACGCATTGCCCTTTTCCAGTTCACCCCGACCCACTGCGTCCAGGCCCGCGCCATGCTGGGCTGGAGCGTTGAACAACTGTCGCGCGAGGCCGAAGTGGCGGTGGCAGATATCCAGCGGTTCGAAGCGCAGCAGGAAGTGGCGGACGCCGCGAGACTGGCACTGGCTTATCGGTTTGAAGCGCAGGGGTTGGTGTTCTTTCCGGGGTTCGCACCGGGTCGCAGTGTCAGGGCGCAGGGTATGGCAGGGGAATCGGTCGGGCGTGGGGATTTTGCGATGGCTGATTAAGCTGGCGAGGGGGACGCCCCTCACCAACTGAACGGATTCATGCGTTCTGTACCACCGCATCACTCTCCTCTTCAACCGCCATCCACCACGCACTCCCCCGTTGTGGATGCGCAATGTTGAACGCCTCCCCCATTCGCGGTGTGGTAATCGCAATACTGCGTTCCCACGCGAGGGCGAGGATGCGGTCGAAGGGTTCGTGCCAGGCGTGCATGGCCAGGTCGAAGGTGCCGTTGTGGATCGGGAAGAGCCAGCGGCCCTTGAGGTCGATGTGGGCTTGCAGGGTTTCTTCCGGTTGCATGTGCACGTGGGGCCATTCGACGTTGTAGGCGCCGGTTTCCATAAGGGTCAGGTCGAACGGGCCGTATTGTTCGCCGATGCGTTTGAAGCCATCGAAGTAACCGCTGTCGCCGCTGAAAAAGATTCGTGTGTCGGCGTCGATCATCACCCACGACGCCCACAGCGTGCTGTTGCCGTCGAACAGGCCGCGGCCGGAGAAGTGCTGCGATGGGGTGGCCACGAAGCGGATGCCGGCGATTTCGGTGCCCTGCCACCAGTCGTACTGCCGCACCTTGCTGGCGTCGATGCCCCATTTGATCAGGGTGTCGCCCACGCCCAGCGGAGTCAGGAAGTAAGTGGTTTTGGCGGCGAGTTTGAGTACCGCTTCGTAGTCGAGATGGTCGTAATGGTTGTGCGAGAGGATCACCGCTTCGATCGGTGGCAGTTCGTCGATGCTGATCGGTGGCTTATGAAAACGTTTCGGACCCGCCCATTGCACCGGCGAGGCGCGCTCGGCGAACACCGGGTCGGTGATCCAGAATTTGTCGCGCATCTTCAACAACAGCGTCGAGTGCCCCAAGCGGTAAACGCTGTGATTGGGCGCTGCGAGCAGATCTTCACGGGTCAGCGGCTGCACAGGAATGGCGGCGCTCGGACGGGTGTCGCGCGGTTTGTGGAAAATCATGTTCCACATGATCCGCAGCATTTTGCGTAGCCCTTCGCGCTGTACCGGCGCATGATTGCGAAACAGCCCTTGATCCTGGCGCGAGGCTTCAGGCGTGGGAGTGTTATCCGGGAGAGAGACTGGATTGGCCATGACTGAACGACTCCGAAAAACCGTGTGCTGCACGGTATTCCATGGGAAATGAAAATGGCCAAGCTGCACGCAAGGGCCAAACGCTCTGGTTTGTAAGGTGCGAGGATTAACGCAACATTACACTGAGCGGTGTAGTTTCTAGGTTGCATCAAAGCCGACGCCAAGTAAACTGCCGAGTGTAATTTCATTCCTCTCTGCCGAAGCCCGCTCATGACCGCTCCACAACGCCTCACTGACCGCAAACGCGAAGCCATCATCCAGGCGGCCATCTCCGAATTCCGTGCCCACGGTTTCGAAATCACCAGCATGGACAAGATCGCCGCTACGGCCGGCGTGTCGAAGCGTACGGTGTACAACCACTTCCCCAGCAAGGAAGAGCTGTTCGCCGAGATCCTGAATCAGTTGTGGGCGCGGATCATTGCCGAGCCATCGGTGAGCTACAACCGCGAGCAACCACTGCATGAGCAGCTGCGCCTGATGCTGCGAGAAAAAGTGCAGATGATGGCTGACGAGAATTTTCTCACCCTCGCCCGGGTAGCGATTGCCGCAACCATTCATTCCCCCGAACGTGCGCAGAATATGATCGAGCGCATGGGCGAGCGCGAGGAAGGCCTGACCGTCTGGATACGCGCGGCGCAAGCCGACGGACGGCTCAAACCGGTGGATCCGGAATTTGCCGCGCATCAAGTACAAGGTTTGCTCAAGGCATTCGCGTTCTGGCCGCAGATCTCGCTGGGTCGCGCGGCCCTTGATCCAGACGCGCAGAATGCAGTTGCCGAGTCGGCGCTGGAGATGTTCCTGGCACTGTATCAGCGGTGAATCACCGGCTCGTCGAGCCGTGTACAACTAATTTCGTAAAAAGTTATACAACCTCGCGAAAAATTCCTTTCTTGTACAACTTTATTAAGTTTTGTATAAGTAGCCATCTGCCAGTAACGGAACGTTGGCATTGAGCAGTCACCACCGAATGCCGCCTGTGCATTTCGGTTTGCCGGCGCAGGAATAGGGACTGAATCCTTTTGATTTTCCCCACTTCCCGAGTATCGCAAGCATGTTTTTCAATCGCCAGAAAGCCGCCCTCGCTGAACTGCAACACACCGTTTTTGACCAAGCTGCGATGCTCGAAGCGATCAACCGTTCGATGGCGGTGATCGAGTTCGATCTTGATGGCGTGGTGTTGCGTGCCAATGACAATTTCCTCAAGACCATGGGTTACACGGCTGCCCAGGCGATTGGCCAGCCGCACCGGCATTTCTGCACACCTGAGTTCGGTCGCAGTGCCCAATACACTGAGCTGTGGTCGCGCCTGAAAAACGGTCAGTTCCAGTCCGGCACCTTTGAACGGGTCGACAGCAAGGGCCAGCCGATCTGGCTGGAGGCCAGTTACAACCCGATCAAGGATGCGTCGGGACGGGTGATCAAAGTGGTCAAGTACGCGATGGATGTCACCGCCAAGGTGCAGCAGGAGAACGAGGCCAACGCCAAGCTGCAGGCGATTGATCGCGCGATGGCGGTGATCGAATTCGATCTCGACGGCAATATTCTTACCGCCAACCAGAATTTTCTCACGCGCATGGGTTACAGCCTCGCAGAGCTCAAGGGCCAGCATCACCGCCTGTTCTGCACTCCGGCGCTGGTCAACAGCGGCGCCTATCAGGATTTCTGGCGGCGCCTGAATCAGGGCGAGTTCTTCCACGGACAGTTCGAGCGCGTGGATAAGCGCGGTCAGATCGTCTGGCTGGAGGCCAACTACAACCCGGTATATGACGCTTCGGGGCGCTTGTACAAAGTCGTGAAGTTCGCGTCTGACGTCACCGCTCGTGTCGAGCAGCACGAGCAGGACGCGCGCAGTGCCAGCACCGCTTACCACATCTCGGTAGCAACGCGAAAAGTCGCCGAGCAAGGTACGCAAGTGATTCAACAGGCTGCCAGCGAAATGCGCGAAATCGCCGAGGACATCAGCCAGTCTTCGACGTTGATTGCGCAACTGGGCGACCGCTCCGAGCAGATCACCGCCATCGTCAACACCATCCGCGCGATCGCCGATCAGACTAACCTGCTCGCCCTCAACGCGGCCATCGAGGCGGCACGCGCCGGTGAACAGGGTCGCGGGTTTGCCGTGGTCGCCGATGAAGTGCGGCAACTGGCAGCGCGCACCAGCGGCTCCACCGCCGAGATCTCGAACATGATCAGTCTGATCCAGAGCGAAACACGGCAGGCGATCAAAAGCATGCAAGGCACCCGCGACCGCGCCGCAGAAGGTGTGGAATTGGCCAATCAGGCCGGCACGGTGATTCTGCAGATTCGCGACGGCGCCAGTGAGGCGGTGGATGCGGTGAGCATGTTTGCCAATGAGCGGGTGCCAAATTGAGGTTTGTGCAGGGTCGATAGAACGAGTCGCAACCTTCGTGGGCAGTCCGCGAAGGTCGGCCGCCACAACGCAGAGCTATAGTGACGACACGTCCCAAGCCCCGCCGAGTGCCCCATGAATAACGAAAAACCCGAAGTATCCAACGCCCCGATCGATCACCTGCGCTTCCACCGCCCCCACGCCCACCTGAATACGACCTTCGGCAACGATGCCTTCGCCCTGCGCGCCGAAGCCTTTGCGCGGTTCTTCGGCACGCCGCTGTTCCTTGGAGCGCAAACCTTGATCGTTGCGGTATGGATCGGCCTCAACGTATGGGGCGTGACTCAATTCGACGTCTACCCGTTCATCCTGCTGAACCTGGCCTTCAGCCTGCAGGCGGCCTACGCCGCGCCATTGATCCTGCTTGCACAAACCCGTCAGGCCGCGCGCGACAAAGCGCAGGCCGACGCCGATGCGCAGCACCGCGAAGCTCTGGCATTGGCCAATACCGAACGTCAGGCAGAGGCGGCGAAGAATTCCGCGCAATTGCTGGCATTGCTGGAACAAAACACCCGCCTTACCGAAATGACGAAAACCCTCACCGAACGCATCGAAAGCCTGACCAGCGAGTTGCACGCTCACGTGTGCCAGAACTAAGGCCGCCTTCGCGAGCAGGCTCGCTCCCACATTGGATCTGTGGCGTTCACGAAATCCCTGTGGGAGCGAGCCTGCTCGCGAAGAGGCCCGCAACCACACAGCAAAACCTCAACCGCGCACCAGACTCCGCACCGCCACAATCTCCGGCACTTCAACCTTGCTCATGTAAACCCGCAACGGCTCGGTGATGTTGATGCGGTCGTCGATGTGTTGATCGAGCAGCAACTGAATCAACTCGCGCTTGAGCGTCATGGTGGTTTCCGACGCCCTCGCCCAGACGAATTCACTGGCCGGGATGATGCCGTCGTCGGCGACGTCCATGCCGAACGAATCTTCGCTGAAGCGCACGATGTACTGACCGGTCTTGCGATTGAGGCCAACGAAGCCTTTGAGATCGTCGGCGGCCTGGCAGATGAGTTGGGAGGTGATGCGCATGGTAAACCTCACGAAAGATGATGATGGTTTACACGCAGGGCAACGCAGCGGTGCGCCCTCTGCCGGGGCGTCTGCCGTGGGCAAGCGTACTGCAAACAGCGCCACAAAAGTGCAGGAAATTTCCGTTTTGCTCGCTTTATGTCGGTCTGGCGATAGCCCTGCGGCGCGTCAATTGTTAAAAGGTACGTCTCGAAAAAAACCTGCGAAAGGAACTCGACCATGCCTGCCACTTTTACCCGAAGCGCTCTGGTGCTGAGTCTGTTGTTCGGCCTCGGTCAGGCGCATGCCGCCAGCCACCCGGAGCCCAAGGCAATCGCTGCCGCCCATGGCATTCCGCATCCGGCGGTGATTGCCCACCGTGGCGCGTCGTTTGATGCCCCGGAATCCACCGCTGCGGCCTACAAACTGGCCCGTGATCTCGGCGCCGATTACCTGGAAATGGATTTGCAGCGCAGCAAGGACGGCGTGCTGTTCGCCCTGCACGACGACAACCTGCAACGCACCACCGACGTTGCCAGCAAATTCCCCGAGCGCAAGGACAGCCCGGCCACCGCGTTCACCATGGCCGAGCTGAAAACCCTTGATGCCGGCAGCTGGTTCAACAGCAAATATCCTGACCGCGCACGCCCGTCCTACGCCGGGCTGAAAATTCTTACCCTCGATGAAATCATCGACATCGCCCGCGCCAACCCGCAGCACAAGCCGGGCCTGTACATCGAAACCAAAGAGCCGCAGCTGTTTCCCGGCATAGAACATGACCTCAAGGAAAAACTACAGGATCGCGGCTGGCTGAGCCCGGCCGGTTCGAAACTGGCGAAAAGTGCGCTGGGCGTCGGTCAGGGCAAAGGCAAGGTGATCCTGCAGACCTTCGATAAGAACAGCCTGCAATTGCTGGAAAAGGAGATGCCGCAAGTGCCGAAGATCCTGCTGTTGTGGGTCGGCGAAGGCAGCATCGAGCCTAAATCTGCGGTGACGTTTGCCGCGTCCGGCGAGAAAGACAAAAGCGTGTTCTACGGCAAGCAGGAACCGAAGTCAGAAGCGGAATTCAAGCAATGGGTCGATTACGCCAAGGCCCAGGGCGCGATCGGCACCGGCCCTTCGGCGAAGCTGACTCATGGTGGTGATCAGAGTTACTCCGACCTGGTGCAGCCATGGATGAATCAGTACACCCACGATCAGGGCATGCTGGTGCATGTTTATACGGTCGACGAGCCGGTGGACTACGAGAAAGTCATGGCGGCGGGTGTCGACGGCATCTTTACCAACCGCGCCAGTGAACTGTTGAAGTTTTACAAGCGTCCGGCGGCTGGCAGCATTGACGATGTTTTGAAGAAGAACGGTTTCTGACTTGTTATCGAGTCGCCTGCTTCGCGAGCAGGCTCGCTCCCGCAAAGAGCAGTTTTATCGCGGAGCAGAGATTTAAGGGTGAATTAAGTTGCGCTGGTTAATCTGAACCCACTTACACAGATCAACCACTTCAACGCACTGCCAAGGAATGAACCGATGAAAACTTTGACTGCCCTGTTTACCGCCGCTGCCCTGACCCTCACCGCTGGCCTGGCTCAGGCTGATGTTCGCATCGACCAGATCCCGCAACTGGTCAAGGACGGCAAGATCAAGTCGCTGGAATCGATGAACGCCGAAGCACTGAAACTGCACCCGGGCGCAACGATTACCGACACCGACCTGGATAACCACTTCAATGGTTATGAGTATGAAGTTGAACTTAAAACTGCTGACGGCAAAGAGTTCGACGTGGACTTTGATGCCACCACCGGTAAAGTGCTGAGCGACAAGCAAGACACTTGATAGACCACTGTTGAAGAGCCGCACGATTTAGGATCGTGCGGTTTTTTTATGATTTGCGTTTGGCTTTGTTGATGAGTTGTCAGTGAAAACTTTACCCCCTCACCCCAGCCCTCTCCCCCAAGGGGGCGAGGGGGAAAGGGAGCAGATCGGGGAAATTTCGGAGCCTGAGTTCGCCTCAAAATTAAAAAGCCATCACAAACGACTACCAGCCTGAGTACGCCTCGGCATTTCAGGTCGGCGAATCTCGAACAATCAACACGGTCAGTCCCCTCTCCCTCTGGGAGAGGGTTAGGGTGAGGGGCTGACAAACCGCCAGCCAAAATCAGGCACTGAGCCGCGCCGTCACCTCATTCAACTGCCCCGACAACCCATGCAAATTCTGACTGGCACTTTCGGTGCGCTGCACGTTGTCCAGGTTGGTGCTGGCAATCGCGGTGATTTCAGTCAGGTTGCGCGAGATATCCTCGGCCACTGAAGTCTGCTCTTCTGCCGCTGTGGCGATCTGACGGTTCATGTCGCGAATCGCCTCCACCGCCAAGGTGATGCGCTCCAGCATCGCGCCGGCCTGGGTGACTTGCTCGACACTTTCATCACTGCGCGCCTGGCCGCTCTCGATAGCCTGCGCGGCATCGACAGCGCCGGTCTGCACGTTCTGAATGATCTGGTTGATCTCGATGATCGACTCCGCCGTGCGCTGAGCGAGGTTGCGCACCTCATCGGCGACGACGGCAAAACCGCGCCCGGCCTCACCCGCCCGCGCCGCTTCGATGGCCGCGTTGAGCGCCAGCAGATTGGTCTGTTCGGCGATGCCACGAATCACTTCCAGCACCTTGCCGATACGACCGCTGTCGGTTTCCAGGCGACGAATCACCGTGGCGGTGTTGGCGATTTCGCCGCGCATCTGCGTGATCGAGTGAATGGTGGTTTGCATGACCTTTTCACCCTGCTGCGCCGACTGATCGGCATCGTCGGCAGCACGTGCGGCATCGGCGGCGTGACGAGCGACTTCCTGGGCCGTGGCGGACATTTCGTTCATCGCCGTGGCTACTTGATCAGTGCGGTTGAATTGCTCGCTGGTGCCGCCGGCCATGGTCGTGGCAATGGCGTTCAACTCGCCGCTGGCGCTGTCCAGATCACCGGCGCTGCGTTGCAAGCGAGTGAAGGTGTCCGCCAGAAAATCGCGCAGAGTGTTCGCTGCGGCGGCGAGGTTGCCCAGTTCATCGCGACGCTCGCTGACAACACGTTCGGCCAACTGGCCACGGCTCAAGCGGGTGACGTAATCGATGAGGTTGCGGATCGGCTCGATCAGGTTGCGGCTGACCAGCCACAGGCTCAGCAGACCGATCAACAAGCCTGACGCGAGCATCACCAACAGCCCCAGCCACACGGTGCGCTCAGCGCTGGCACTGATCAATGCCGACTGCGCGGTGCCCTGCTCGCGCAGTTCGGCAACCAATGCACTCATCTGCTCGCTGGTGGCGCGGTCGACGCCTTTGACAGCTGCGTCGCCGGCGCTCGGATCACCACCGGCAGCCACGTAGGCATCGCGGCCTTTCTGGTAGGCAGTACCCAACTGGCGATGCTCGTCGCGCAAGCGTTCGATGCGGGATTTGAGATTGGCCTCGATGCCTTTCTGGCCGGCCAGTTCGCCGAGAATGTTCTGCACGTCGCGCTGGCGCTCTTCGAACTGGCTCCAGTATTTCGCCAGATCCGCTGGTTGCTTGCCGCGCAGCAGAACGTTTTTCCACTCTTGCACCTGCACCTTGAATTGCAGGTTGGCTTCATCGATCAGTTGCGAAGTGTGCAGCGGGCCGGCGATCAACTGGCTGTAGCTTTGCACGCCGTTGGAGAGGAAATGAAAGCAGGCCAGAGCGATCAACAATATCGCCAGCAGACTGCCGCTCAACAGGGCGAGAATTTGCGCTCTCAGGGATTTTTGCAGCATTGCAAGGTACTCGAAGCAGGGATGAGGCACGCCCGAGCGGACGTGGAAAATGGCCGGACTTCCCTGTCGACGTACCATGACCAAGGCCAATGGCGCGCAACCTAACTCACCTGAGATCGGCGCGCCAGAGCCATCCTTGAGAAACTTCCGACAGCCGGTAACGCTTTGATTTGCAGTCTTTTTGCTGTCACAAAACGGTCATGTGAGCTTGCGATGATGCCGCTCCGGTGAACCTGAAAATCCTGCCCCAGACACCCTCCTCGCAGCGAGCCGCCATGAACCACAGCCTCGATATCAGCCATCGCGACCCGGACCTGTTTGGCTTGCTCTACGGCTTTCGCTTCCTGCCCGGTGAGCGCGGGCGCGAGATCGATTCGGCGACGGCTTTGCGCTGTTTGCAGGACGACAGCAACAGTGGCGAATTCCTCTGGCTGCACCTGAACCTGGCCCATGCCGCGTGCGAGCGCTGGATGAAAAGTCATCTGCAATTGCCCGAGGAGTTTTTCGAAGCGCTGCACGAAGGTTCGCGTTCGACGCGCATCGAGCATGTCGATTCGGCGCTGCTGGCGGTGGTCAACGATGTGGTGTTCAACCTCAGCAGCATGGTCTCCTCCGACGTGTCGACGCTGTGGGTCTGCGTGCGCAGCAAACTGATCGTCAGCGCGCGCCTGCAACCGCTGCACTCGGTGGACAAGTTGCGCTCGTCGGTGAAGGCCGGTGAGTGCTTTCGCTCGCCCTCGGAACTGCTCGTGCATTTGCTGCGCGATCAGGGCGAAGTGCTGACGCAGATCGTGCGCAAGACCAGCCTGAGTGTCGATCAGGTCGAAGACGAATTGCTGTCTTCACGCCTGTCGACCAACCGCGCCGAACTTGGCGCCAACCGTCGCGTGCTGGTGCGACTGCAACGGCTGCTGGCGCTGGAACCGGGTTCGCTGCTGCGCTTGCTCAATCGTCCGCCGCCGTGGTTGCAGAAGGAGGACGTCAAGGAGTTGCGCAAATCCACCGAGGAGTTTGCGCTGATCATCAACGACCTCACCGCCCTCGGCGAGCGGATCAAACTGTTGCAGGAAGAGATCGCCGCCAACCTCAACGAACAGAGCAACCGCACGCTGTTCACCCTGACGGTGGTGACGGTGCTGGCCTTGCCGATCAACATCATCGCCGGTTTTTTCGGCATGAATGTCGGCGGTGTGCCGCTGTCGCAGGACCCGCACGGATTTTGGGTGCTGGTCGCGTTGGTGGCGACGTTCACGGTGATTGCCGGGCGTTGGGCGTTTCGCAAGCGTGGGGATTATTGAGCGCAAAACGCAATGCCACCGTAGGGCAAATGTGGGAGCGAGCCTGCTCGCGAAGTCGGTGTGTCAGATAAATCAATGTTGAATGACATGACGCTTTCGCGAGCAGGCTCGCTCCCACAGGGGCAATGTGCTCAATGTCAGAGCGTTGAACGAACGACATCGCCGAGCCAATCCATAAACACCCGCACCCGCAGCGGCAAATGCCGTTGCCGTGCGTACAGCAAGGAAATCGCCATCGGCGGTGCGGTGTGTTGCGGCAGTACGGTCACCAGTTCGCCATTTTCCAGATGCGGCTGCATGCCGGTGCGCGGGACCTGCGTCAGGCCGAAGCCGCCAAGGCACGCCGCTTCATAGGCGTCGGTGCTGTTGACCGTGACACTGCCGGCCATCGCCACGCGCCGCACTTCGCCACCCTCCTCATAGACAAACCCTTCCGAACGCGAGCCCAGTACGCCGACGTAATGCACCAGCCGATGCTGCGCCAGATCCTCGATGGTCTGCGGCACGCCGTAACGTTGCAGGTAAGCCGGGCTGGCGCAGTTGACCATCGGGAAGTCGCCAAGATGCCGGGCGACCACCGACTGATCCGGCTGCGCGCCGATGCGTAACACGCAGTCGAAACCTTCGCTGAGCAGATCGACACGGCGATCGGTGCTGCTGATTTCCATCTGCAGATTCGGGTGGCGATCCATGAATTCCGGCAGGCGCGGCAGGATCAGCCGTCGCGCGAGGATGTTCGGCATGTCGACACGAATACGCCCGGTCAGCGACGCCTCGTCCTGACGAAACAGCCCCTCGATTTCATCCATGTGCGAGAGCAGATCCTTGCTGCGCTCATACAGCACCAGTCCATCCTGAGTGGCCTGCACCTTGCGCGTGGTGCGCTGCAACAGCCGCGTGCCGAGCAAGGCTTCGAGCGCCTGCACCTGTTCGGACACCGTGGAGCGCGGCAGGCCGAGGCTTTCACCGGCGAGAGTGAAACTCGACAGTTCGCTGACCCGGACGAAGGTGCGCAGCAGTTCCAGTTTGTTCATGACAAGCCCCGGTGATTGTTCGGCTGAGCCGATCAGTGATTCCGCTTTTGCCGTGTTTATCACCTCAGGGCGGATAAATAAACTTCTTCCATCCCCACTCAACGCAATCGAGGAAGTCCGCATGAATCGCAAAATCGCACTGATCACCGGCGCCAGCCGTGGCCTGGGCCGCAGCGCCGCCCTGCACCTCGCAGCGCAAGGCATCGACATCATCGGCACCTACAACAGCCGCGCCGACGAGGCCCAGGCGCTGGTCACTGAATTGCAGGCACTCGGCGCGAAAGCGGCGATGCTGCAACTGGACGTCGGCCACAGCGAAAACTTCGCCGCGTTTGCCGAACAGGTTGAACAAGCACTGGAACAGACTTTTCAGCGCCAGCGCTTTGATTTCCTGATCAACAATGCCGGGGTCGGCGTGCATGCGCTGTTCAGCGAAACCACCCCGGAGCAGTTCGATCTGCTGATGAACGTGCAGTTGAAAGGGCCGTTTTTCCTGACTCAGCAATTGCTGCCGCTGATCAATGACGGTGGGCGCATCGTCAATATTTCCAGCGGCCTGACCCGCTTCAGCCTGCCGGGGTACGGCGCCTATGCGGCGATGAAAGGTGCGATGGAAGTGCTGACGCGTTATCAGGCGAAAGAGTTGGGTGCGCGGCAGATTGGCGTGAACGTTCTGGCGCCGGGTGCGATTGAAACCGATTTTGGCGGTGGCACGGTGCGCGATAACAGCGCGGTCAACGCGATGGTTGCCAGCAACACTGCGCTGGGTCGTGTGGGGCTGCCGGATGATATTGGCGGTGCACTGGCGCTGCTGCTGTCGGAGGGTGGACAGTGGATCAATGGTCAGCGGGTCGAGGCATCCGGCGGCATGTTTCTCTGACTTTGTGCACGATGACTCACCTTTGTGGTGAGGGAATTTATCCCCTCACCACAGGTTTACCTCAGCTTTCACATGTGTGGCGGGCCATGAAGCGCTCGCGCAGGACGTCATAACCCCAGTGGTAGACGTAGGTGTACGGCAGGAAGAACAGCAGCACGCCAATGTCGAGCAACAACGCCTGCCACAGGCTGACCGACAGCCACCAGGCAATCAGCGGCACACCCATCACGATCAGCCCACCCTCGAACAGCAACGCATGCACCACCCGCACCCAGGCGTTGTGCGCCAGATTCATCCGCGCCAAAGCACGGTCGAAAAACCGGTTGAACACCACGTTCCACGCCAGTGCCAATATCGCAATCAGCACGGTGACCGCGCCCATGTCGAGCAGCGGTTTTTGCATGATCCAGGCGAGCAACGGTGTGCAGATCAGAATCGCGAGAAATTCGAAACCAACCGCCTGGAAAACCCGTTCGGTAATGGACTTGTGAACAGTCATGGCCTGACTCCTTGATTGACGATGATTGCCATGATCCAACTGAATACCGATACTTCATAACCAATAACCATCGATCAAGGCGATAGTTCATGGCTTCGCAGGAAGTGCTGTTGGCTTTTGTCCAAGCGGCGACGCAAGGCTCGTTCTCAGCGGCGGCGCGCAAGTTGGGGCGCAGTCAGTCGACCATCAGCGCGGCAGTGGCAAGCCTGGAGATCGATCTGGATCTGCAGCTGTTCGACCGCAGCAGCCGCAAGCCCACGCTCACCCCTGCCGGCCACGTGATGCTGCAAAAAGCCGAGGCGATTCTGGCCGCCACCAGCCGCCTAGAGATGAGCGCACGGCAATTGGCGCAGGGCGTCGAGCCGAAGCTGACCGTGGCGATTTCCGACACTTATCAGTCGTATCGTTTCGAGGCGGCACTGGTGGGTTTCGAGCAGCGTTATCCGGAGCTTGAGCTGGAATGCCTGATTGCCGAATGCGAAGACCTGATCGAACTGGTCCAGCGCGGTCGGGCGCATCTGGCCTTCGCGGAAATGCAGGACAGCTACCCGCCGGACCTTGTGACCTCGACGGTGGCCGAGCGCACGGAGATTGCCTTGTTCGTCAGCCGCGAGCATGCGTTGGCGAAGCTTGAGCATGTCGATCAGCAGATTCTCGAGCAACATCGCGAGCTGCGCCTGGCGACCATCGTCAATCCGTATGACAGCCGTGGCAAAGGCCGGTGTGGTCGGCGCCGAGTTATCTGATGCTGCTGGAAATGGCGGAAAAAGGCTTTGGCTGGGCACCGTTGCCGAGGTGGCTGGTACAGCGCTATGCCAATGATTTGCTGATAGAGCTCGACGTGCGCGGCTGGCCGAAACCGGTGTTTGTCGACGCCTTGTGGTCGCGCTTGTATCCCCCGGGGCCGGCGGGGAGTTGGTTGCTCAGCAAGATGCTCGAATAAGCGGTGCTGCCATTCGCGAGCAGGCTCGCTCCCACACTTGAAATGCGCTCACCTGTGGGAGCGAGCCTGCTCGCGAAAGGGCCAGCCGCACCGACGCAGCTTCCAGATCAACCCAGGTCCCTCAGTCGCCCCTCGATAAACCGCCGCTCCGGCTCCTGCCGCGTCAGCTCCAGCGCCCGCTGATACGCTGCCCGCGCCTGCTCCACTCGGCCCAACTGCCGGCAAAACTCCGCCCGAGCCGAATGCGCCAAGTGGTAATCCGGCAACTCCCCTCGCGCCAGAATCCCTTCGATCACCAACAACCCGGCCAACGCCCCATCCCGCTTGGCCAGCGCCACCGCGCGGTTCAGCTCGATCACCGGCGACGGCACCGCTCGCAGCAGCACGTCATACAGACCAACAATCTGCTCCCAGTTAGTTTGCGCCGCCGACGGCGCTTCCGCATGCACCGCTGCAATCGCCGCTTGCAGGCAATATGGCCCGAAGCGTCGCGTACTCAGCGCGCGCTCGACCAGCGCGCAGCCTTCAGCCATCAACCCGGCATTCCACAACGAGCGATCCTGATCGTCGAGCAATACCAGTTCACCGCTCGGCGAAGTGCGCGCCGGTCGACGTGATTCGTGCAGCAGCATCAGCGCCAGCAGACCCATGACTTCCGGCTCAGGCAGCAACTCCATCAACAAGCGCCCGAGGCGAATCGCTTCGCGCGTCAGGTCCTCGCGGGTCAGCTCAGTGCCGACCGATGCCGAATAACCCTCGTTGAACACCAGATAAATCACCCGCAACACGCTGTCGAGGCGCTCGGGCAATTCGTTCAGCGTGGGTACTTGATAAGGGATTTTCGCGTCGCGGATCTTGGCTTTGGCGCGGACGATACGCTGGGCAATCGCCGCCGGCGCCGAGAGAAAAGCACGGGCGATTTCCTCGGTGGTGAGGTCGCAGACTTCACGCAAGGTAAGCGGCACCTGCGCATCCGCCGCCAGTGCCGGGTGGCAGCAGGTGAAGATCAGCCGCAAGCGATCGTCTTCCACGTCTTCGCCACTCCAGTCAGCCTGTTCCAGCTCATCGAGTTGTGCCAGCAGCAACGGTTGCGACGCCTTGAACCGCGCGCGCCGGCGCAGCACATCGATCGCTTTGAAACGTCCGGTCGAGACCAGCCAGGTGCGCGGGTTGTCCGGCACGCCGTCGCGCTGCCAGCGCTCGACCGCGACGAAGAACGCCTCGTGCAAGGCTTCTTCGGCGAGGTCGAAATCACCGAGCAGGCGGATCAGCGTGGCCAGAATCCGCCGCGAATCCTCGCGGTAGACCTGCTCGACCCGCGCCCTGACGTCAGACATTCAACTGCCGCACCGGGCGCACTTCAACGCTGCCCACCCGCGCTGCCGGAATATTGCCGGCGACCTGGATGGCTTCGTTGAGATCCTTGGCATCGATCAGGTAGAAACCGGCCAGTTGCTCCTTGGTTTCAGCGAAAGGCCCGTCGGTGATCGACACCTTGCCGTTGCGCATGCGTACCGTGGTGGCGGTCTCCACCGATTCCAGCGCTTCGGCGGCGATCATCCGCCCGCTGCCCTGAATCGACTCGGCGTAGGCCCAGCATTCGGCGTCCTCCGGGCTGTCGGGCGAGGTGTGCAGCAGGCGTTCATCGCTGTAGACCAGGCATAGATATTTCATGGCGATCTCCTGATTCGAACGGATCAACTATGGCTGAAGATCAGGGCTGCACATCGAACAGCGTCGCGCCGCTCATCGGATCGAACGGTGCCGACCAGTGCTCGTGGGCAATCTTCCACGCCCCGCCGATTTGCCGGTAACAGGCGGTGACACGCATCCAGCAACTCTGGGTTTCGCCTTTGTCATTGGTGCCGCCGCAGTTGGCTACCCAATGGGCGAAAGCGATGTTGTCGGCACTTTCGATGGCGATTTCGTGGAACTCGAAGATGTGCGGGCCGGGGCACATTTCCATGCACTCGACCCAGTGCGCGCGGTACGCCGCTTTGCCTTTGAATTGCAGGGCCTTGATCGCATCGAACGAGACGATGTCGTCGGCGTACAGGGCCATGACTTTCTCGACGTCCTTGGCCATTACCGCTTCGCGATAGGTGTTGATCAGAGTCTGGATCTCGCTTTGTGCGCTCATGGTGTTCTCCGTGGTTTTTGTTGTGAAGACACCCTTAGTCGTTTGCCCAATGCGCGGATCGACAGGGCAAACAAAAAAATTTCGCCGACGACAATCTCGCTAGAATCCGAGGCTCACTCTTTGTAGGAAAAAGGAAATTCCCGTGTCAGCCCAACTCGTGCCTTACGACAGCCTCAGCCCTTTACAGCGTCAGCAAGTCGAGGCCATTGAAATCCACCCCGAGCAGATCAAATTCTCCGGCGACATCCACGGTGCCTTGCACACCCTGCTGTCGAAACCCGGCCCCGGCGTAAAGGGTTTTGCCCTGCTGGCGGACGACGTACCGGTAGCGTTTCTGCTGCTCAAGCGCCCGCCGGTGTTGCCCGACTGGGCCGACGAACACAGCGCCACATTGCATGCCTTGCAGGTCGATCGCCGTGCGCAGGGCATGGGTTATGGCAAGGCCTGCCTGCAAGCGCTGCCCGCTGTCGCCCGTGAAGCGTGGCCGGAAATCAAAGGACTGGAATTGTCGGTGGACGCTGATAACGAGGCGGCGATTGCGCTGTACGCCAAGCATGGCTATGTCGACAGCGGCGAGGCGTACAAGGGCCGGATCGGTTACGAGCGGCGGATGGGGCTGTTCTTCTGAGTATCCCCTGATCGTTCCCACGCTCCGCGTGGGAACGCCTCTTTGTGACGTTCTGCGTCACGGTTTTGGGACGCGGAGCGTCCCCGGCTGCATTACCACGCGGAGCGTGGGAACGATCAGGCAGTTTCGATAGGTGTTGGCTTCAGAGGGTCAGGATCATCTCGTGCCACGCCATGCCGCCGTGGTCGGACTCCGACGGTTTGATGTAAGCAAAGCCAAACCCGGCGTACAACGCAATGTGTTGCTCTTTGCACATCAGATGAATTGTCGCTTTGTCCATCGCACGCATGCGTTCGATGAATTCGCCGAGCAGGCGCTTGGCCAGGCCCTGCCCTTGGTAATCCGGGTGCACCACCACCGACATGATCACCACGTTCGGGCCTTTCGGGTCGTGGCCGACCAGCTCCTTGAAGGCCTCGTCGGACATCTGCACGTCGAACGCCGCGCCGGAATTGATGAAACCGGCGACCACACCGTCCACCTCAGCGACGATGAAGCCGTCCGGCCAGGTGGCGATGCGCGTGGCGATCTTTTCGCGGGTAGCGGCTTCGTCGCCTTCATAGGCGTCGGTTTCGATGGCGTAGCAGCGGTCGAGGTCGGCGGCGCTGACGTTGCGGATCACGGTGTTCATGGCAGCTCAAAAATCTGTGGAAACAAGGCCCGCCAGCATAAAGCACAACCACCGGGGCGGACATGCTCCGCCTCGATTGTTACACCGCTCAAGCCTTGATCGGCAGCCAGATTTCCAGGGTGCCGGTATTGAGCTTCGGATTGAAATCCTCGCTATAGCGCTCGAATTCCGGGGCATCCGCCGCTTCGTGGCCGGACTGCGGCAGCCAGGTGTTCCAGATGTACTGGAAGGTGTCAGGGAGTTGCGTCAGTGACCCCTTGTGCTCGAACACCGCATATTGCTGCGGCTGGATTTCAACCCAGCGGTACTTCTCCGGCAGGTCGTCGAGCTTGTCGATCTGCACCCCGGCGATGTATTCGAAACCGCCCTCGCCGTCCGCGTTGCAGCAAACGCCGTAGGTCACTTCATTGACTTGCGCGGGGATTTTTCCCAAGTGCGGGATCAGTTTTTTCCACAACGCGGGAATGTTGTCGGTGGTCCCCTGAGTGAATCGCCCGCCGAAACCGGCAATCAGCAGAAATTGCCCGTGTTCGAAGCGCGGCCCAGCCAATTCGACGCGTGGTTGTTCATCCATGACGCGACTCCTCAGAACGCAAAAGTGGGTTCGGCTGGGAGTATAGAAAGCCCGATCCGTTTCGCACGTTTACAGCGCATGCAACTGCTCGACGGCGCCCGAGCCAACAAACTCGTTGTACCCGGAAACGATCACGTAGACCGCGAAATAGCAGAAGATCGCCGCCGATGCCAGATAGGAGTAGCGCAAAAGCTTGTCGCCCAGCAGCTTGCCGCCGTGGCTTGCCGCGAAGCACAGACCGGCCGACCACAGCAGCCCGGCGCAGAGAAAGCCGCCCAAAAACAGCGCCGAACTCAACGGACCACCGCCACCGGATCGCGCAATCAATGTGCCGCCGACCGCAGCAAACCAGAGAATCGCACTCGGCGACGACATCGCGAGGAAGATGCCGCGAAAGAATTCCTTGCGATGGGAGTTCTGCCCCACTTCCGCCGTTTCCGCCAGCAACGCTTCGTGGTGGATCGCCGAATAAATCATCTTCGCCGCGAAGTAGATCAGCAGCGCCGAACCGCCAATCCACAGGACCCAGCGCACGGTTTCGTATTGCAGCAAAACGGTCATGCCGGCCAAGGCCAGCACCGCGTAAATCAGGTCGCCGACGCAGGTGCCCAGGCCCAGAGCGAAGCCCTGAAAGTAGCCGCGCTGCATGGCCAGGGTGATCATCGCGATGTTGGCTACGCCGATATCCAGGCACAGCGAAAGGCTCAGCAAGAAGCCGCTGGTGAATTCCATTGACCGATTTTCCTTGAAAAAAATGTTTACAACCGCGCTGGACAGTATGCCATCACTGCCCTTATCTTCCGCCACAGGTCACCGCAGTGACCAGCGTCGCTCGGACGGTTCCGGGCGCTTACGTTATCCGAGGCAACAATGGCCGAACAAGGTTCGCCGCGCCGCTTTGCGCGCATAGATCGACTCCCCCCTTACGTGTTCAACATCACCGCCGAGCTGAAGATGGCCGCTCGCCGCCGTGGTGAAGACATCATCGACCTGAGCATGGGCAATCCCGACGGCGCCACGCCGCCGCACATTGTCGAAAAACTGGTGCAGGTCGCCCAACGTGAAGACACCCACGGTTACTCGACGTCCAAGGGCATTCCGCGCCTGCGCCGGGCGATTTCCAACTGGTACAAGCAGCGCTACGAAGTCGATATCGACCCGGAAAGCGAAGCCATTGTCACCATCGGTTCCAAGGAAGGCCTGGCGCATTTGATGCTGGCGACCCTGGACCAGGGCGACACCGTGCTGGTGCCGAACCCGAGCTATCCGATCCACATTTACGGCGCAGTGATTGCCGGCGCTCAGGTGCGTTCGGTGCCGCTGGTGCCGGGGGTGGACTTCTTCGATGAACTGGAACGGGCCATTCGCGGCTCGATCCCCAAGCCGAAAATGATGATCCTCGGTTTCCCGTCCAATCCGACCGCGCAGTGCGTGGAGCTGGATTTCTTCGAACGGGTGATCGCGCTCGCCAAGCAGTACGACGTTTTGGTCATCCACGATCTGGCTTACGCCGACATCGTCTACGACGGCTGGAAAGCCCCGTCGATCATGCAGGTGCCAGGGGCCAAGGACATTGCGGTGGAGTTTTTCACCCTGTCCAAGAGCTACAACATGGCCGGCTGGCGCATTGGTTTCATGGTCGGCAACCCGGAACTGGTCAGCGCCCTGGCGCGGATCAAGAGCTACCACGACTACGGCACCTTCACCCCGCTGCAAGTGGCGGCGATTGCCGCGCTGGAAGGCGATCAACAGTGCGTGCGCGACATCGCCGAGCAGTATCGTCAGCGGCGCAACGTGCTGGTCAAGGGCCTGCATGAGCTGGGCTGGATGGTCGAGAATCCTAAAGCGTCGATGTACGTCTGGGCGAAGATTCCCGAGGCGTATGCGCATCTGGGTTCGCTGGAGTTCGCCAAGAAACTGCTGGCCGAGGCCAAGGTCTGCGTTTCGCCGGGCGTGGGTTTTGGCGAGTACGGCGATGATCACGTGCGCTTCGCCCTGATCGAAAATCAGGACCGCATTCGTCAGGCCGTGCGCGGGATTCGCGGGATGTTCCGCGCGGATGGCTTCAATCCGAAATCTCCTGCCTGACACCTGCCCCCTGTGGGAGCGAGCCTGCTCGCGAAAGCGGTGGGTCAGTCAGCATATTGGCTGGCTGACCTGGCCCCTTCGCGAGCAGGCTCGCTCCCACATTGGTTTTGGGTGAACCACGAAATCCACCCACAAAAAAACCGCATCACTGCGGTTTTTTTGTGCCTGCAAACTGCCGCTTAAACGAACAGCGACAACAGCAGGATAAAGCCCAGGCCCACTACCGACAGAATGGTTTCCATCGCGGTCCAGGTCTTGAAGGTTTCGGCCACAGTCATGTTGAAGTACTGCTTGACCAGCCAGAAACCTGCGTCGTTGACGTGGGACAGAATCAGCGAACCGGCGCCGGTGGCCAGCACCAGCAGCTCACGGTTGACGCCCGGAATCATGCCGACAACCGGCACCACAATGCCGGCGCCAGTGATGGTCGCCACGGTCGCCGAACCGGTTGCGATACGGATCACCGCCGCCACCAGCCAGGCCAGCAGGATCGGCGAGATCTGTGCGCTGACCGCCATGTGGCCGATCACATCACCCACGCCACTGGTCACCAGCATCTGCTTGAAGCCACCGCCCGCACCAATGATCAGAATGATCGCGGCGGTTGGCGCCAGGCTCGCGTCGAGCCACTTGAGCATCTGGTTGGAACCGATGCCCTGCTTGTAGCCAAAGGTGTACAGCGACAGCAGCAACGCCAGCAGCAGTGCGGAGATCGGGTGGCCGATCATGTCCATCCAGATACGGAAGAAGTTGCCGTCCGGCAGCGCTACGTCAGCGAAGGTTTTCAGCAGCATCAGGAACACCGGCAGCAACACGGTGACCAGAGTAATGCTGAAGCTCGGCAGGTTGGCCGAATCGTTTTCGCGGGCCAGTTGATCGACCAGCTCCTGATTCGGGTGGCCAGGAATGTGCTTGGCGATGAAGGTACCGAAGATCGGACCGGCAATGATGGCGGTCGGCAGCGCGACGATCAGACCGTAAAGAATGGTCTTGCCGATGTCAGCGCCGAACACGCCGATGGCCAGCAGCGGGCCTGGGTGCGGCGGTACCAGACCGTGCACCGCAGAGAGGCCGGCGAGCAGCGGGATACCGATCTTGATGATCGATACGCCAGTGCGACGGGCGACGATGAACACCAGCGGAATCAGCAGCACGAAGCCGATTTCGAAGAACAGCGGGATACCCACCAGGAACGCAGCGAACATCATCGCCCACTGCACCTTGTCCTTGCCGAAGGCGCGGATCAGGGTC
>Ga0308171_1001062_pt1 | contig 42449 bp, 34 predicted proteins | sample PhyGR1_FD_202135 | JGI IMG/M metagenome (GOLD analysis project Ga0308171, IMG submission 202135) | Phyllosphere microbial communities from UC Gill Tract Community Farm, Albany, California, United States - DLSLSG.R1 | ecosystem: Host-associated > Plants > Phyllosphere > Unclassified | place: USA... | reverse complement strand
TGGGCCGCGAAGGCGATGACCTGCGCCTGCTGGCCGCCACCATTGAATTCCTGCACACCGCCACCCTGCTGCATGACGACGTGGTCGACATGTCCGGCATGCGCCGTGGCCGCGAGACCGCCAATGCCATGTGGGGCAACGCGCCCAGTGTGCTGGTGGGTGACTTCCTGTATTCGCGCTCGTTCGAAATGATGGTCGAGCTGGGCTCGATGCCGGTGATGAAAATCCTGTCCCAGGCCACGCGCATCATCGCCGAGGGCGAAGTGCTGCAACTGTCCAAGGTGCGCGACGCCAGCACCACCGAAGAAACCTATATGGAAGTGATTCGCGGCAAAACCGCGATGCTCTTCGAGGCCTCCACCCACAGCGCCGCCGCGTTGTGCGGCGCGACCGCCGAGCAGGCCGAAGCCTTGCGTACGTTCGGCGATCATCTGGGCGTGGCATTCCAGCTGGTGGACGATTTGCTCGACTACCGTGGCGATGCCGAAACCCTGGGCAAGAACGTCGGCGACGACCTGGCCGAAGGCAAGCCCACCCTGCCACTGATCTACACCATGCGCGAAGGTACGCCGGAGCAGGCTGCCCTGGTGCGTAAAGCCATCCAGAAAGGCGGGATCGAAGACCTGGAAAGCATCCGTGAGGCCGTCGAAGCGTCGGGTTCGCTGGAATACACCGCGCAACTGGCCCGTGACTACGTAGCCCGTGCCATTCAGTGCCTGGATGCCCTGCCCGCCAGCGAATACCGGGACGCACTAGTTGAGCTGAGTGAGTTCGCGGTAGCCCGTACGCACTAAGTCATTCCAATGTGGGAGGAACTTGCCTCCTTCCACATTTAGATTTCATTCAACCTGTAAGACCATAAATCCCTATACAATGTGCGACTTTAGCCATCCTGACCTTTAAGGAGCGCAAGTGAGCACTTTGCCACCCTGCCCGAAATGCAATTCCGAATTCACCTACGAAGACGGCACTCAACTGATCTGCCCGGAATGCGCCCATGAGTGGTCCGCCAATGGCGAGACCGAAGCAGCCGGCGATGAAACCGTTAAGAAGGACTCCGTGGGCAACGTGCTGCAGGACGGCGACACCATCACCGTGATCAAAGACCTCAAGGTCAAGGGCACCTCGCTGGTGGTAAAAGTCGGCACCAAGGTGAAGAACATTCGCCTGTGCGACGGTGACCACGATATCGATTGCAAGATCGACGGCATCGGCCCGATGAAACTCAAGTCCGAGTTCGTGCGCAAAGTCTGAATCTGCTGCTTCCATCCCGCGCCCGCCGCGGGATGGCGTTTCGCCCTCTGCGTTGATCGAACGCAATGCCCCTCCAGAAAAAACAGAAAATCGCCAATAGGCACTTGCTATTCAGCGAATAAGAATTATTCTCATTGAAACTCATCAAGGAGAATTGACCATGACTTATTTGATCGACGCCTGGCTGGATCGCCCACACCCTTACCTGCGGATCCTGCATCGGGAAACCGGCGAAGTCTGCGCGGTGCTTGAAGAAGAGGCGTTGAATGAACTGCAAGACCAGGGCGACCTGGACGTCAACGGCCTGAGTTCGAGCGAACCCGGTGTGCTCAAAGAGGTGGTGCGTAACCTGTTTCTGTTCTGCTATGCCCGAGCCTTGCGCCCGGCCACTGAGCTCAATGGCAAGTTTCATCCATGAGCTACGCCACCCAACACTGTAGGAGCGAGCAAACTCGCTCCTACAGGTGATCAGCCAACAGTCTTACAGAACGTCGAGCAGCTCGACGTCAAACACCAGAACGCTGTGCGGCGGGATGCTGCCAACGCCTTGAGCGCCGTAAGCCAGCTCGCTCGGCACGTACAGGCGCCATTTGCTGCCGGCATTCATCAGTTGCAGAGCTTCGGTCCAACCGGCGATCACGCCGCCGACCGGGAATTCGGCTGGCTGGCCACGCTCGTAGGAGCTGTCGAACACAGTGCCGTCGATCAGGGTGCCGTGGTAGTGGGTACGCACTTGGTCTTCACGGGTCGGCTTGGCGCCGTCGCCCTGGGTCAGCACTTCAAATTGGAGGCCGGAAGCCAGGGTGGTGATGCCTTCGCGCTTGGCGTTTTCAGCCAGGAAGGCCAGGCCGGCACCGGCGGCCGCTTCAGCCTTGGCAGCTGCTTCAGCTTGCATGACTTCGCGGATCACCTTGAAGCTGGCAGCCATTTGTTCCTGATCAACACGGCTTGGCTTGCCCGCGAAAGCGTCGGTCAGGCCGGCCAGGATCGCGTCCAGGCTCACGCCCGGTGGCGGGTTGTCGCGCAGTTGGTCGCCCAACTGACGGCCGATACCGTAGCTGACGCGGGTTTCGTCGGTGGACAGATTAACTTCGGACATGAAGAGGCTCCGCTGTAGGACGGTACTGAAAACACTGTCTCCCGCACCGCCCAAAACTAAAAGGGCCAGCAGACTAGCACACAAGACAGCCCTGTGATCAGCCCTCGCCCCGACTACCAGAGTGCCAGGTCGTATGTGAGATAGAGCCGATAATTGTCCCGGTCACTGGCGTAGGTCGAACGATAGGTCGCCTTGCGCACCTCCACCCCAAGACCTTTGAAAGTGATGTCCTGGATCACATAGCGCAGATTGGTGTCGGATTCCCATTCGCGGGCCTCACGCCCCTTGTAGTCACCGTTCTCACCCTTGTAGTAACGGGTCATAAAGCTCAGGCCGGGCAGCACGTCGGCAAGATCGTAGTCGTAGCGCAGCATCCAGGTTTGCTCACCCGCCTGGATGAACTTGCCCACACCGGCATTACTGAAGGAATACACCGTCGATACGCTGGCATACGGCAACGCAGTATCGCCCCGCACCTTCTGATAGCCGACGCCGAACGCTTGTGCGCCCAGCCGGTAAGTGAACAGCCCGCTGAAAAGGTCACTGTCGACCTTGCCATTACGCGCCTCCCCCGCCTCGCCGCTGATGAAGTAGCGCACGTCGCTAGTCAGCGAGCCACGTCCAACCGGTTGTTTATGGACAAGGCCGAAGAATTGCTGGCGATAGAACTCACGCATCTCGCCGTAATACCACGTTGCGCTCAGGCTCGGCGTCAAAGCATAGGTGGCCCCGGCGAAGTCGAAGTCGCTGCCACGGTTGCCGGTGTAGCCCTGAGGATAAATAGCCACGCTGTCGGTGGAGTTGCGCTGCTTGAACCGATCCAGATGCCCGGTGTGCAGGTACAGGTCAGGAATGCCGGTGTATTCCAACTGGGTGCCCTGGAACGTTTGCGGCAACAGGCGCCCATCGTTGTGCACCAACACTGGGATCTTGGGCAATAACGTGCCACTTTTCACCACCGCATCGCCCCAGCGCAGCTTCGCGGTGACGCCCAGGCTGGAGAATTCACTGGCCGCGTGGCCATCGTCGTGCACCGGCAACAGGCCGGTTCCGGCATGGGTGGGGCTGGAATCAAGGCGCAGCCCGGCAAGGCCGAGTGCATCCAGGCCAAACCCCACGGTGCCCTCGGTATAGCCGGACTGCAGGTTGAGCAGAAAACCCTGCGCCCACTCTTTGCGATCTTCGCCGCCATCGCGGTAACCGTCGTTGAAATAGAAATTGCGCAGGGTCAATCGCCCGTGGGAATCCTCCCAGAAGCCTTGCGCCATAAGCGCCGGTGACAGGCTTGCCATCAGGCTCGCCGAGACTATTTTTCCCCTGCTGATCAGTCTGCGCATGGCCGCTTCCTCAATGCCTTTTTATGGTTTTTTATGGGCAGTTCGATGGCGCGACACACTGGACGGAATGTCGCGATGGAGCGGACACTAACGGCTCGTCGAAAGCCCTACAACGTTATGCGAGATGCGCATCAGGCTATGCGCAAAGCAGCAATTGCCGCTCGCAACCGCCAGGAAAACCATGGTGAATCTCAAGCAACTCGAAGCCTTCAAGGCGATCATGTCCACCGGCTCGACCATCGGCGCCGCAACGCGCATGGGCCTGTCGCAATCTGCGGTCAGCCGTCTGCTGAGCCAACTGGAAGAAGCCTTGGGGTTCGTGTTGTTTCTACGCAAGAAAGGCCGCCTGATAACCACCCCGGAAGCAGAAGAGATGCTGATGGAGGTCACCGGCCTGGTGGACGGCATGCAGCGTATTCAGCGCCTGGCCGACGAAATGCGCGTAGGTCGCTCGCGCAAGAGCCTGCTCAAGGTCGGGGTGCCCACCAGCATGACCCAGGAGCTGTTGCCACCTATCGTTGCGGAGTTTCTCAAAGACCATGAGGACATCGTCGTGGAGCTGCTGACTGGTTCCTACGACACCATCGAGCGCGCCGTACTCGACCGTTCCGCCGACCTGGGCTTCGTACGCCTGCCGACGGAAATGCCCGATTTCGACATCGAACCGGTGCTGCAAACCGAAGGCGTCTGCGTGATGCCGGCCGACCACCCTCTGACTCGTCACGCCTGCATCGAAGTGCAGCACCTGCGCAATGTGCCGCTGGTGATGCTGGGCCGGCAACGCGCTTTACGGGCGCAACTGAACCAGGTGTTCCGCGCCGCCAACCTCACCCCCCAAGTGCGTGTCGAAGTGCATTCCGTAGGCGCGGCGTGCAGCTTTGTCGCCGAAGGTCTGGGGGTGTCCATCGTCAATGGTCTGCTGGCCAGCCACTTCCTGCATTTGCCGATTGTCACACGACCTTTTCGGCCGGCGCTGCCCTACGCATTCGGCCTGGCCTACCGCGTCAACGAACCCCGCTCACGAGTGGTGACCGCGTTCGCCGAGCATCTCAAACAGCGCCTGGCGCCACAAAACGCATAGCCCAACCCACCCTGCGCATAACGTTGTCGGCGCAAAAACTTTGCCCTAGTGTCCGCCCAACACACGTCACTCCCCCATAACAAAAACGGCGAACGCCGGGGCAGCCAGCATGAGCGAACCACAGATCACCTCCCCTCAAGCAGGGGTAGAAAAACCGACACTGCGCAAACAGATCAACCCGACCATCATCCTCCTATGCATCGTCTTGCTCGCGGTCGCCTTCACCTACGCGGTGAACGCGGGCAAGTTCGAGCGCCAGAACGGCCTGGTGGTACCGGGGTCCTACCAAGTGCTGGAAAAACACGATGCGTTGGGCCAACTGTTTTCACTGGAGCCGCGCAAGGTCAGCGATCCGGTGGCCCGCCCGGTGTCGCTGGTGGAAGGTTTCATGGCGATTCCCCAGGGCATCGAGAAACGTGCGGCGCTGATCTTCATGGTGTTGTTCATCGGCGGCATGTTCGGCGTGCTCAACAAAGCCGGGGTGATCGACGCCGGGCTGGAGCGCCTGCTGGGGCTGACTCGAGGCAATATCTACGTGCTGGTGCCGAGCCTGATGCTGGTGTTTTCCGCCGGCAGCACATTCATGGGGCTGGCCAAGGAATTCATTCTGATCGTGCCGCTGATGGTCGCCATGGCCAATCGTCTGGGACTGTCGAACCTGATCGGCCTGGCAATCGTCGCAATCTCCGTGAAGATCGGTTACCTCGCGTCGATCTCTAACCCGGTGGCGTTGTCCGTCGCCCAGCCAATGGTCGGGCTGCCGATATTCAGCGGGCTGAGCATGCGCGTGCTCGCCTACTGTAGCTTCCTGCTGGTGGGGATCGCCTTCGTGCTGTGGAGTATTCGCAAGCACGGTTTCGATGCGAGCGCGCAAATCACGTTCGAACGCAAACCCCTACCCATACGCCACCTGATCAACCTGACCGTCTTAATGGCGGGCATCGGCTTCCTGGTGTATGCCTCCAACCGCTGGGCCTGGAAATACCACGAACTGTCGGCGTTTTATCTGCTCCTGACGGTGGTGTTCAGCGTTGTCGCTGGGCTAGGGGCAAGCGTCGCCGCCAGCGCCTTCGTCGATGGCATGAAAAAAGTCCTGATCGCGGGCGTCCTGATTGGCCTGGCCACCGCCGTGGAAATCATCCTGAGTACCGGCCAGGTACTGGACACCATCGTCAACAGCCTGGCCAATCTGGTGGGTGACCACGGCCCGATTGTGTCGGCCTACGGCATGTTCTTCGCACAACTGGGACTGGATGTGTTGATCCCCTCCACGTCAGGCCAGGCCGCCGTCACCATGCCGATCTTCGGCCCGTTGGGCCAACTGTCCGGCATCAGTCCACAAACCACGGTGTTCGCGTTCTTGATGGGCAACGGCCTGACCAACATGATCACCCCGACCTCCAGCGGCTTGCTGGTACTGCTGGCCACGGCCAATGTCGGCTGGGGCCAATGGGCGCGCTACATCCTGCCGCTGTTCCTGATCTACGCCGTACTGGCGATGGTGCTGCTGGCCATCGCGGTCACGAGTGGGTACTGAGTCAATGACTGCTTTGCGAGGACGTATTTCCCCCATGCAAACCCTGCTTAACCAGATGATCCCGATGCGCGACGGCATTTGCCTGGCCACCGACATCTACTTGCCCGCACAGGGCGAGGGGCCTTTTCCGGTAGTCATCGAACGTACGCCTTACGACAAGAGCAAACCCTCGCGCTCGGAAAAACAGCTCGACGGCCAACACATCTCCCGCGAGCAAATGGCCGCGCGCTTTACCGATCAAGGCTTTGTCGCGATCTTTCAGGACTGCCGTGGCCGCTATGCCTCGCAAGGGGTGTTCACCAAATACACCGCCGAGGGCCAAGACGGTTTCGACAGCCTGGCCTGGATCGTCCGGCAGCCCTGGTGCAACGGCAAGATTGGCAGCATGGGTCTTTCTTACGCGGCCCATACCCAACTGGCGATGGCGTGCCTGCATCCGCCCGGCTTGAGCAGCATGGCGCTCGACAGCGGCGGCTTCGCCAACGCCTATCAGTGCGGGATACGCCAGGGTGGCGCGTTCGAACTCAAGCAAGCCACTTGGGCCTTTCGCCAGGCCAAGGAAAGCCCCACGGCACTGGCCGATCCGCAAATTCGCCAGGCCTTGGAGCAGGAAGACATTCATCAGTGGTTCACACGCATGCCGTGGCAACCCGGCCTGTCGCCCTTGCGCCATGTGCCGGAATACGAGACGTACTTACTGGACCAGTGGGCCCAAGGCAGCTTCAGCGAATATTGGCGCAAGAACGGTCTCTATGCCGAAGGCCACTATGGCCGGCTGCCTGATATTCCGGTGCTATTCATGTCCAGTTGGTACGACGCCTACGTCAGTTCGACCCTGGCCAACTACCGTGCTTTCGTGCAAAACGGCACGGCAAAGTCCCGACTGGTCATGGGACCGTGGCTACATGGTGATCGCAACATCAGCCACAGCGGCGACGTGGAATTCGGACCCACCGCGGTGTTTGACGGGCAGGTCGAGCAGGACTGGCTGAGCTGCCGCCTGGCATGGTTCGAGCAAACCCTCAACGCCTCGGCCCAAGCAGCGCAGACCCGCGTGCAGGTATTTTTGATGGGCGGCGGCAGTGGTCATCGCGACCGCAACGGCCGCCTGGAGCATGGCGGGCGCTGGCTGCAATCGACACAATGGCCACTGCCGGACAGCCAGGTGCTGACCTTATACCTCAATGCCCCCGGGCAATTGAGCCACACAGCACCCGAGGCCGACAGCGCGAGCCTGAGCTACCTCGCCGACCCGGCACACCCGGTCCCGACCATCGGCGGCGCGCTGACCTCCGGCGCTCCGGTGTTCGTGGGCGGGGCTTTCGACCAACGTGAACGCGCGGACTTCTTCGGCACCTGTGGTAACGACCGCCCCTTGAACGAACGCGACGATGTGCTGAGTTTCCAGACCGAGCCTCTGGAGGAAGACCTGATCGTCGCCGGTGACGTACAGATTGAGCTGTGGATCGACAGCGACGCCCCCGACACTGACTTCACCGCCAAGTTGATCGATGTATACCCGCCCAGCGCCGATTACCCCGAGGGCTTTGCGATGAACATCACCGACGGCATCCGGCGTTGTCGCTATCGCGATTCGTGGACCCAACCGAAGCCACTCACAGCGGGCGAGCGGGTCAAGGTGCTGATCGAGCCTTTCGCTACCTGCAACCTGTTCAAGCGTGGCCACCGACTTCGCCTGGACATTGCCAGCAGTAACTTCCCGCGCTTCGACGTCAACCCCAATAGCGGCGAACCCTGCGGCCAGGCTAACCACCCACGGGTAGCGCGCAATACCCTGCACCTGAGTCGCGACGCCGCGTCTTGCCTGAGGCTGACCATCGTGTCCACCGTCACCACAGCGTAAACGCACAAGGGCGCCATCGCTGCCTGGCGATGGTGACCCTTCGTCGCCCCGCGCAATAAAAGCACTACAGAATCGTCTCTTGCCGCCGATACATTCCTTCTCAACTTGGCTGGCTCAAACAACAACACCGTCCAGCAGACAAATCACTTTTGCGGAGCATTCGATGAACAGCTGGTTCGGTAACATCAGCGTCAACCTCAAACTCGGCCTGGGCTTCGGCCTGGTGCTAGTTCTCACCTCGATCCTGGCCCTCACCGGCTGGACCAGCCTCGGCAGCCTGATCGACCGCAGTAACTGGATGAGCGATATCACTCAGCTCAACTCGTCGCTCACCAAACTGCGCATCGTGCGTTTGCAGTACATGCTGGCCAACGGCGACGAAGCCGTTGCGCAGAATGTGCAGACCAGCCTGGATGCGTTCGCTGCGCAACAGCAGAAGCTGCTGGACAGTTTCAAGAGTCCGGAAAACGTTAAGCTGCTGACCGACCAGAAGGCCGTGATCACCGCCTATCAGCAGTCCCTGAACAAAATGCGCGAGGCTTACCGCAACGGCAACGCTTCACGCCAGGTCATGGGCGACAAGGCCGACATTGCCAACGCTCAGATCGAAGCACTGGACACCAATGTGCAGCAGATGCCGGACAGCCCGGAACGCTTCACGCAGTTCCAGGCGCTGACCAATGCCAAGCAAGAATTTCAGTTGGCGCGCTACGAAGTGCGCGGCTATACCAACAACGTCAACCCTGACACTGAAGCCCGTGCCGCGGCACAAATCGAGAAAGCCATCACCGGCTTGAAAGGCTTGAGCGCGGTGTTCGGCAGCAGCCAGCAAAGCGCATTGACCGCCCTTGAAACCGCGCTGAGCGCCTATCGCAGTGCCGTGCAGAACTACAAGGCCGCCAACGCCAACATCGTCGCCGCCCGGGCCGAGATGACCACCCAGGGTGCCGATATCGTCACCATCAGCGACAAGCTCTACGACATTCAGCTTGAGCGCCGCGACGCCGAAAGCGCCCAGGCCCGCAGCCTGCAATTGATCAGCACCTTGCTGGCACTGCTGGTTGGTATCATCGCCGCGCTGGTGATTACCCGCCAGATCACCCGCCCGATCCAGGACACCCTGGCCGTAGTGGAACGTATTGCCTCCGGTGATTTGAGCCATAACATCCAGGTCACCCGTCGCGACGAACTGGGCGTACTGCAACAAGGCATCCAGCGCATGGGCACGACCTTGCGTGAACTGATCAGCGGGATTCGTGACGGCGTCACGCAAATCGCCAGCGCCGCCGAAGAGTTGTCGGCCGTGACCGAGCAAACCAGCGCCGGCGTGAACAGCCAGAAAATCGAGACCGACCAGGTCGCCACCGCGATGCACGAAATGACCGCCACCGTGCAGGAAGTGGCGCGCAATGCCGAGCAGGCCTCCCAAGCCGCGTCCGATGCCGATGGCCAGGCCCGTGAAGGCGACAAGGTGGTGGCCGAGGCGATCGCCCAGATCGAGCGACTGGCCGCCGAAGTGGCACGCTCCACCGACGCCATGACGCACCTGCAGCAAGAGAGCAACAAGATCGGCAGCGTCATGGACGTGATCAAGGCCGTGGCCGAACAGACCAACCTGCTGGCCCTCAACGCCGCCATCGAAGCAGCGCGTGCCGGTGAAGCCGGTCGTGGGTTTGCCGTGGTCGCGGACGAAGTACGTGGCCTGGCCCAGCGCACACAGAAATCCACCGAAGAAATCGAAGGTCTGGTGGCCGGTTTACAGAACGGCACCCAACAAGTGGCCACGGTGATGAACAACAGCCGCAGCCTCACCGACAGCAGCGTGGAACTGACCCGCAAAGCCGGAGTGTCGCTGGAGAACATCACGCGGACGGTGTCCAACATTCAATCGATGAACCAGCAGATCGCGGCTGCCGCCGAAGAACAGAGCGCCGTGGCCGAAGAGATCAGCCGCAGCATCGTCAACGTACGGGATGTATCGGAGCAGACCGCCACCGCCAGTGAGGAGACCGCCAAATCCAGCGTGGAACTGGCCCGACTGGGCAGCCAGTTGCAGCAGATGGTGAGTCACTTCCGGGTATAAGAAACCAAAAAGCCGCCTCGGCATACACCGAGGCGGCTCCGCTTTTCAGACCTTAGCGGTCATCGAAGCTGTCTCGCAGGAACTTCCATACGTGATAAGCACCCAGGCAGTTCACTACGAGGTTCCACATACGTCGTGCAAACTTAGACATACTCGGCCCTCCGTGAGTTGGGCCTTACCTCCAGCGCACTTACCGGAACATGTGGGCCTTCGGATGCACGTCAGTGCTCCTGTGAGGCGGCCAGGTTTAAGGTCCTCGTGCGTGAATCCGGCACGGGTTGCAAGCCCGTGGCAGTCGGTCCAAATATCTGCGCGCGAACCCAGCCAACCTCTTCACGATGATGCAGAACGGGGGCGATACTAGCTCACCCCTCCGCGCCAAGGTGTGACGAGAAACCGCCATTTACCCTTAAAAGTTGTTGCCGTTTTTTGCAGATATGAACGCGGAAAACTGGCGTCTACGGCATCCTCAAAAGGTGTTGCATAAAGCCTTGAAGCCGCAGTAGTATCGCCAGCACGTCAGTGCTCCTGTGAGCCGCAGCCCTGGCCGCAAACCGGGACTGCAAAAAAAACCGTCTTAACCAAGACGGTTTTTTATTGCCTGCGATTTACCGCTCAGCCCTCGCCCTCCTCTACAAACACCAGCCGATTGCCGAACGGGTCCTTGATGCTCATCTCCCGCGAGCCCCATGGCGTTTGCTCGACCTGCGGCTTAGCGTAGCGATAATCCTTGGTCAACAATTGCTGCTGATAACCGTCCACGCCTTGTGCCTGGATACGCACAGCGGCGCCAGGCGAGGCATCGCCATGGTGCTCGGACAGATGCAGCACACACTCGCCCAGTGACACTTGCAGGTACAACGGATAATTGGCCTCGAAACGGTGCTGCCAATCCACCTTGAAACCCAGGAAGTCGACGTAGAATTCCAAGGCCTTGGCCTCGTCGAAAATCCGCAGGATGGGGGTGACTTTTCCTAAGTGCATGGCGCTCGCTCCGTGTATGAAGGCGCCCACTATAAAGACGAAAAGCCACCGCGCAAATCCCCGCTGCGCGCCAGGAAGCGACCCGGTCGTTGACCGTTGGCCTGCCCATGGTGGTAGCTCAAAACGCCATTGACCCACACCCCTTCGATGCCTTCTGCCGCCCGCTGCGGCGCTTTGAAATCGGCCACGTCGCGCACCCGCAGAGGATCGAACAACACCAGATCTGCCCAGTGCCCTTCACGAATTTGACCGCGCTCCGACAAACCAAACCGAGCGGCCGACAAGCCCGTCATTTTGTGAACCGCCGTATGCAGTGGGAACAGCCCCACATCCCGGCTGAAGTGCCCGAGCACCCGTGGGAACGCACCCCACAGGCGCGGATGGGGGAACGGGTCTTCCGGCAAACCGTCAGAGCCCACCATCGACAACGGATGCGCGAGGATGCGCCGCACATCTGTTTCGTCCATGCCGTAGTACACCGCCCCCGCCGGTTGCAGGCGACGCGCTGCGTCGAGCAGCGAAACGCCCCACTCGGCGGCAATGTCCTGCAAGTCGCGCCCGCCCATGGACGGGTGCGGCGTCGACCAGGTGATGGTGATGGGGAAAGCATCGGTGACTTGCTTGAGGTCCAGGGTCGAGGAACTGGCGGCGTAGGGGTAGCAATCGCAGCCCACCGGATGGGTTTTCGCGGCGTGTTCCAAGGACGCCAGCAACTGCGGACTACGCCCCCAGTTACCCGCGCCGGCACATTTGAGGTGGGAAATGATCACCGGCGCCTGGGCATGCCGACCGATCAGGAACGCCTCGTCCATGGCCTCCAGCACCGGTTCGAATTCGCTGCGCAAATGGGTGGTGTACACCGCGCCGAAGGCGGTGAGTTCTTCGCTCAATTGCAGCACCTCATCGGTCTCGGCGTTGAACGCACTGGCGTAGGCCAGACCGGTGGACAAACCCAGAGCGCCCGCCTCAAGGCTTTCCTTCAACTGCGCGCGCATGGCCGCGATTTCCGCCGGGCTGGCCGTGCGGTACAAGTCATCCAGATGGTTGCTGCGCAGCGCCGTGTGGCCGATCAGCGCCGCGACATTGACTGCCGGCTGGGCGTTTTCCACCGCCTGGCGATAGTCGGCAAAGCGCGGGTAGGCAAAGGCGTCGCGCCGACCCAGCAGGTTCATCGGGTCCGGAGGATCGCCGAGCAGGCTGACCGGCGCGGCGCTGATGCCACAGTTGCCGACGATCACCGTGGTCACGCCCTGGCTGAGTTTGGGCAGCATCTGCGGTTGGCGGATCACCACGGTGTCGTCATGGGTGTGCACGTCGATAAACCCTGGTGCCAGCACGCGGCCGGCAGCCTCGATGTGATGCTCGGCCACGGCAGCCGACAGGTCACCGATCGATTCGATGCGCCCGGCCAACAGTCCTACATCGGCGACATATCCCGGGGTGTTGCTGCCATCGATAATCAGCGCCTGGCGGATCAACGTGTCGTACTTCATTTCAATCTCCAAGCGGTAAGGCATCGGGGCCGCCGCGGTAGTCGTCCAGGGCCAGCTTGATGCGGCGCAAGCGCTCCTGGTTATCGTCCGGCATGGCCAGCGCCAGCTCGGTGGCGAGCAGGTCAATGGCCAACAGCATGCCGTAGCGCGCCGCCGTGGGTTTGTAGATAAAACTGGTTTCGGCCGGTTGCAGCGGCAGCACCACGTTGGCCAGGCGCGCCAAAGGAGAGTCGGCGAGAGTGATGGCGATAACGCGTGCGTCGTAGTTGCGCGCCAGTTCCACCACATCGAGCAACTCGGGCGTCAGGCCGGTCAGCGAGCAGACGATCAATACATGCTGCGGGCCCAGCGTGGCGGCGGTGACGCGCATCATCACCGGGTCATGACAGGCCGCAATCGGAAAACCCAGGCGCACCAGGCGTACTTGCAACTCGTCGCTGCACAGGCTCGACGGCCCGCCCATGCCAAACGCGTGCACCATGCGCGCCCGGCTCAACAGGCTGACGGCATCAGCGAAACCTGCCTGCTCGAAGCCCGACAGGTGCTGACGCAGAGTGGTTTCGATATCCCCCAGGATCTGCCGGTGAAACGCCGACTGCTCCGGTGTGCCCGCCGGGTCCAGGAAGCGGCTGCCGACGCCGCTGGCCTGGGCCAGTTGCAGGCGCAAATCACGCAGGTCGCGACACCCCACACTGCGGGCAAAGCGCGACAAGGTGGCGGTGCTGACCTCCGCCCGTTGGGACAACGCTTCCAGGCTGGCCGACGCGGCAAACCCCACGTCTTCCAGCATCAGCCTGGCGATGCGCCCTTCGCCGGCGCTGAAGGACGCCTGGCGGGCGCGGATCTGATAGAGGATGTCCATGGCGTCTCCGAATTACAGCAGGCAGGCCAGACCATAGGTCAGACCGAAGGCAACCACCGAAATCAGGGTCTCCAGCACGGTCCAGGTCTTGAAGGTCTGGATCACCGTCATATTGAAGTATTCCTTGATCAGCCAGAAGCCGCCGTCATTGACGTGGGAAAAGATCACCGAACCGGCGCCGGTGGCCAGCACCAATAATTCCGGGTGTGGATAACCCAGGCCCAGGGCCACCGGCGCCACCACACCGGAGGCGGTGGTCATGGCCACTGTCGCCGAGCCAGTGGCGATGCGCATCAATGCGGCGAACAACCAGCCCATCACCAACGGCGACAGGTGGAAGGCATGGGCCAGGCCAAGAATCTCGTTGGTCACGCCGGCATCCACCAGGATGCGATTCAAACCGCCACCCGCACCCACCAGCAGCGTAATGCTGGCGGTCGGTGCCAGGCATTCGTTGGTAAATTTGAGGATCGACTCGCGATTGAAGCCTTGAGCCAGGCCCAGGGTCCAGAAGCTCACCAGGGTCGCCACCAGCAGCGCGATCACCGAGTTACCGATAAACAACAGGAACTGGTTGAACCCCGTGCCCGGCGTGGAAATCACATTGGCCCAACCGCCGATCATCATCAGTACCACCGGCAACAGAATGGTGGCCATGGTCAGGCTAAAACTCGGGAGGCGGCTACGCGGTTCGCGCTCGATAAACTGGCGCTCCAACGGGTTTTCCGCTGGCAGGTGGATACGCGGGACGATGTACTTGGCGTAGACGGGACCGGCAATGATTGCCGTCGGAATGCCGATCAGAATCGCATACAGCACGGTCTGCCCCACCGACGCGTTGTACGCCAGCACCGCCATCATCGCCGCCGGGTGCGGCGGCACCAGCGCATGCACCACCGACAACCCGGCCACCATCGGCAAACCGACCATCAGGATCGACACCCCCACGCGCCGCGCCACGGTAAAGGCGATGGGCACCAACAACACAAAGCCCACCTCGAAAAACAGCGGCAGCCCCACCAGGAACGCGATACACACCATGGCCCAATGCGCGTTGCGCTCGCCGAAACGATGGATCAACGTGCGCGCCACCTGCTCGGCGCCGCCGGACTCGGCCATCATCTTGCCAAGCATGGTGCCCAGTGCCACCACCAGGGCGATGTGCCCCAGGGTTTTGCCTACGCCCGCTTCATAGGACCCCATGATGGTGTCCGCCGGCATGCCGGCCATCAGCGCTAGGCCGATGGACACCAGAGTGATAACGATGAACGGGTTGAGTCGGTAACGTGCAATCAGCACGATCAAAGCAATGATGGCGATGGCAGCGTATGCCAACAGCCCGAAGCCCGGTGATGCGGCCATGCGGTACTCCTCGGAAAGGGTCACGTCGAATTGGTTGTGAAAGTCATAAATCATTTCCGCACGGCATTTTCAAACTGCATGAAAGTAACTTTCGTCCACGGATAAGCGCTGTCGCCATCGGGCATGCCCGGCGCCATCGGATGAAAATCAGGGGGGTGTTCTTACATGAGGATCGGACGCTGCCGGAAACTCAAACCGCGCCGTTGGGTCTTAGAATGCGCATCCACTCATGCCCAGGAAAATCGATGATGATTCGTAGCTCTCTCGTCACCGGCGCCGTGCTTCTGGCTTTGTGCGGCCACGCATCGGCTGCCAATAACGCGGCGCTGGAAAAATGCATGGACAGCGCCAACACCACGCTCGACATGGTCACTTGCAACACCAAAGCGGCCAAGGTTCAGGACGAGCGCCTGAACCGCGCCTACAAAACCGCCCTCGCCGCCCAAGAAGGCCCGCGTAAACAGCAACTTCAGGACGTGCAGCGCCTGTGGATAAAGTATCGCGACGCTAATTGCGCCTTCGCCGGTTCGGCAACCGGTGGTTCCATCGATCGGGTCAACGGCTCCGGCTGCGTGCTGGACATGACCCAGACCCGCGCCCAGGAACTCGAAGACCTGGTCGGGCCATAACACTCACTCAGAGTTGAAGATCAGTCATGATGCACCCGCGCGCGCTTGAGCAGTTTCTTGCAGCGCTCGGACAAATGCAGCACCCGCAGGTGCTTGCCGGCCTTGCTGTAGCGCTCGCGCAAGGTCATCAACGCGGCAATCGCGGAATAATCGACGAAGCTCAGGTGGCGACAATCCAGCGTCACCTGGGCCGGGTCGTTGGCCGGATCGAACTGGTTCAGAAACGGCGTGGTCGAGGCGAAGAACAAGGTGCCGTGCAGGCGATAGAGCTTGCTGCCGTCGGCTTCCAGGTGTTCATCGGCATACAACTCGCGGGCCTGTTGCCAGGCGAAATTCAGCGCTGCAATCACGATCCCGCACAGCACGGCGGTGGCCAGGTCGGTGAACACGGTGATCACCGTCACCGCGATAATCACCAGTACGTCGTTGAGCGGCACTTTATTGATCACCCGCAGCGACGCCCAGGCGAAGGTCTGCTGCGACACCACGAACATCACCCCCACCAGCGCCGCCAACGGGATCCGCTCGATCAGCGGTGACAGAAACAGAATGAACAACAGAATCATCACCCCGGCAAACACCCCGGAAAAACGCCCGCGCCCGCCGGAGCTGAGGTTGATCACGGTTTGCCCGATCATCGCGCAACCACCCATGCCGCCGAACAGACCCGAGACCATATTCGCCGCGCCCAGGGCCACGCTTTCGCGGTCGGGGTAGCCACGGGTTTCGGTGATTTCGTCGGTGAGGTTGAGGGTCAGCAGGGTTTCCAGCAGACCGACCATGGCCATCAGGAACGCGTAGGGCGCGATGATGCCCAGGGTTTCCAGGGTCCAGGGAACCTGCGGCAGCGCAAAGCTCGGCAAGCCGCCGGCGATGTGGGCCATGTCGCCCAGGGTGCGCGTCGGCAAACCCAGCAGGTACACCGCCAGGCCCACGCCGAGGATCGCCACCAGCGCCGGTGGCACTGCGCGGGTGATGCGCGGCAACACATAGACAATCGCCATGGTCACCAGCACCAGGCCGGCCATCACATACAACGGCGTACCGCTGAGCCAGGCTTCACCGCTCTTGAAATGTTCCAATTGCGCCAAGGCAATGATGATCGCCAGGCCGTTGACGAACCCCAGCATCACCGGGTGCGGCACCATGCGCACCAGTTTGCCCAGGCGCAACAGGCCGAAGGCAACCATGATCAGCCCGCCCAGCAGCACGGTGGCGAGCAAATAGTCCACGCCGTGCTGCACCACCAGCGCGACGATCACCACGGCCATCGAACCGGCCGCCCCCGACACCATCCCCGGCCGCCCGCCGAACAGCGCCGTGAGGGTGCAGATGATAAAAGCGCCGTACAGGCCCATCAGTGGGTTGAGGTGAGCGACCAGAGCGAAGGCGATGCACTCGGGCAGCAACGCAAAGGACGTGGTGAGGCCGGCCAGGGTGTCGGCGCGCAGACGGGTGAGGTTCATGAAGTACCAAGGTATTGCGGGGAATAAGGCCGGGAATGGTACGGAATTGAGCGGGGTGGGGCTAGTCTTGAAGGCCGAGTGGGGCCGATCGGGGGCAAGCCCCCTCCCCCATGACTGTGGGAGTCGAATCAGCAGGCATACCGCGCCAGCTTGGCCTGGATAAAGTCCAGGAAGCACTGGATGCGCAGCGCCAACTGGGAGTTGCGATAGAACACCGCGTGGATCGGTTGGCGGTAGCCGCTGTAGAACGTTTCCAGCAGCGGCACCAGGCGCCCGGCGTCGATATCGTCGAAGGTCATGAAGTTCGACAGGCACGCTATGCCTTGCCCCTCCAATGCCAGGTGACGCAGGGTCTCGCCACTGGAAGCGGCGATGCTCGGCTGAATCAACCAGCGGTCGCCTGCCGCGTGGCGCAACGGCCAGTGGTTGAGGGTTTCGGTCTGGGTGAAGCCCAGCAAGGTGTGGCTCGCCAGTTCAGCGACCGTGCGCGGGGTGCCGTGGCGTTCCAAATAGTCGGGGCTGGCGAGGATATGCAACGGCGTGCAGCCCAAGGAACGCGCATGCAGGCTCGAATCGGCCAATGCACCGATGCGAATCGCAATGTCGGTGCTCTGCTCCAGCAGGTCGATGATCAGGTCATCGCTGTTGAGCTCCAGCTGGATCTGCGGGTACAGGCGGCGGAATTCGGCGATGTACGGAATGATCCCGTGCAGCATGAACGGCACCGCCGCGTTGATGCGCAAGCGCCCGGCCGGTGTTTGCTGGCGCGAGGACAAGCGTTCTTCCAGCTCATCCATCTGCGCCAGGATCACCTTGGCCTGCTCGAAGAAGTATTTGCCCTCTTCGGTCAGGTCCATGCGTCGCGTGGTGCGGTTGATCAGCGTGGTGTCGAGCTTGGCTTCCAGGCGCGACAAGGTCCGGCTGACCGCCGACGGCGTCTGCCCGGCCTGCTCCGCCGCCGCAGAAATCGAACCGCACTCGATCACGCTGACAAAGATCTGTAGTTCATCGGACCGGGCTTTCACGGGCGCTCCTCTCTCATCTTGAGGGGCAGCTTACACCGAGAGGTTGAACACCTGCGCCAGATGCTGCTCATAGCGCGCCACATCCGCCTCGATGGCCGGACGCTTCATCACGTCCACGCAGAGGAACGTCGGCAGGCCGGTCATGCCGAGGAACTGATTGGCCTTGTGGAATGGGAAGTACACCGCGTCCACGCCCTTGGCTTCAAAGAAGTCACTGGGGTCGTCGAACGCTTGCTGCGGTGCGTTCCAGGTCAGCGACAACATGTACTGCTTGCCCTGGATCAGGCCGCCGCTGCCGTATTTCTGCGACGCATCGGAACGGGTGCGACCGTCGCTGGCATACAGGCTGCCGTGGCCTTCGGTGAAGACTTCGTCGATGTACTTCTTGACGATCCATGGCGCGCCCATCCACCAACCGGGCATCTGGTAGATGATCACGTCGGCCCACAGGAACTTGGCGACCTCTTCGGCCACGTCATAGCCGGCGTCGATATGGGTGACCTTAACGTCGATACCGGCACGGTCCAGCACCGCCGCCGCCGTGTCATGCAGGGTGGCGTTGTAGCGGCCATCGGAGTGGGCGAATTGTTTACCGCCGTTGAGCAAGAGGACTTTTTTCATGGGAGATTCCAGAAGGTTGAAAGGTCTGGACGCAGACTATCCATCTGGCTCCCCTTGAATAAGCCATGAACCGGCAAAATACATTTGACCTACAGGCACGAATACACAGCCATTGTTAACCACTGATCAGCAGATGCCCGCCCAAAAACGCCATACCAACAAAAAATACCCGTTTGAACACCACGGCACTGATGCGCTGGCGTACCCACTGACCCAGCCACATGCCCAACAACGCCGGCACCAGCGCCAGCAGCGAGGCATTCAGTTCGGCGCCGCCCAGCCCGCCGCGCCAGGCCAGCCCGGCAGCCAAAGCCAGGGTAGACACGCTGAACGACAGCCCCAACGCCTGCACCAGTTGATCGCGCTGCAAGCCAAGCGCCTGCAGATACGGCACGGCGGGGATCACAAACACTCCGGTGGCGGCGGTCACGATGCCGGTGAGCAATCCGCATAACGGGCCCAGCCAGCGTTCCGTCGCCGAGCCGACGTTGAATGTGGGCAAGAACAACCCGCTCAATGCATACATCAGCAAGGCTGCGCCCAATGCGCGCGTCACCCAGTCACCACTGTCCATGCCCAGCCACAGCGTACCGAGCCCGGTGCCGAGAAAAATCAGCAGCAGCATCGGCCACAGGCGCTTGAACAGCGCACTCAGATGGCCGCCGAACGCCAATTGCCAGAGGTTGGTAACGGTCGACGGAATGATCAGCAACGCCGCAGCCTGCGCCGGTAACATAGCCAGACCGAGCAAGCCCATGGCCACCGTGGGCAAGCCCAGGCCGATCACCCCTTTGACGGTGCCTGCCAGCATAAAGGTGCCGATCACCAGCAAAGACAAGGCCAGGCCGATATTTTGGTAAAACGTAAGGAAAGTCGTCATTGATCGATAATGACGTTTTCCGATGGGCTCGAAAATTCGCCATATACTGAGCCAGCCTCTTGTTTAGCTTGAGGCTTAGCGCCCCTCGAAACGCCAATGTGGGAGGGGGCTTGCCGCCGATTAGGCCCGCTGAGCCACCCGAGAAACCAGTCATGCACTTTGACCTGATCGACCTGCGTCTCTACCTGCACACCCTGGACGCCGGCAATATCACCGCTGGCGCATCCCGCAGCCATTTGTCCCTGGCCGCCGCCAGCGCGCGCATCCGGGCCATGGAGGCGTCGCTGGGCATCGAGCTGCTGCAACGCGGTCGCCGCGGCGTCAGCCCAACACCCGCCGGCAAAGCCCTGGCTCGCCACGCGCGGCTGTTATTGCAACAGGCCGATCACTTGCGACAGGACCTGGCCGCCTACGCCAACGGCGTCAAAGGCCAGGTGCGCTTGCTCTGCAATACCACCGCACTGAGTGAATACTTGCCTGAACTGCTGGCGGATGTACTGCGCGAACATCCCAACCTGGATATCGACATGCAGGAACTGCCCAGCCTGCGCATCACCCAGGCGTTACGCCAGGGCACGGCCGATTTGGGGATTATCTCCGACGCCGTCGACACCCACGGCTTGCAGACCCTGCCCTTTCGCGACGACCCACTGCTGCTGATCATGCCGACGGAGCATACGTTGGCGGCAGGCCCGGTCAGTTTTGTCGACAGCCTGCAACACGATTTCGTCGGCCTGGCCGCCCACAGTGCGCTGGCGGTGTACCTGGACGAACAAGCGTTGCACGCCGGCTTTCGCCTGCACGCGCGCATCCGCGCCGAGAGCTTTGATGGGGTGATGCGCATGGTCGCCCGCGGCGCCGGCCTGGGGATCGTGCCCCAGGCCGCGTTGGACCGTTGGCCGGGGGAGCATCATTTTAAAGCCCAGCCCCTGCGCGAGGACTGGGCCTGTCGGCGACTGCTGTTATGCGCGCGCTCGTTTGAACAACTGCCGGGTTACGCCAAGGCCTTGTTCGATGCGCTGGCCAGATCCCCTGGGGGAGAGGGCTTGCCCCCGAAGACGGTACGTCAGTGACAGATGGGCTAACCGACCTATCGGGAACCAGCGCCCTCACACATTTCAGGTGACACTGTGGCGGACCTTGAATTGCGGCTGGTCCCAGGTGCGGTTATCGAGAATCTCACCGAGGATTTCCACGGCATCGAAGACTTCGGTGAAGCTTGTGTACAACGGGGTAAACCCAAAACGCATGATGCGCGGTTCGCGGTAATCGCCGATCACGCCTCGGGCGATCAGGGCCTGGATCACCGCGTAGCCTTCAGGATGCTCGAAGCTCACATGGCTGCCACGCCGGGCGTGTTCACGCGGGGTAATCAGCACAAGGTGATGGGCCGCGCAGCGAGCCTCCACCAAGTCGATAAACAGATCGGTCAACGCCAGGGATTTGCGGCGCAGGCTGGCCATGTCGGTCCGTTCGAACAGTTCCAGCCCGCATTCCACCATCGCCAGCGACGTGATCGGCTGGGTGCCGCACAGGTAACGAGCGATGCCGGCGCTCGGCGCATAGCTGGTCTCCATGGCGAACTGCCGTGTATGCCCGAACCAGCCCGACAACGGCTGGCGCACCAGGTTTACCAGCGCCGGGTTGACCCACACGAACGCCTGGGAACCGGGGCCGCCGTTGAGGTATTTGTAGGTGCAGCCAATTGCGTAATCGGCGCCGGCCCGATGTAGGTCCACCGGCACCGCGCCCGCCGAATGCGCCAGGTCCCAGATCGTCAGCGCACCGCACTCGTGGCTCAGGGTGGTCACGCCCTGCATGTCGTACAGGTAGCCGGTCTTGTAGTTGACGTGGGTGAGCATTACCACGGCCACGTCGGCGTCGATGGCCTGGGTCAGCTCGTCGGGGCTGCTCACCAAGCGCAGCGAATAACCTTGTTGCAGCAACTCGGCCAGGCCTTCGGCGATGTACAGGTCGGTGGGAAAGTTACTGGCCTCGCTGACGATCACCTTACGCGCCGGCGCCCGCTGGCGCTGCACACTCAACGCGGCACTGAGCACTTTGAACAGGTTGATCGAGGTGGTATCGGTGATCGCCACTTCGCCATCGCGTGCGCCGATCAGCGGGGCCAACCGGTCGCCCAGGCGCAGGGCCAGATCCGCCCAGCCCGCGCTGTTCCAACTGCGAATCAAGCCGTCGCCCCACTCCTGGGCAATCACCTGTTGCGCCCGTGCCAGCGATGCCACGGGGCGGGCGCCCAGGGAGTTGCCATCCAGATAGATCATGCCGTGGGGCAGAGCGAACTGCTCACGCAAAGGCGCCAATGGGTCCTGGGCATCAAGGGTTTGGCAATGGCTTCGAAGGGGCATGGGCGATCCTGGTTTTTATAAGAGAACATGAGCCAAATTATTAACGAAGCTTTAGAGAATTTTCGTGCAAAGTGGTGGGCAACAAGCTAATTAAGCTGTAGGAAATTCGAATTAAACCTCCAAATACGCGGAATTATTCTAAGCATGATTCTTGACCCCACCGACCTGCGCCTCCTGCATTTCCTGCAACAGGATGGCCGTATCAGCAATCAGGAACTGGCGGAAAAAGTCGCCCTGTCGCCCTCTGCCTGCCTGCGCCGCCTACGCCTGCTGGAGAGCGAAGGCGTTATCAGCGGCTACCGGGCGGTGCTGAATGCCGAGCAACTGGGGATCGAATTGGAGGCCATCGTTCACCTGTCGTTGCGCCAGGACGTGGAGGATTGGCACGAGACGTTCATCAAGAAAGTGCAAGGCTGGCCGGAAGTGGCCAGCGCCTATGTGATCACCGGCGCCAGCAACTATGTGCTGCGGGTACAGGCGCGTAACCTCAAGCATTTTTCGGACTTTATCGTGAACCACCTGAACCGCACGGCGGGGGTGATGGATATTCGCTCGGAGATCGTGCTGCAGAAAATCAAGGATAGGGATGAGGTGTTGGATCTGGTCGTGCGTAAATAGTCAGCCACGCCCCCATTCAAATGTGAGAGGGAGTTGACCCGGCAAGCACGGCGACCTCAACAATGGTGGAATCCGCCCAACAATGGCTGTTGGATCAGGCACTTGATGGCGTTCAGCTGTATTACGAACAGTTCACGCAGAGTAATATCTGACCCCAGCACTTCTGAGGGGCTGATGCGGCCTGCACTCACCCTTAAGAAAAACAAGTAGAAGGGAACGTTAATGGCGGATGACATGGTTAACCCGGTGGGCCTCAAGCGTGGCTTGAAGAACCGGCATATTCAGCTGATCGCTTTGGGCGGTGCCATCGGTACGGGGTTGTTCCTCGGCTCGGCCGGGGTGCTCAAGTCTGCCGGGCCGTCGATGATCCTCGGCTACGCGATCGCCGGTTTCATCGCCTTCCTGATCATGCGCCAGCTCGGCGAAATGATCGTCGAAGAGCCGGTGGCCGGTTCTTTCAGCCACTTCGCGCACAAATACTGGGGCGGTTACGCGGGCTTCCTGGCAGGCTGGAACTACTGGGTGCTGTATGTGCTGGTGGGCATGGCCGAACTGACGGCGGTGGGCAAATACATCCAGTTCTGGTGGCCGGAGATTCCGACCTGGGTCAGTGCGTTGGTGTTCTTCGTCGCAGTGAACTTGATCAATACGCTGAACGTGAAGTTCTTCGGTGAGGCCGAGTTCTGGTTCGCGATCATCAAGGTGGTGGCGATTGTCGGCATGATCGTGCTCGGCTGCTATTTGCTGTTCAGCGGCAGCGGCGGCCCCCAGGCCTCCATCGACAATCTGTGGAGCCACGGCGGGTTCTTCCCCAATGGCGGCATGGGGCTGTTGATGTCCATGGCGTTCATCATGTTCTCCTTCGGTGGCCTGGAGCTGGTGGGCATTACCGCCGCCGAGGCCAGCGAACCGCGCAAGGTGATCCCCAAGGCGATCAATCAGGTGGTGTACCGCATCCTGATTTTCTACGTGGGTGCGCTGACCGTGCTGCTGTCGCTGTATCCATGGGACCAATTGCTGCAAACCCTCGGCGCGTCGGGCGACGCTTACAGCGGCAGCCCGTTCGTGCAGATCTTCTCGCTGATCGGTAACGACACCGCTGCGCACATCCTCAACTTCGTGGTGCTGACCGCGGCGCTGTCGGTGTACAACAGCGGCGTGTACTGCAACAGCCGCATGTTGTTCGGCCTGGCCGAGCAAGGCGATGCGCCCAAAGCGCTGATGAAGCTCAACAAGCAAGGCGTGCCGCTGCGAGCCCTGGCGATCTCGGCGCTGGTGACGATGCTGTGCGTGGTGGTCAACTACGTCGCGCCGCAGAGCGCGCTGGAGTTGCTGTTCGCGCTAGTGGTTGCCTCGTTGATGATCAACTGGGCGCTGATCAGCATTACCCATATCAAGTTCCGTAAAGCCATGGGCCGGCAAGGCGTGGAGCCGTCGTTCAAGACCTTCTGGTTCCCGTTCAGCAACTACCTGTGCCTGGCGTTCATGTTGATGATCGTCAGCGTGATGCTGGCCATTCAGGGGATTCGCGAGTCGGTGTTTGCGATGCCGGTGTGGGTAGGGGTGATCTATGTGGCCTACCGGTTGCGAATGAGTAAGGCGAAAGCGGTCGCCGCTGCGCAGTGATAGCCATATGGGAGAGGGCTTGCCCCCCTCCCATATTTGTTTACAGCGTGGAACGCACTCGCCACAGCTCGGGGAACAACACCGTGTCGAGCATCTTGCGCAGGTAACCCACGCCTTCGGTTCCCCCGGTGCCCGGTTGGAAGCCGATGATGCGCTCTACCGTGGTCACATGGCGGAAGCGCCACTGGCGGAACGAGTCCTCCAGGTCGATAAACTTTTCGGCCAACTGGTACAGGTCCCAGTAACGGCTCGGATCGCGATACACCTCGCGCCATGCCGCCTCCACCGAGTCATCGTGTACGGTCGCGGCCGTTGGGTCGCGTTCGGCGCGTTGCGGGTCAATCGCCAAACCGGCCTTGACCATCAAATTGATCGCCTCGTCATACAGCGACGGCGTGGCAATCGCCACTTGCAGTTGCTGCAACAATTCCGGTCGATGGGCATGGGGCCGCAACAATGCCGGGCTCTTGTTGCCGAGAATAAATTCGATCTCACGGTACTGAAACGACTGGAACCCCGACGACTGCCCCAGGAACGGGCGAATGGCCTTGTATTCCGACGGTGTCATGGTCGCCAGCACGGCCCAGGCATGCACCAGTTGGTCGAAGATTCGCGACACCCGCGCCAGCATCTTGAACGCCGGCGGCAACTCGCCCAGGCGCACATGCTCGCGGGCGGCCTTGAGTTCATGGAGCATCAGCTTCATCCACAGCTCGGAGGTCTGGTGCTGGATGATAAACAGCATTTCGTTGTGGTCCGGCGACAGAGGGTGCTGGGCGCTGAGCACTTTGCCCAGGTCCAAGTAGTCGCCGTAGCTCATGGACTCGGAAAAATTCAGCTCGGCGTTATGCCATTCTTCCGGGGCTTGGTAGTCGGCAGAAAAGGGACATTGGCTCATCGCGTGGGCTCCTTGAGCGGGCGCAGGATTGCGCGGACCGGGCTGGCGTCGAGGTGGGCAAAGCGCAGCGGCAAGGCGATCAACTCGTAGTCGCCCTCCGGCACGTCGTCGAGCACGATGCCTTCGAGAATCGCCATGCCATGCCGGGCCACGGCGTTGTGAGCGTCCATGGTCTTGGACTGTTGCGGGTCCAGGGACGGGGTGTCGATACCGATCAGTCGCACCCCCAGGCTGGCAAGCCGCTCGATGGTTTGCGCGGCGATGGCGGTGAAATTCTCATCCCACTCGGTCAGCGGCGCTTGTGGATAAGTACGCAGCAATACCCGCTCGGGCAAGTTATCCACACGACCGTCGAGCTGATGGGGCTGCACCAGCGCGCCACTGTCCAGGCAATGCAGCACTCGGCACGGGCCCATGTACACATCCAGCGACACCTCGCCAATCGGCGCGCCGTCGGCGCTGTAGTGCAGCGGTGCATCCACATGGGCGCCGGTATGCGGCGAAAAGGTCACGCGCCCGACATTCACCGGACACTCCGGGCCGAACTGCCATACGCGTTCTTCCTGAAACGGCGTATCGCCCGGCCAGGTGGGCGTGGCCGCGCTCAAGGGCGGGCTGATGTCCCACCACGTTTTTATTGGGTTCATGCTCAAGGCTCTCGGTCGTTACTGGAGTGAATGATACGAGGGCCTGCTGTGAATTTTCTTGCAAATTCTGGCGTAAGAGGTGAGTTCTTTCGCACTTACTGCGAGAAACAGGCTTATTCACGCTCGAATATGTCGCCTAATGTGGGAGGGGGGCTTGCCCCCGATTAAGTGGGCCAGTTGATCCAGGTGCCCGTTGTGACGCCGCCATCAAGGGCAAGCCCCTCCCACACTGACCTCGCCGTGCCAATAACACCCTATTCACCTGCGTTTCTGGACATCCCGATGTCGAGTTCAGACCACTGAGGGTGCCGGCGACGCTATAGGGTTCGACTCTCGTTTCCTTGCCTCGGAGTCATCATGTCCAAGCCCATTACCGTACTGCGCGACACCCATCCCTTGCCGGTCCTGGATGCCTGCAAATGGGAGAAGCTCGAAGGCGACCCGCACACCGTCAACCTTAACGCCTACACCAGCGAAGACGGCAGCAAGATCATGGGCACTTGGATCTGCACCCCAGGCAAGTGGTATGTGGAATACGTGAAGTGGGAGTACTGCCACTTCCAAGAAGGCTACTGCGTGATCACGCCTGAGGGGATGGAGCCAATTCACTTGCGGGCTGGGGATATCTTTGTGGTGGAGCCAGGGATGAAGGGGACGTGGGAAGTGGTCGAGACGGTGCGTAAGTATTTTGTGTTCGCCTGAGTAATCACCCGCTTATGGGGGGATTGGGCAGGTTGGTGGTGAGCGGGCTGGTCCTGCTCACCACGCAGTTTCCTTTGCGTAGGATCTACTTAGGCTTGCGATAGCTGTTAACAATCGCCGAGAAGTCCTTGCCGCCCTCCCCGCGCTGGCTCATGGATTGATACAACTGTTGGGCCACAGCGCCCAGAATCACCGGTTGCTTGGCCTGGCGGGCAGCTTCGGTGGCCAAACCCAAGTCCTTGAGCATCAGGTCCGCGCCGAAACCGCCGGTATAGCCGCGCGACGCCGGGGCAGTTTCGATCACGCCTGGCCACGGGTTGTAAGTGTCGGAACTCCAGCAGCGCCCGGTGGAGCTGTTGATAATGCCCGCAAGCACCTCGGTGTCGATCCCCAGCGCATCGCCCAGCGCCATAGCTTCGCTGACGCCCACCATGCTGATGCCCAGCAACAGGTTGTTGCAGATCTTGGCGATCTGACCAGTACCTACTTCACCGCAATGCACGATGTTGCGGCCCATTTGCCCCAGTACCGGTTGCAGGGTAGCGAACAGTTCAGGGGTCGCGCCGACCATAAAGGTCAGCGTACCCGCCTGGGCGCCGCCGGTGCCGCCGGAGACGGGTGCGTCGGCCATCGCCACGCCGTGTTTGGCTGCCGCTGCGGCCACGTCGCGAGCAGTCTGCGGGTCGATGGTGCTGCAATCCACCGCCGGCACGCCGCTACCGATACCGGCGAGTACGCCATCGTCATTCATCCAAACGCTGCGTACATGAGCGGCGGCCGGCAGCATGGTAATCACCAGCTCAGCGCCCTGGGCCGCATGGCGTGGCGAGTCGCTAATGGTACCGCCCAATTCGGCGAGTTCCTTGAGCACGGTCTGGTTGAGGTCGAACAGGTTCAGCGCGTGGCCGGCCTTGATCAAGTTGCGGGCCATGGGCGCGCCCATGTTGCCCAAACCGATAAATGCAATCTTCATGAGGGTCTCCCGGAATCAGCGCAGGTTGATGGTGGTGTTGACGCCATCGTTGACCGTGTCGTCGTCGAACCAGCGGCTCGTGACGGTTTTGGTCTGGGTGTAGAACTGCACCACTTGCTTGCCGTAGGGGCCGAGGTCACCGAGCTTGGAACCACGGGAACCGGTGAAGCTGAAGAACGGCACCGGCACAGGGATCGGGATGTTGATACCCACCTGGCCCACGTCGATTTCGCTCTGGAATTTACGCGCCGCCGCCCCACTCTGGGTAAACAGGCCGGTGCCATTGCCGAACGGGTTGGCGTTGACCAGGGCGATGGCCTCATCAAGGGTGTCGACTTCGATCACCACCAGCACCGGGCCGAAGATTTCTTCGGTGTAGATGCGCATGTCCGTGGTCACGCCCGAGAACAGGGTCGGGCCGACAAAGTTGCCCTGCTCGAAACCCGGCACCTGGATGTCGCGACCGTCCAATTCGAGCTTGGCGCCTTGCTGCACGCCACTTTCGATCAGCTCCAGGATGCGTGCCTTGGCGCGCTTGGAAATCACCGGGCCCACATCGGTGCCGGCTTCGCTGCCGGCGTTGACCTTGAGCTTCTGCGCCAGCGCCTTCAGGTCCGGCAGCCATTGCTTGGACGCCCCCACCAGCACCACCACGGAGGTGGCCATGCAGCGCTGGCCTGCCGCACCGAAACCGGCGCCGACCAAGGCATTGAGGGTGTGTTCGCGGTTGGCATCCGGCAGCACGACGGCGTGGTTCTTGGCGCCCATCATCGATTGCACGCGCTTGCCGTGCTTGCCGGCCAGGTCATACACATGGGTGCCGACGGCGGTGGAGCCGACGAAGGACACCGCCTTGATGTCCTTATGAGTGCACAGTGCATCTACCACGTCCTTGCCGCCATGCACCACGTTGAGCACACCGGCCGGTACGCCGGCTTCCAGCGCCAGCTCCACCAGCAGCATGGTCGATAGTGGGTCCTGTTCGGACGGTTTGAGGACGAAGGTGTTACCGCAGGCGATGGCCATCGGGAACATCCACAGCGGAATCATCGCCGGGAAGTTGAACGGGGTAATGCCCGCACACACGCCGATGGGCTGGCGCAGGGTGTAGGTATCGACGCCACCGGCGACGTTCTCGGCGAACTCGCCCATTTGCAGGGTACCGATGGAACAGGCGTGCTCCACCACCTCCAAGCCACGGAAAATATCGCCCTCGGCATCGGCAATAGTCTTACCCTGCTCGGCGCTGAGCACGACAGCGATGCGTTTGGAATGTTCGCGAATCAACGCCTGCAGCTTGAGCATGATGCGCATGCGCGCGCCGATCGGCGTCAGCTTCCAGGTCTGGAAGGCGCGATGGGCGGCATCGATGGCGGCGTTGACTTCATCAGCAGTGGCAAACGGAACTTTGGCCAGCACTTGCTGAGTGGCGGGGTTGACGATGTCTTGCCACTGGGTGGTCTTGGACTCGACCCACTCACCGTTGATCAGCAACTTGACCGGTTGTACGGAAATTTCGGCAGATGCGTTCATGTGGTCTCCAATTCTTATTTATATGCAGAGAACCAAGGCGTTGAACCGCCTTGAAGAATGAGGCGTTCGGACTGTTTTTGGAGTATAGATGTGCAAATCTCTAATAAGAACGCACATAAAAGCCGGACCAATATGCAAAAAAACATCACGTCGCTGGGCTCCCTGAACTGGGATGACCTGAAGTTTTTCCTCGAAGTGGCCCGCACCCGCAAGGCCAGCGTCGCCGCCAAGCGCCTGGCGGTGGACTACACCACGGTGTCGCGGCGCATCAGTTCGCTGGAAGTGTCATTGGGCACGCTGCTGTTTGAAAAATCCCGCACCAACGGCTTTGTACTCACCCTCGAAGGCCAACGATTGCTGGGCTACGCCGAGTCCATTGAAAGCACCCTGCACATGGCCTGCGAGCAGGTGTCCGGCTCTGGCGTCGCGCTGTCCGGGCATGTGCGCATGGGCTGCACCGAGGGCTTCGGCAGCTTCTTCGTCACGCCGCAATTGAGCCACTTTGTCGACACCTACCCGGCGATCTCCGTCGACATCCTGCCCCTGCCCCACTTCATCAGCCTGTCCAAGCGCGAAGCCGATATCGTCATCGCCCTGGAACGCCCGGAACACGGGCCGTACGTGTGTTGCAAACTGTGCGACTACACCCTGCAGCTGTACGCCACCCAGGATTACCTCGACCAACACCCGCCGATCCAACGCCCGGCGGACCTGGCCACCCACCCGTTTATCAGTTACGTCGATGACCTGGCCTTCAGCTCCGAGCTGCTCTACCTGGCCAACGTAGTCCCCGGCGCCAGCGCCAGCCTGCGCAGCACCAGCGTGATTGCGCAGTACGTCGCGGCACAACAGGGCCGCTCGATGGCGATACTGCCGTGCTTCCTGGCGGCACAAGACCCACGCTTGTTGCCGGTGCTGGGGGAGCAAATCACGATCACGCGCCAGTTTTGGATGTATTGCCGGGAGGACTTAAGGAAGCTGAAGCGGATTACGTTGTTGTGGGACTACATCCGGGAAGTGACCGAGCAGAACCGGGGGTTGTTGATGGGGGAAACGCGGGAGATGCGGTTTGCGGATTAATCGGCCGAAGCCAGACCAACAGGTGGGCAGGGACTCGCCGTGGGTCAGCCACGCCGCCATCGGGGGCAAGCCCCCTCCCACCTCGAATGCATTGCAGGTTGAATACCTGGCTGACGAAACCAGATCAAATGTGGGAGAGGGCTTGCCCCCTCCCACCTCGAATGCGTTGCAGGTTGAATACCTGGCTGACGAAACCAGATCAAATGTGGGAGGGGGCTTGCCCCCTCCCACCTCGAATGCGTTGCAGGTTGAATACCTGGCTGACGAAACCAGATCAAATGTGGGAGAGGGCTTGCCCCCTCCCACCTCGAATGCGTTGCAGGTTGAATACCTGGCTGACGAAACCAGATCGGATGTGGGAGGGGCTTGCCCCCTCCCACCTCGAATGCGTTGCAGGTTGAATACCTGGCTGACGAAACCAGATCAAATGTGGGAGGGGGCTTGCCCCCGATGGGGCCTGCTCAGTCGATACCTGTGTTGCAGACCCACCGCTTTCGGGGGGGCAAGCTCATACTTGATCGGCATTCAGGTTGAAGCACCCGAAACCGCTCAGTCGGCAATCACCACAATCGCCACCCGTCGATTCTCGGTGCGCCCTGCGGCTGTATCGTTCGACGCCACGGGCTGGCTGCTGCCCAAGCCGCGCAGTTGGATGTTTTCTTCTTTCATACCCACGCTCGTCAGCACCGTGGCCACGCTTTTGGCGCGGCGCAGGGAGAGTTGCTCGTTGTAGGCTTCTTTGCCGGAGGCGTCGGTGTGGCCGTCCACGCGTACGCGCTCTATGCCCACGCCGAGCAGGGCTTTACCGATGCGTTGGACGATCGCGGTGCTCGGCGGGTTGAGGGTTTCGATGTCGCTGCCGAACAGCACTTTGCCCGACAGGCCGAATGCCCAGCCGTCATCCGTGAGTTCAAAGCCCTGTTGTTTGAGCACCGCGACTTGCGCCGGGGTCAGGCCTTTAGGGGGTTGTGTCTGACAGCCGCCGAGGGCCAACAAGGCCACCAGCACGGTAAGAAACAGAACGCGTGCAGTCGAGAACAAGGGATCAACTCCTGTGTTGAACGTTAACAGCAGAGTGCTCCGACTCCGCCGTGTGCTGGCCGCCCTGGGTCAGGCGTTTGGCCTGGTACATCGCCGCGTCGGCGGCATTGAGCAAGGTGCCGGGTGTGGCGCCATGCTCGGGGTAAATAGCAATGCCGATGCTGAGCGACGTCAGCACTTGAGTGCCACCCGGCACCTCAATCGGCATGTCCATGCTGGCGATGATCTTGTCAGCGATGCGTTGCGCGTCCTCGGCCTTGTGCAACGGCGCAAGCAGGATGGCGAACTCGTCACCGCCCAGGCGCGCCACCAGGTCACCGTCACGCAGTTGCGCGCGCACACGGGCAGCGACAGCCACCAGCACCGCGTCGCCGGCGGCGTGGCCGAAGTTGTCGTTGATGTCTTTGAAGCGATCGCTGTCGAGGAACAATACCGCGACCCGCTCGTCGAGCTTGGCCGCGCCGCGCAGGGCTCGAATCAGCCGACCTTCGAAGAACGCGCGGTTGGGCAGGCCGGTCAGGCTGTCGTGGTTGGCCTGGTGGGCCAGGGTTTCGTTTTCGCTTTGCAGGTGGCTTTGCCAGGCTTCCATTTCGCCGAGCAAGGCATTGAAGTCACTGCCCAGGCTGTCGAGTTCGGCGATGCGCGCGGGCGGTACACGTCGATCAAAATCCCGCTCGCTGCGAGCGGCGTGAGCCACGGCGGCCAGGCTTTGCAACGGCACGGTGATCCCGCGCAGCAGTCGCCGGGCCAGGTGTAATGCGACCCAGGCGCTGAGGGCGGTGCAGATCAGAATCCCGGCCAGACCACTGAGCAGGAAGCGCAGCAGGCTGCCGCCGTGGCCGGTCAGGTGGATACTGCCGACGGTGCGGCCCTGGTGCAGGATCGGTTGGTTGATCGGCTGTTCAAGCAGGGCATGCGCCAGTGCCAGTTCCACCCGCGAGAGCATGCCGGTTTCGGGGCGTGCCCAGTGGGCCAGTAACTTGCCGTTGGCGTCGAAAACGTCGGCATCGGCCACCTCTTCGGTGGACGCAATCAGGCTCAGTGCCTCGGTGGCTGCGGCGCGGTCGTTGAACACCACCGCCGCTTCCACGGTGTAAGTGATGGAGCGTGCGATCAGGTGCAAGTTGTGTTCGGCATAGACGCGCAGCGCCAGCACGCCGAGCAGGGTCAGGGACACACTGGCCAGGGTCACCGCCACCAGAGCCAGGATCAAATGACCACGGCCGATAACCGAGCGCAGGCTAGGTCGCACTTTCACATGGGTCATGGAGCAGGCGCCCGGCGGCGGGACAGTTGCAGCACGCTGGGGTGAATGCGCACGCCGCTGCGTGCCACCGAGTCGAGGTTGACCTCGAACGACACTTGTTCATCGCTTACGCGCAGGCAAAACAAGCTGCCGACGGTGCACTGGTCGCCGCCTTCGCTGATGCTGAGCACCGGGTGGCCGATCAACGAGGTAAACAATTGGCTGCGCTCATCGGCGGTAAGCTTGCCGATGTACACCGCGTCGCAGGCGTTGACGATATCGGGATGGTTGACCAACAGGCGCTGCACCACCACCGGACGGCCGGTCGCCTGGGTGGTGCCTTTGATCAGGTCATCGGTGTATTGGGTGGGCCCGACGATACACAGGCGCAATTGCGCTGGCTCCACCGGCCACCGCGCGTAACTGAGAATACCGAGTACCACCTGAGTGACCGCCTGGGCACGCTGCGCGGCCATACCCTCGGTGGCCGGGACGTCCGCAAACCCGTATGGCGCCAGCGCACACAGCAGCGCCATCAGCAGCAGGCGTCTCCAGCTCCAACGGCACTCTGTGGGCGAGACAGCCACGTTCATGCTGCGATTCTCTCAGGTGTTTTCGTGGGGTGATGCCGCAACGATAGCACAGCGGCGGAAAACGCCGCGAGGCAGTGCCTTCGCGAGGTCCGCTATTTTTTCAGAAAATTCAGGCAGTAGAATCAGAAATATTAGATGACCTATCAGTCAATTTTTTAGGCGCCTTGATCCAACTCCAGCATTAACCCACTCAAGCGCTTGACCTTGCGCCGCACCGCTTCCTCAAACACACCGCCGCGCGGCTCGATCAGGCTGAACCAGCGCTTGGCGCGGGTGATGCCGGTGTATATCAATTCTTTGGTCAACACCGGGTTCAGGGCGTCGGGCAGGATCAGCGCAGTGTGGGTGAATTCCGAGCCTTGGGATTTGTGCACGGTCATGGCGTACACGGTTTCCACATCGTTCAGGCGGCTGGGCAGCACGAATCGCACGCCGCCCTGGCCGTCATTACGTGGGAAAGCCACCCGTAGCACCTGAGGGCCACCGTCGCTTTCGGGCAGTTTGAGGGCGATGCCGATATCGCCATTCATCAGGCCCAGGCCGTAGTCGTTGCGCGTCATCAGCACCGGGCGACCTTCGTACCATTGCTCGTCACCTTCGATCAGCCGCACTTTACGCAGCGCCGCGGTGATTCGCAGGTTCAACCCCTCCACACCCCACGGACCTTTGCGCACGGCGCAGAGCAATTGGAACGCGTCGAAGGCCTGCAACAATTGCTGCGCCCAGGCCGTCCAGGCGTGGTCGTCACGGGGGATGGCGGGTGACGGACGCGCCGATTGCAGCAGGTTCAGGTAATAGCGATAGCCCTCGGCACCGCCGCCCTGCCCGTCCAGCACCAGGCGCTCAAGCGCGTGGTCGTGTTCGCCCTTGAGGCTGACGCAGAACAGGTCGCTGTGGCTGCGCGCGGCCAGCAGCTTGCGGGCCTCTTCGGCATTTTGCTGGTTGACCCAGCGCGCCAGTTGGCCGATGCCGCTACCTTCGCCGAACCGCCGCGAATAGCGCAGCATCACCACTTGTTGCGCCAGGGGATGGCTGTGGTCCAGGTCTTCGCTCAGGCCGCTGGTGCTGAGGTCTTCACCGCTGACGGCTTGTAGCCACTGGCGCGTGTCGGGGCTGTACCAACCGGCTTCGGCGTCGCGGCATAAATCGCCGAGCACGGCACCGGCTTCCACCGAGGCCAGTTGATCCTTGTCGCCCAGCAATACCAGACGGACATGAGGCGGCAGCGCGTCCAGCAGATTGGCCATCATCTCCAGGTCGATCATCGAGGCTTCATCCACCACCAGTACATCCAGGGGCAGCAAGTTGCCCGCATGGTGACGGAAATGCCGAGTGCCAGGGCGACTGCCCAGCAAACGGTGGACGGTGGTGACTTGGGTCGGGATCTTTTCCCGCACCGTATCGGGAACACTCAGCGACAGCACTTGCTGGCTGATGGATTCGGTCAGGCGCGCCGCCGCTTTGCCAGTGGGAGCGGCCAGGCGAATGCGCAGCGGGCTGCCGGATTCCACGGCCGGCGCCTGCAACAGCGCGAGCAGGCGCACCACAGTGGTGGTCTTGCCGGTGCCGGGGCCGCCGGTAACGATGCTGAACGCCCCTCGGGTAGCCAGCGCGCAGGCGAGTTTCTGCCAGTCCACTACGCCGTCGGGCGCGGGTTGAGCGAACAGGCCATTGAGCCGCTCGGGCAAATCGGCGGTGAAGTTTTCCTGTGTCGCCAGGCGCTGGCGCAATGCGGAATCGATGCGTCGCTCGTAGGTCCAGTAGCGCCGCAGGTACAGACGTTTCCCCGACAGCACCAGGGGCCGGCTTTGTGCCGCTTCACTGCCGTCGAGTGCAAGGGCGACCAACGAGCTGGCGGCCAGTGCATGGCACCAATGGGCGCCATCGAGGCCATCGAGCAACTGCGACGGAAGCAACATCGCGCCGGTCTGCAGGTCGCCTTCGGGCGGTAGGGACAGGGCAAAATCCGGCGCCTTTAGGGTTTCGAACAGATCAAGGCAGACGTGCCCGTGACCCAATTGGTGGCTGGTCAACGCCGCAGCGAGCAACACCAGAGGATCGGCCTGGGGATCGAGTTCGTGCAGGAAGCCAACGAAAGCCTTATCCAGCGCCCGCAACCAGCCGCGCTCGACCCAGCGTTCCAGTAATTGCACCAGATCGGCGGAGCGTTCCAGCGGCGCTAGTGCCTCCAGCGGTAATGGCGACAGGCTCATAACAGCACTCCTTGTTCCCAGGCCGGCTCAGTTTTGGGTGGCAGCGGTTTGCCTTGGAACAACAGGTCCAGGCCTTCGATCAGCGCCCGTGGCGGCCGGGTGAAATACGCGCCTTGGCTGGAAGACTGGGTGCCGCGCAGGAACAGATACAGTGCGCCGCCAATGTGGCGGTCGTAATCGTAGTCGGGCAAACGTGCCTTGAGCTGGCGATGCAGGGCCAGTAGGTAGAGGACGTATTGCAGGTCATACCGATGCTCAAGGATCGACTGTTCCATGGCTTGCGGGGTGTAGGCCGAATCGTCGGGCCCGAGCCAGTTGGATTTGTAGTCGGCCACGTAGTAGCGGCCGTCGTGTTCGAACGTCAGGTCGATAAACCCCTTGAACATGCCGTTGAGCAGCACCGGTTCGGCAGCCACCCGAGCGACGCCGTCATGGGTGTACTGACACACCAGTTTATCCAGGGCGAGCACATCGACCTTATGACTGGCGAACCAGAACTCCATCTCGATTTGATAGTGCCGCAGGCCGCTCAAGGCCACGCGACCGTTATCCACAGGCAGTGGAGTGTGCAGCAGCTGGCCCAGCCAGGCACTGAGGGTAACGATCCACCCCTCCCAGTTGCGCCGATTGCAACGCGCGCCGACGGCTTTTTCGATGGCCTGCGGCGTCACGTTGAAGCCTTCTTCACCTGCCCATTCCAGCAAACCGTGCAGGAAGGTACCGGGGTTGGGGCCTCGTGGGAAACGGTGAATGTCGCCACCAGACGCTGCCACTTCACGCGGTGCATCCGGGTCCAGGCGCTCGTCATCGAACAGCTTTTGCGCTTGTGGGTTTTCGGGCGCTTCGAGGGTCGCGGTGCTCAGGATGTCGCCAATACGCAGTGCGCTGTAGGACGCAATCCACCAGTTTTCCGCCGCCTTGCGGCTGGGCAACAACGGCGCGAGCAGCGTGGCCTGGTTGCGCGGCGGGTGGAACAGCACCTTTTGCGCCTCAGGCACTTGGGCGTAATGGATGGCTGGGCAACCGTCCTGCAAATCCAGCAGCCAACGGGCCAGGCCCGTCGACTCGCGCAGCACATTGCCGCCGCCAAGCAAATAGCCCAGGGCACATAAGTGCAGGACCGAACTACTGCTGTTGCCGCGCTTGAGGTCGGCGACGCCCAGCCAGCACGCGTGCTTGGCGCGGGTCAGGGCGACATAAAACAAGCGCAGGTCTTCGGCCAGGCGCTCGTCGTCAGCCTGGGCAATCAGCTCGGCGGTCGGGCGCAGGCTGACCTGGGATTTGCCATGTTCATCGTGGTAGTGCAGCGGCAGGCGGCTGCCGTCAACGGGTTTGGCCGAACAAATAAATGGCAGAAACACCAGATCGTATTCCAGACCTTTGGATTTGTGGATGGTGACCACTTTGACCAATTGCTCATCGCTTTCCAGGCGCAGGATCTGCTCTTCACCAGCCTGCCCCGAGAGCGCCAGATGCTCGGCCAGGTGGCGGATCAACGCTTGTTCGCCGTCCAGCTCCGAGGCGGCCTGTTGCAGCAGTTCGCTCAAGTGCAACAGGTTGGTCAACACACGTTCGCCGTCGCTGCGGGCGATCAGGGTTTGCGGCAATTTGAAGTCGTGCAGCAAACGCCGCAGCATCGGTAGCACGCCTTGGGTGCGCCAAATCGCACGGTAACCGCGAAACTGCATAACGCGGCTTTCCCACGCCAATTCGTCCTGATTCAGACGCTCCAGTTCGGGCAGCGACAGATTCAACGTGACACACGCCAGGGCGGCACGCAGGGGGCGCTCCATATCCGGCTCGGCGCAGGCTTTGAGCCAGGCCAGCAGGTCGTGGGCTTCCTGGGCGGCGAACACCGAGTCCTTATCGGACAGGTACACACTTCGCACACCCCGAGCGGCCAATTCCGCACGCACGGCTTGGGCCTCCTTGCCGTCGCGGACCAGGATGGCGATATCCGACGGCAATACACCTTTGAAGCTGGCGTCCGGCTGTAGGAAACCGGCCTTGCCTTGCTGCCCGGCATTGAGCAGCTCAACAATCTGCGTAGCACAAGCAGCAGCCAGCTGCTGGCGGTACACCGCGTTGGAAATCGGCTGGTCGGTTGCCAAATGCCAGAGGTTCATCGCCGGCACAGGCTGGCCGTCGACCAGCAAGGTCTCTTTGCGGCCTTGGGACAATACCGGCTGGAACGGCACCGGGTTATCGCCATTCGGCTCGCGGAATAAAAACGCGCCACGCCCGGATTCCGCACGCTGGAACACATGATTCACTGCGTCGACCATGGCATGGCTGGAGCGGAAGTTGGTGCCCAGGGTGTGGTGGCGGCCGAGTGTGGATTTACGTGCGCGCAGGTAGGTGTAAATGTCGGCGCCACGGAAAGCATAGATCGCTTGCTTGGGGTCACCGATCAGGAACAGGCCGCTATCCAGGTGGTTTTCTTCGATGCGATAGATGCTGTCGAAGATGCTGTACTGCACCGGGTCGGTGTCCTGGAACTCATCAATCAACGCGACCGGGAATTGCTCGCGGATCACGCTGGCCAGGCGCTCGCCGCCCTCTGCTTGAAGGGCCGCGTTGAGGCGGATCAGCATGTCATCGAAGCCCATTTCGGCGCGTCGGCGTTTTTCCTCTTCGAAGCGTTTACCCACCCAGGCGGCGGCGTGTTGCAACACGGCGGCGTCGGGGGTGGGCAACGCGTCAAGGCTGGCTTTGAGGTTGGCCATGGCATCGATAGCGGGATGCCGGGGCGGCTCGCCCTTCCAGGCTTCGGCCATGCCCTCGGGCGTGAGGCGTGTGAAGCCGGTGCCGATGTCCAGTTGCTCCTGGGTTTCGTCGCTTGCCCAAGCACTGATTTTTTCGAACCAGGGCTCGAAATAGCGCGCTTGCATCTTGCGACCGTCGACGGCTTTGGCGGCCACAGCTTGCAGGCAAAGATCGCGCAGTTCGGCGGCCCACTGCTGCCAGGGCGCTTTGAGGGCGGCCAGCGCTTCGCGGCGCTCCTGCAAACAGGCGTTGATCAACTCGGCGGGATCGCGGGTTTCGTCGCTGGGACGCTCGCTGCCGAACAGCGCGCGCACGCGCGGCATCAGCGCAGCGGGGCCGCCCCAATGAGTGCGCACCCAGTTTAGGGCATCGTCGTGCATCGGGTAGCAGAACAGCCGCCAGTAATCGCGCAGTACTTCGCCGAGCAGGTCGCTGTGATCGGTTTCCAATGTCTGGGTAAACAGGCTGCCGCTGTCGAACGCATGTTCGCGCAGCATGCGCTGGCACCAACTGTGGATGGTGGACACAGCCGCTTCGTCCATCCACTGGGCAGCGATGTCCAGGCGGTTAGCGCAGGCGGGCCACTGCTCAGGCGCATAGTGCACACGCAGGTCGGCGATCAGAGCGTCGGGCGACGGGATCTCATCGCGGAAAAACCGCGCGGCTTCAGCCAGGCGAATGCGGATACGCTCACGCAGCTCCTTGGTGGCGGCGTCGGTGAAGGTCACCACCAGGATCTGCGGCGGCAGCAATTCACGACCAAAACCCCACGCATCGCCGCCGTGGCCAAGCACCAGGCGCAGGTACAAGGCGGAGATGGTGAAGGTCTTGCCGGTGCCGGCGCTGGCTTCAATCAGCTGGCTACCTTTGAGTGGGAAGGCCAGGGCCAAAGGTGTGCTGCTCATGCGCCGGCCTCCTCGCCAGTAAGTGATCGCCACGGCGCATCAAGCATGGGTCGGTACAGTGTTTCGCACCAACCTTCGAATTCTTCGCTGGCCACCAAGGCTGCGTAATCCGGAAATTGGCGCGTGAGTGCGGGGGTTTCCCGGCGTTCGCCGTCGGTGGTCAGCCCGTCGCCTTCGTAGGCTTTGCTCGCCGCGGCATGGGCTTTGGCCGGATCGGTCTGGCCCAACCAGGCGAATGCGGTCTTGACCGCCACCGGCAGCGGCTTGCGCATGCCGCTGTGCCAGGCCAGGAGCAGGTGGCCGAGGATATCCTGGGCGAGCGCTGGGTCCAGGGGGGCCAACAGCAAGGTGTCATCACTGGCCACCAGGCCGGTACTCAACGGCAGCCCGCAAGCGCAGGCCACCAGATGATTGACCCATGGGCGGATCAGACGATGCCACTTGCGTGTCTTGATCGAGCCGATGCTATTAGGGATGGTGCTGACGCTAAGCAACCCGCCATCACTGCGCCGATGCAGCCCACTGATCCAGCCTTCCAACCTGATCCCCTGATGCTCAAAACTGACCGGTTCCGTCGCGGTATGCGGGATTGGCCATAGGGCCAGTAGTTGCTGGTAGCGTTGCAGCAGGCCGGGCAAAGGCTCAATCAGTTCGTTGCGCAGGCATTCGCCGAAACCAACCATGGGCAGCAGGCCACTGCCTTGTAGGCGCTGGGCCTGCGCCTTGAGCACCTGGTCGAGGTGCTCCGGTTGGCTCAGCGCGGCATTGAGCAGGCTGTCGCTCAGGCTGTAGCGTTGCAGAGCATCAAGGACGAAGGGTTCCTCATCGGCCAGAGGTACTTCGGCGGCCTCAAAGAACACTTTCAGACGCTGGCTGAAGAAATGCTTAACCGGGTTGCGTAGGAAATCCTGTAACTGACCGAGACTTAGAGGTTCTTCTTGCTGATGCTGCGCCAATTCCGGCTCCGTGCCGGTGACGGGCACGTCCTCGTGCAATACCTGCCATTCGCGGGCGTAGCTGAACAGCGGATCGCCTGCGTGGAAATAGCGGGCGCTGAACGGCTGCAATGGGTGTTCCTGGGTCAGCGCGTCAATGAGGGGGGCGTCGTTTGCCGCGTGCTTCCAGCCGCTGGCGAGATGATCGCGCAACTGGCCGATCAGCACCGAAGCCGGACGCTCGCTGTTGTCGCGGATGCTGCGGCCGACCCAACTGATATAGAGCTGGTCTCGGGCAGAGAGCAGGGCTTCGAGCAGCAAGTAACGGTCGTCTTCGCGACGGGACCGGTCGCCTGGGCGGTAGTCGCTGCCCATCAGGTCGAAGTCCAGCGGTGGTTGGGCGCGAGGGTAATCGCCGTCGTTCATACCCAGCAGGCAGACGAGCTTGAAGGGAATGGCACGCATGGGCATCAGGGTGCAGAAATTGACAGCTCCGGCGAGGAAACGCTGGGACAGTCGGCCTTGATCCAGACCGGCGAGCCAGGCTTCGCGGACCACGGTGAGCGGTAACTCGTCCTGCAGGCCGACGGACTCACAGGTTTCCAACCAGGTTTCTCGCAGCTGTTCCAGTTGGCTCAGCAGATAGTCATCGTGTTCACTACTGGCCAGGAAGAACCGCTGCATCAAGTCTTGCAAGCGCTCGCCCCATTGCTGCGGCGCTGCTGGCTCGGACAAGGCCTGATGAGCGTCACTCAGCGCATCGAGCAAGGCAACCAGCGGGCCAATCAGCGCCGCGTCGAGGCCGCCAATTTCGTCGTAAGGTTCGATACCTTCGCAGGCCGCGCCGCTGCCCACCGCGTACCCCAGCAACATGCGGCGCAGGCCGAAGCGCCAGCTGTTCTGTTCAAGCTCAGCAGGCAGGCCCAGGCCGGCACGCTGTTGCGCGTCGAGCCCCCAGCGGATACCAGCGCCTTCGATCCAGCGATGCAGCGTCGGCAGGTCGCGTTCCTTGATTGCAAAGCGTTCGCGCAGGGCGGGGACGTCGAGCAGATCGAGGACTTCGCTGACGGGGAAGCGGCTGTCGGGGAGTTTAAGTAGATGCTCGACTGCGATCAGCAACGGATCGCGGCCGCGTTGGCCCTGGTCCGTCAGGGTGAACGGGATAAAGCGCGGATCGTTGCGCTCAAGCTGACCGAACACAGCGCGTATGTGCGGCGCGTAGCTGTCGACATCCGGGACCATAACGATGATGTCACGAGGACGCAGCGTGGGATCGGCACTGAAGCGCTGCAGCAGTTGGTCGTGCAGCACTTCGACTTCACGTTGCGCGCTGTGGGCGATGTGGAAACGGATAGACGAATCATGCTCCAAGTCGACAGCGGGCCATAGATCGCGGGTTTCATTGAGTGGGCGCAGTTCGAGGATATCGTCCTGCAACTGATTGAGCAGTGTGGTCGGGGTGCTCTCGCTGAACAGATCGATGCGTCCATCGCGGAATGCGGCGCGGTAGCTATTGGGATCATCGTAACTGTCCAGCAGGCTGATGTAGTCGCGCCCCTGTTTGCCCCAAGCAGCCAACAGCGGATGGGCATGCTGGTGCAGGGTTTGCGGGTCGATACTGATCGGCATGCCGGCTTTACGCGCCTGGCGTTTGTATTTGTTTCGAAGCAGGTCTTTGTCGGCCACGATGTCGGACCAATGGTGGCGACAGGGGTTGTGTACGCATAACAGAACTTGACTGAAACGAGCCAGACCGGCGAGTGCTTCGAGAGCCTGGGCGGGTAACGACGAAATACCGAACACGATGACCCGTGAAGGTAGGTCGGGTGGAGCTTCCTCCAGGGTATTGATGCGTTCGATAAAACGCTGATGCACGCCGGCACGGCTTTCGGCCATGCCCTCCTCACCGACATCCAGCAGCAACGCACGCCATAACTCGGCCTGCCAGCAGTTCGCCGGACTGAGGGGCTTGGCCTCACCTCGTCCATTGCGCAGTTGATGGCGACCGGCAGCCCAATCTTCCAGCCAGTCGGCGCGGTAGACCTGATATTGGTCGAACAGGTCGGCCAGGCGTTCGGCCAATTGATAGCGTTTGCGCAGGTCGGTGTCGTGGGTCAGGAAGCGCTGCAACGGCTCGAAGTGCGGTTGGTCAATGAGCTCGGGCAGTAGGCGCATCAACCGCCAAGTGAGTGGGGCTTTATCGAGCAAGGATTTGGGAGGGATTTCGTCACGCCCCAGGACCATGCGATAGAGCTGCCACATAAAACTGCCGGGAAGTTGTACGTCGATGGCAGCAGCGATGCCGCAGCCGCCCATGTCATCGTCTTCCGGATCTTCAGCCAATGCCAGCTTGAGCCACTGGGCGATACCGTTGCTTTGTACCAATGCAATTTCATTTTCCAGGGGCGCGAGGGGATACCGGCGCATCCAGCTAACCACCAGGCTGCGCAACTCATCCAAGCGGTTACCGTGAACCACCATGAATCCAGCGCTGAGGGACATCGCATCCGGCATAACAGCTTCCTTGGTAAAGCAAAATCGGGGGTATGGACTTTAGCACCGAAGTCGGCGCTGATGATGCCCACGGCTTTTCGAGCGCACAAAACAAAACCCCAACTGCTTTCGCAATTGGGGTTTCGGAATTTAATCTTGACGATGACCTACTCTCACATGGGGAAACCCCACACTACCATCGGCGATGCATCGTTTCACTTCTGAGTTCGGGAT
>Ga0308171_1001058_pt1 | contig 42555 bp, 37 predicted proteins | sample PhyGR1_FD_202135 | JGI IMG/M metagenome (GOLD analysis project Ga0308171, IMG submission 202135) | Phyllosphere microbial communities from UC Gill Tract Community Farm, Albany, California, United States - DLSLSG.R1 | ecosystem: Host-associated > Plants > Phyllosphere > Unclassified | place: USA... | reverse complement strand
GCCGAAACCAAAAAAAAGACTGCAACAGCCTAAAATAACTCAAAAAAATTCCCACAGAATCAATCTGCGGGAATATATTTTAAAAGTATTTAATTAAAAATTATTTCTGAACAACCGGCAAATTCCCTGCTGCTTTCTGTGCTTTTTTATAAGTGTAAGAACACATCAGAATACTGAATTCATACAGTAAAAGTAATGGCATTGCAGCCATAATCATACTCAAAACATCGGCTGGAGTAATAATTGCTGCCACAACCATTATCAAAACAATCGCATGACGGCGGTAGGTTCTCATAAAAGTCGGATTTAAAATCCCGATGGAGGTAAGGAAATAAATCAATACCGGAAAAAGAAAAATAGCTCCCATTCCCAAAACGACCTGTAAAAATAATGTCGTATAATCACTAAGATCATAAAGCGGAACGATAATATCTGAGATCTTAAAAATAACCCCAAAATTAACGGCAAACGGAAGAATAAGATAATATCCGCATAAAACACCGGTCATAAATAAAATCCATACCGCATTAATGATAAAGATCGAATTTTTTCTTTCTTTTGGATGCAATGCAGGACCGATAAATCGCCAAAGTTCCCAAACAATATAAGGAAATGCACCCACCATACCACCAAAAATGGAAACAGCCATCATTACATTAAACTGCTGATAAAGCTTACTGGCACGCACCGGAAAATCTTTCGGAAGATGAATGCTGTCTTCCCCTAAAATCAGTCGTGAAAAGTGATTAACAAGTTTAAACGTCGGAAAATCATTTCTCGTTGGACCAAAAAAGATATGATCCATAATCCAGTTGATATTAAAGCCGACAATAAATGCCGCAACTACAATAGCAAGAATCGAGCGGATGAGATGGCCTCTTAATTCCCCAATATGCCCAAGGAAGGACATGTCTTTAGCATCACTCACAGAATATTTATTTTAAGGCTCAAATTTATGAAAAAAGTTTCAGTAAAGCGGGACGTTATGATGAGGAAGTTTAATAATCAATATCGTAAGTTCTCTGTTCTATTTTCAGATCCGTTAATAGTTCTTCTGCTATTCTGTTGATTTCTTTCCAACGTGCGTTGTTGTTAAGGTTTATGGTTTCGAAAAGCCAGTCGTTATCAGGTATTAAAGATACGGTTTGCTTTAAAACCAATAACTTATGTCTTAGATTTTCTTCGATGAGTTGAGTTCTGAACAGACATTCAAACTTCTTTTCTTCAAAAATATCATCAAAATCTTCTTTCAAACTTCGGATGCAAGCAATTTCATAAGGAACGGAGCGAAATTGATCAGCATTATAAGTAAAGAAAATTAAAGTCTTTATTAAAAGCTCAAAGTGATCATCGCAATAATGGTCATAATTTTCTTCATTATTAATTTTTTCCTCCTGCAAAAAGTGCCCCTGAACAGGGGATGATTCCGACTGTTTATCTAAAAATTTTTTAAGGAGAAAAACGAAAATAATGATGATGTAAACAACCGCCATATCATCGAAAATTAATTGATACCTTCATCAAGCAGCTTATGAAGATCAATAATTCCGAAATATTTTCCGTTTTCTGTTACGATAAGCTGCCCGATATTGTTTTCTTTTAAAACTTTCATAGCATCCTTTGCCAGAGCTGTTTTTTCGATCGTTTTTGGATTGGCTGACATAATATCTTTTGCTAAAACTTTAGAAAAATCGTCACCTTTCATCAGCATTCTCCTCAAATCTCCGTCTGTAATTACACCGATAATTTCATTTTCTTGAGTTACCACTGTAATTCCGTGTCGTGAACTGCTGATCGAAATAATAACATCTTTCACCGTTTCATTTTCCGTTACCTGAGGTTTTTGTGAAGAAACAAAATCATCAACTTTGGAAATTAAATTTTTACCCAAACTTCCACCCGGATGAAATTTTGCAAAATCATTTGCCTGAAAATTATTTATTTCCATTAAAGCAATCGCCAATGCATCTCCCAGCGCCATTTGTAAAGTGGTGGAACTTGTCGGAGCCAATTTATTTGGACATGCTTCCATATCCACATGAGTATCTAAAATAACTTCAGAATATTCGGCAAGTTTGCTTGATTTATTTCCAGTCATTCCGATTAATGCGGAAGAATAATCTTTTAAATAAGGAAGAAGGTTTACAATTTCCGCAGAGTTTCCTGAATTGGAAATACACAATACAATATCCTGTTTCTGAATAACGCCAAGATCACCATGAATAGCTTCAGAAGCGTGAAGAAATTGTGATGGAGTACCAGTGGAATTAAGGGTTGCCACGATTTTATTTCCCACATGAGCCGATTTTCCAATTCCTACTACAATAAGCTTTCCTTTTGCAGCATGAATAATCTCAACCGCTTTCACAAAATCATCATTAATTCTGTTTTTTAATTTTTCAAGTTCTGAAATTTCTATTTCTAAAGTAGTTTTTGCTATTGAAATAATATTGGCTTTTTCCATTTTTACTTTAATAAAAAATATAAAATAATGCCGTAAAAGCATTATATTTTAAAGAATCTTTTAATACAAATTTTGCTAATATAAATTTGTTTACTTTTATGTTAAGCAGAAATTTATTATCTTTGGGTTAGATGCAAATTTAGCAATAGAAAATTAGATGAGCGCAAAAAATGCCAATTTATCAGGCGAGTTGAAAAAATACTTCGGTTTTTCCACTTTTAAAGGTCAGCAAGAACAAATTATAGAAAATCTTTTGAATGGTAAAGATATATTTGTTTTAATGCCCACGGGCGGTGGAAAATCCTTGTGTTACCAGCTTCCGGCACTTATTTCGGAAGGTACGGCAATTGTAGTTTCACCCCTAATAGCGTTAATGAAGAATCAGGTAGATGCGGTAAACGGTCTTTCATCTGAGGACGGGGTAGCGCATGTTTTAAATTCATCATTAAATAAAACGCAGACCAAACAGGTTTTCGACGATATCAAGAGCGGTAAAACCAAACTATTATATGTAGCTCCGGAATCTTTGATTAAAGAAGATTATCTGGAATTTTTAAAAGATGTAAAGATTTCTTTCGTGGCTATCGACGAGGCTCACTGTATTTCAGAATGGGGACACGATTTCCGCCCGGAATACAGAAATTTAAAATCAATCATTGACAGAATTGCAAATGTTCCCGTTATTGCTTTAACGGCAACTGCAACGCCTAAAGTTCAGGATGATATCCAGAAAACGTTGGGAATGGTCAATGCATTAGTTTTTAAGGAAAGTTTCAACAGGGCAAACCTTTATTATGAGGTGCGTCCGAAAGTGAATGTCGATAGAGAAATTGTAAAATTTATCAATCAGCATAAAGGAAAATCCGGAATTGTATATTGTTTGAGCCGAAGAAAAGTTGAAGAGTTTGCTCAGCTTTTACAGGTAAATGGAGTGAATGCACTTCCGTATCATGCAGGACTTGATCAGAAAGTGAGAGTTGCGAATCAGGATAAATTCTTGATGGAAGATGCCGATGTTATTGTCGCAACGATTGCATTTGGAATGGGTATCGACAAACCTGATGTACGTTTCGTAATTCATTATGATTTCCCAAAATCTTTGGAGAGCTATTATCAGGAAACAGGGCGTGCTGGGCGTGATGGAGGAGAAGGTCACTGTCTAGCTTTTTATGACCCGAAGGATATTGAAAAATTAGAGAAATTTCTTGCTCAGAAACCTGTTTCTGAAAGAGAAATCGGTTTGCAGTTATTGAATGAAGTGGTTGGCTATGCCGAAACTTCAATGAGCAGGAGACAGTATATTTTATATTATTTTGGTGAAAATTTTGATCCCGAAAAAGGGGACGGCGCAAAAATGTGCGACAATTCATCAAACCCGCCAAAACTGAAAGATGCAACCGATGATTTGAAAAAAGCTTTGGAACTGATCAAAGAAACCGGAGAAAAATTCAAGTCTAAAGATTTGATCTCCGTTATTATGGGGAAAGAAAATGCAGTGACAAAGTCTTATAAATTAGAACAGACTTCTTATTTTGGTTTTGGAAAAGAGGAAACGGATAATCATTGGAAAACTATTTTAAGACAGGCAACTGTTCAGAATTTCCTTCAAAAAGATATTGAAACATATGGCGTTTTAAAAATTTCCGAGAAAGGCAGATTAGCTTTGGATGGTAAGTTTGAACATTCATTCATGATTGCTGAAGACAGGGAGTTTGATCTTTCTCAGACTAAAGCTGAAAGCGATCAGGTGCAAATGCAGTCAGCAGGCGGTCTGGATCAGAATCTTTTTGCTTTGTTAAAAGAATTGCAGAAAAAAGTAGCTAAAAAGCACGGAATTCCGCCTTACACAGTTTTCATGGAACCGAGTTTGGAAGATATGACGGTTCAATATCCTATCACAGTTGAAGAAATTGCAAAAATCTATGGAGTCGGGGAAGGAAAAGCTAAAAAATACGGTAAAGAATTCGCAGATTTTATCAGTAAATATGTAGAGGATAATAATATCGAACGTACTCAGGATATGGTGATGAAACAGGTGGCAAATAAATCAAGCCATAAAGTTTTTATCATTCAGAGTACAGACAAGAAGATTGACCTTGAAGATATTGCAAGAGCCAAAAATATTTCAATGGATGAATTGTTGAAAGAAATGGAACGTATTGTTTATCAAGGAACTAAATTGAATATAGATTATTATATCGAAGATAATTTTGACGAAGATATTGTAGACGGATTCATGGAATTTATGACCGAATCTGAAAGCGACAGTATGAAAGTGTTATTGGATGAGTTTGGAGACGAATTATCCGATGAAGAAGTAAGAATGCTGAGAATAAAATTCATCAGCGACGTTGCAAATTAAAATGATTTTAAATAATAACGAAATAATATTGAAAGAAATTCTTCCTCGGAAGAGTTTCTTTTTTAATATGACTGAGAAATTAAGAATTATATTTTCAGTTTTTTATTTAGCAATTTCCATATTTTTTGTAATAAATATTCTAAATTCTGATTTTGGGCTATTTCCAATTATTGGAATGGTAATTTTTGCTACTGCAATATATATTACTTTTGGCAGATGGATTTTAAAATATATTAAACTTAAGAATAATTGTTACCTGATAACAAATCAAAGGATTATTGTTGCTAAAAAAGGAAGTGGTAAAATTATAAAGTTTAGAGAATTGAACGGAATCAACCAAGTTACAGCAGAGATGAATGGTAATTTTTTTGGAAATATAATCTTTGGAGAACCCGAAAATATTTTTGGAAAAAATGATGAAGCATTTTCATTGTTAAAAACGAGAGGAATGAATTTCAAAGAGGATAAATATGCTTTTTTAAGTGTAGAAAATATTAACGAGATTATTCCTATTTTTGAAGAGTTGGGTTTGAAGGTTAATAAAACTTTTTATTAACTTTACAGTGATGAAAAAAATATCTGTCATATTTATTCTGCCGGATTTGGAAACCGGAGGAGCAGAAAGAATCGTTACTACCATTGCGAATCATCTTTCCCGAGATCGATTTGAACCTAAGATTTTGCTTTTACGTAAACGAGGCGGCTATTTAAACTTTCTTGAAAAAGATGTCGAAATTATTGATGTCAATACAGAACGAATCCGACATTCTTTAAAACCGATTTTAAGGGAAATCTACCGAAGAAAACCTGATATTGTATTTTCTGGTTTTGGAGAAGTAAATGCTTATCTCTCATTATTTATCAAACTTTTCCCGAAAACAAAATTTATTGCCAGAGAAACAAATGTCGTAACTCAGCACGTTACCCGAAAAGAGATAAAATTTTTCTATAATTTTTACAATAACTATCAGAGAATCATTGCGCAAAGTGATGATATGAAGAAGGATTTGGTTGATAATTTCAGTATTAAACAAAGTAAAATTGTGAAGATCAATAATCCTGTAGATTTTGATTTTATTAATGCGAAATTAGAGACATCCATAAAACCTGAAAGTTTTAAATACAATTATAAAAATGTAGTTGCCATCGGTAATTTATCTTCCAGAAAGGGTTTTGATAATCTGCTGAAAGTTTTTTCCAGACTTAAAAATGAAAATATTATTCTTCACATTTTAGGAGATGGACAGGATCGTGAAATTCTTCATCAAATGAAAGATTTTCTTGGGTTAAAAAATGTTGTTTTTCATGGAAGACAGGAAAATCCGTATCAATTTTTGAAATATGCAGACCTGTTTATTCTATCGTCAAGATATGAAGGTTTTCCGAATGTTTTATTGGAAGCAGGAGCTTGCGGAACGTATTCTTTAGCCAATAATTGTCCCGGAGGAATTGATGAAATTATTCAGGATGATACGAACGGTGAAATTGCAGATATTGAAAATCATGAAGATTTTGCACAGAAAATCATGAGTCTTCTGCATGAATCGTATAATAGAGAATCTATTCAGAATTCTATTAAATCGAGATTCTCAAAAAATATTATTTTAGATCAATATGAAAAGGTTTTGATTGATTTAATGTCAAAATAATTTTATATACTTTTCTTACCTTTGTCGCTAATAATTTTTATCTAAAAAATCAAGATTCCATCAATGAATAAAGTCCAGAAATTAGGATGTGCCTGCGAAAAACCCGACTCAAATTATACCGAATACAGAAGTTCTGAATTAGGAATAGATCATACCAACGGAAGATATGCAGAAGTTAGTATTCAACAATGCAAATTATGCCAGAGAATATGGATTCATTATTTTGTTGAATTTGAAAGTTTCTCTAAATCGGGAAGATGGTATAAAGGAATTGTATCTAAAAAAGACCGTCCGCAAATTACCCCTGAAAATGCCGTGGAATACCTGGAAAGCCTTGATTGGTATGTGTTTGGAGGTTCTTATTTTGATAGTTCAGGAACTTTTGGACAGGGGAAATTGAATGTGGATTTATAATTAAAGACTTCTCTATTAAATTTGACAAATCTCACTTTCTCACGTGGTAATTAATCGTTAAATTTGTAAGAATTAAGAAAGATAAATAATAAAAACTATAAAGTAAAATGAGTCAATTCGATGTTACCGTAATCGGTTCCGGTCCTGGTGGTTATGTTGCTGCAATTCGTGCTGCACAATTAGGTTTCACAGTAGCCATTATTGAAAAATATCCAACTTTAGGAGGAACTTGCCTTAACGTGGGATGTATTCCGTCAAAAGCGCTTTTAGACAGTTCTGAGCATTTTGAGAATGCGAAACACAATTTTGCAGGTCACGGAATCATTATCAACGAGCCTCAGGCTGATATCGCAAGAATGATCGAGCGTAAAAATGAGGTAGTAAAACAAAATACAGACGGAATCAATTATCTGATGAACAAAAACAAAATCACTGTTTTTGAAGGTGTTGGAAGTTTTGAATCTGCTACTCAGATTAAAGTTACTAAAAACGACGGTTCTACAGAAACGATCGATTCTAAATATACAATCATTGCAACGGGTTCTAAACCAACTACGTTACCTTTCATTACCTTAGATAAAGAAAGAGTAATTACTTCTACGGAAGCTTTAAATCTTAAAGAAATTCCTAAACATTTGGTAGTTATTGGTGGTGGAGTTATCGGTCTTGAATTAGGGTCAGTCTATTTGAGATTAGGAGCTCAGGTAACTGTGGTTGAGTTTATGGATAAAATTATTCCTACAATGGATGGAGCTTTAAGCAAGGAATTGACTAAAGTTCTTAAAAAACAAGGAATGAAATTCATGCTTTCTACAGCAGTTTCTGCGGTTGAAAGAAATGGAGATACTGTAAAAATCACTGCTAAAGATAAGAAAGGAGAAGAAGTAACCGTTGAAGGAGATTACTGTTTAGTTTCTGTAGGTAGAAAACCTTTTACAGACGGACTTGGATTGGAGAAAGCAGGGGTAGAACTAGACGAAAGAGGAAGAGTAAAAACAAACGATCACTTACAGACAAACGTTGCAAATATCTATGCAATCGGAGATGTTATCAAAGGGGCAATGTTGGCACACAAAGCTGAGGAAGAAGGAGTTTTTGTTGCTGAAACGTTGGCCGGACAAAAACCTCACGTTAATTACAACCTGATTCCTGGTGTTGTTTACACCTGGCCGGAAGTTGCAGGAGTTGGTAAAACTGAAGAGCAATTGAAAGAAGAAGGCGTAGCTTACAAAGTAGGTTCTTTCCCGATGAGAGCGTTAGGAAGAAGCCGTGCAAGTGGTGATGTTGACGGTTTGGTTAAAATTATCGCAGACGAAAAAACTGACGAAGTTTTAGGAATGCACATCGTAGGAGCAAGAGCTGCCGACCTTATCGCAGAAGGCGTAATTGCTATGGAATTCCGTGCAAGTGCTGAAGATATTGCAAGAAGTTCTCACGCGCACCCTACGTATGCCGAAGCTATTAAAGAAGCTGCATTGGATGCTACAGGGAAGAGACCTATCCATATGTAATTTTATTGAAAATTTCAAAATTAAATATAAAGAGAAATCAGTTTTGGTTTCTCTTTTTTTTGGAATAAAAATGGACAGCGATATTTAAAAAAAAATCACAAAAAATATAGTTGGTGATGCATTCGATTTTGAAAGCAGCAAGAAAGAATTAATGGATTTCGTTTCAAAGAAGATCTTAATAGAGCGGTCATAATCTTCTCTTTTTATGATATGATTTTCAGTTTTGCAATTTCACTTTATATTTCCGTACCTTTGTCGACTAATTTTATCATCAATGCAACTCGGAAAAACTCAGACTTTAAAAATTTCAGAAAAAAATCATTCAGGATGGATCTTAACAGACGAAGCCGGAGAAAAGGCTTTCATGCCTAAAATTTTCGCTCAGGATGATAAGGAAATTGATGATGAAATTGAAGTTTTTGTTTACCAGGACGACAGTAAATTAAAGGCAACTACAGAAATTCCATTGGCTGAGGTTGATGAATTTGCCGTGATGAGCTGTGTTCAAAGTCTTCCTAGCGGTGCATTTATGGATTGGGGAATTATTAAAGATCTATTTATCCCTTACAAACAGCAGAAGTCAAAAATCGTTGAAGGAAAAAGATATTTGGTTCATCTGTATGTCGATGAAACTCTTGATTTAATTACCGGAACAACAAAGTTCAAAAGAAATCCACAATATGAAAATCTGCCTTTTCAGAAAGGTGATAAAGTTGATTTGATTATTATGAATGAAAGCGAATTGGGCTGGAATGTGGTCATCAACAAAAAATATATAGGATTAATTTATACTTCCGATGTTTTCAAAAAATTGTATCCTTTATCTGAAGAAGGAGGTTATATTAAGGATATTCGTGAAGATGGTAAAATAGACGTATCATTACAACCCGAAGGTTTTGAAAATATTGATGAATTTAAACAGAGAATTCTTGATAAGCTGGAAGAAAACTACGGATTGCTTCATCTTTCTGACAAATCTTCACCAGAAGAAATTAAAGATGAAGTTCAGATGAGTAAAAAGAACTTCAAAAAGGCAGTCGGTGGACTGTATAAAGATAAAATCATCGATATTTTAGAAGGTAAAATTCGATTGTTATAATAAAAAACGGAGCAGAAATTTCTGCTCCGTTTTATTTTGTTATCTGTTCTTGATCAACAACCAACCGCTGTAAACTCTGCTGTCGGAAACTTTTATGATATACCAATAATTTCCTGTCAGAATCGGGCTTCCGTTTAATTTTCCATCCCATTCCAAAGGTTTTTTAGTCATTATTTCTTTGAAAACCAGAACACCTCTTCTATCATAAACATCTATTTCTGTCCCGGGATAATTTTCCAGTCCTGCGATTTTCCATTTATCATTGTATCCATCTGCATTTGGTGTAAATGTATTTGGAATATTAAATATGGAGAAAGATTTCTGACCTATAATACAACCTCCTTTTGTTCTAACGTAAACAATATATTCTCCAATATTCAGATTACTGAAGATATTAGAATCCTGCCAAGTGAAATTGTCTAATGAATATTCAAAATTTCCTGTTGCAGAAAGAATTACCGTTGCAGAATTATTGCTAATGTTAACGGCAACTATCTCAGGCAAAACTGTATAATTCACCTGAACATTGTCTGTGTTTTGGCATCCGAAGCTGTTGGTTACTGTCACAGAATAATTTCCTGCCATTGAAACAGTAATCGACTGAGTCGTTGCTCCTGTATTCCAAAGATAAGAAGAATATCCGCTCCCGGCATCCAAAGTAATTGTTTTGCCATTACAGAAATCGATTTTCTCAGGAAGGTTGAATTCCGGTTTTGGATTTAGGGTTAAACTTAATCGTACTATATTAAAACATCCGTCAACAGTAGAAACTTTTACATGAATAACTATTGATCCTGCATTTAAAGTATAATTTGAAGGGTTGGTAATAGGATTCCCTAAATTATCAGTGTAAGTAAATGTATAGATACCAGGATTAGTAATGATATTTGCTTGATAGGAAGTTAAATTAATAACCATGGAATTTCCTAATGTTGTATTGCATAACATTACAGAATAATCATCAGCCGGAACATTATTGGTTGAAAGTGTCGTAGTGATTGCTAATTTTTCCGATTCACAGCCATTTAAAGTTTGGGTAATATAGTATGTATTACCATGAACAATTGAGGTTGTTAACGGTAAAATATTTCCTGCTGCATCATAAAATGTCAAAGTAGTTCCTGTTACAGTTAAATTTGCCAAAGTTGGATTTGCTGATGCACAAAATTCCTGTGATGAATTTCCTGTTGGCTTCGGAGTTTCATTTACTATTACCTGAATTGCAATTTTATTACTTTCGCATCCGTTGATTGTCTGCGAAGCATAATACGTTTGTCCGTTAACAAGGGGAGTTGTTGGTAATAAAATATTTCCTGCTGTATCATACCATTTTATATTCTGACCTGTAATCTGGATATTGGCTATCGTTGGATTTTTGGTTTTGCAGAAAGTTTGTTGAGTACTTGCTATAGGTAATAGATCTTGTGTTGAAAATACTTTAAAAGGGACTTTTACACTTTCGCATCCTCCACCATATTGAGTGACATAATATTGATTTCCTGAGATGATATTTGTATAATTACTAATTATATTTCCTGTCGAATCATAAAAATGAATATTTTGATTGTTATTTATATTTAATTGATTCAATGTCATTTGATTCACATTACTGCAAAAGTAAAAATCGCTTACAACTAATGCAGGAGGAGAAGTATTAATAATTACATTTACCGCAAGTCGTTTAGTATTATATGGGCAAGATTCATCCTGAACCGACGCATAGTAAGTAATATTGTTTTGCAAAGGTGTATTCGGTGGCAAAGGAGAAAGTGATATGGGGGAATCGTACCAAGTAGTATAAGATGTATTTGGATATAAATCCTGTATCTTAGGATTTGATAAAGAACAAAAAGTCTGTATTTTGTCTCCGTCTGGAGTTCCACTGTAACATTTGCCGAATTTTTGGACAAATCCACCAAAATCACTTTAGCTAATTTTAATATTTTTAATATCTTGATCAGGGTCAAAATCCTGATAATCGTCAACATACCCTGCTAAAATTATATTTCCTTCAAAATCAATATTTTGACTATATGAGAAAGAAGAGAAATCACTTTTATTAAAAATCAGTTTACCATCATTTCTGAATTTTAGATAATATGTATCGGTATCACGACCTAAATAACTGTAGTTTAAACCTAAATCTAATTTTTTTACTGTTTCTTCTAAACTGTTATTTCCGTTAATGACTTTAATCGTATTATCCTGATAACGTACAAAAAAGTTTATGGTATTATCAGCATTAAGCTTTATAGAGAGAAAATCATAAGCATCATTTCCTTTAATCAGAGAATTTCAAACTAAATGACCATTACTGTTTATTTTATAAATTATTGTTTTTCCTCCAAATGGTTCATTTACAGTCATGTTTGGAAAGTTGATCGTCTGAGCTTCATAATATGTACTCGCAGTATAAATACTATTATCATTATCTATATCGATTGTAGAATTTGATGTAGTTGAATAAAGGCTGTAATAAGATAGATTTTGATACCATATAAAATTTCCATCGTTACTAAATTTCGCCAAAAAATATCTATTAAAATTTGTGTTTCCTGCAGCAAATGTATTGTTATCAATTTTAAGATATGCTTCAAAATTTCCTGATACAATAATATTATTACTTTTATCAACCTTTACACAATTAATTGCCGGAGTATTATGGGCATGGAGTGGACGAGCCCAGACAAAAGAACCATTAGGGTGATTTTTCATTATAAATAATCCATTTGGAGCAGGTAAATTATAACTAACTGTAGGATCGGGATTAAAATCAGTAATAAATAAAGGTTGATAATTGGCATAATTTCCTGTAGATATTATGTTGTTATTTTGATCAATTGTACAGGTCATATTTCCTACATAATTATAAATATTTCCGAATACAAAATTACCTATTGTATCTAATTTTACTAGGAAAGAACTTGAAGAGAGTATACCTGTATCAAAAATAGTATTGGAGTTTGGGTTTAGTTTTAAATTCTGTCCGTCCGTGTAACCTGCTAGAACTACATTGTCTTGTTTATCAATAACTAAAGATGTGATAGCTGATCCATAACTCGAGCTAATTTCTTTTACCCAGATAACATTTTTATTCTTGTCTAATTTTGCAATAACAGCTCTTGATAACTCTGTGTTTGACGTAGTTTTAGTAATAGTTCCAAACGTTATACTATTCACACTTGGAAGAGCTAACCTTCCATATCTTCCTGCGACATAAATGTTACCTTGTGAATCCGTATCACTAAGTGTAATATAATGCTGAGATTCAATAATTGGGCTGGTAGTTTGAAAATCCCAAAGTACATTCTGTCCAAACAAAAATCCACAGCACAAAACCATGAAGAGAAATAATTTTTTTCGCATCGGTTACTAATTTTCGACAAATATATAAAAACACCTTTGTAATGCAGATTAACAAATAGTAATCTCAAGCTAAATTTTTAAAACCTGATGCATATCATACAATTTTGTTTAATTATTTTGTTTAACAATTTTGTCAAAACGTTTGATTGATTTATATTTGCACAAAATTGTTTAACAAAAATGTCAAAACAAGAAAAAAAAGACCAAACACAGGAACTAATAAAAGAGACTGCAAAGAATTTATTCTTTGTAAAAGGGAAGTTTAGCGCTACAACTCAGGAGATTGCTGATGAAGCGGGTGTTAACAGAACATTGATTAATTATTATTTCCGATCAAGAGATAATTTGATCCAGATAATTTTTGATGAAGCACATCGGGTAGAAAAAGAAAAATCTGAAATTATTATGAATTCCGATCTGCCTTTTAAAGAAAAAATCGGGCAGTTCATAGAAGGAAGCTTGTCGACAAGCCTTCGGTATCCTTACTTAGAAACGTATATAGTAACCCAGATCAACAAAGGAAACTGTCATAAAAGAGACATTGAAGAAGATGAACTCAATAAAATGTACAGTGACATACAAAAGGAAATGGATTTGGGGAATATAGAACCGATGAAACCAATTCAATTTGTGCTGAATATGGTTTCTCTATTGGTTTTTCCGAGTGCTGTAAGACCTCTGTTAATGGAAAATCTGATGATAGACGAAGAAGAATTTGACAAGATTATTTCTGAAAGAAAAAACATCATTTTAAATATGCTGTTTAAAAATTAAAAAAAATGTTAAAGTATTTTAAAAAATGATTCGTCATTTAAAAATAATAACACAGGAGACAAAAACTACATTAAAAAAATAAACGAAGTATAAGATTATGAAAAGAAAACGTATAACTGCAAATAAGCTAAAAATTGGGATAGCGGCTGCATTTATGATTTTCGGTTTTTCATCTGTGTCTGCGCAACAGCAGGTTTCTCTTCAGGAAGCCATCAAACAGGCACTTCAGAATAAAGCAGAAGCCAAAAAAGCTGCTTTACAGATCAAAAAAGCCGAATATAAAATTGATGAAGCCAGAGCCGGTGCTTTACCGCAGATTAGTGCTACGGCGGGTGTAACTTACAATCCGATTATTCAGGAGTCATTGCTTGAATTTGGAGGAGAGAAAATCAGAGCTCAGTTGGGGCAACCTTGGAGCTCAACTGCTTCTGTACAGGTTCAACAGGCAATTTTTGATCAGAGAGTTTTTACAGGTCTTAAAGCTGCAAAATCAACAAGAGAATTTTATGTGTTAAATGCGCAGCTTACGAATGAACAGATTATAGAAAATGTTGCAACAGCTTATTATCAGGTGTTTGTACAGGAAGAAAATCTGAAAACGGTAGAATCGAGTTATGTTAATACAGAGAAAACCAGAAATGTGATCAAAAGTTTGGTTGATAATGGGTTGGCAAAAGCTATCGACTTAGACAGAACCAATGTTCAGTTAACCAACATCGGTTCAAATAAACAATCTTTAATTAACTCAGTTGAACTTTCAAAAAATGCTTTGAAGTTTTATATGGGAATTCCTATTTCTACGGAAATTCAGCTTGAAGAGAAAACAATTGAGCCTAAACCTGAATTAATTGCAAGCACTGTAAACTTAGATGAACGTACGGAAGTAAAAGTTTTAAACAAAAACAGAGAACTTTTAGTATTCAATAAAAAAGCAACAGAAGCATATTTGTATCCTACGGTAAATTTGGTGGCAAATTACGGTTGGGGTGCAACAGGAGCAAAATTCCCTTTAACTAATGGACTTAAAAATGGAGTTCTTTGGAGTGATTATTCAGCAATTGGTTTAAATGTGAATATTCCGATTTTTACTGGAGGAGCTACAAAAGCAAAGATCAATCAGGCAGAAATCGATATTCAGGATTTGGATCAGGATATTCAAAATACGCAGTTGACTTTAAGCTTAGATTATAGAAATGCTATCACCAATATAGAAAACGCATTGATTAATATCGAAAGTATGAAAGACAATGTAGGATTGGCAGAAAGAGTACAGAAAAATACTCAATCCAATTATCAGTATGGTTTGGCAACATTGACAGAAGTTTTGGATGCTGAAAATGCATTAACACAAGCTAAACAGAATTATGCGAACGCACTATTGGATTACAAACAGGCTGAAATTAAGTTAATTAAAGCGAAAGGAGAATTAAACACACTACAAAACCCGTAATAAACTATGAAAAAGACTTTAATATATATCATCGTGGCAGCCGTGCTTGTCGGTTTGGCAGCCTGGAAAATTGCTGATAATAAGAAAAAACAGCAAACAGAAGTAAAAGAAGTTGCCAAGCAGGTTGATAAAATCAACGTAAATGTGGTAACAGTTGCAAGAGAAAATATTGATACTGATTATACAGCCAACGGAACTTTCCTTCCAAAGCAGGAAATGCAGCAGTCTTCTGAAATTGCAGGACGTATCGTAAGCGTTTTGGTAAAAGAAGGTTCAAGAGTATCTGCAGGTCAGACATTGGCAACGATTAAAAGAGATGCCATTGAGGTAGACGTTACGCAGGCTCAAAACAATTTACAGAATGCGATCAGTGATAATCAACGTTATGAAAATGCTTTCAAAACGGGAGGTGTTACCAAACAACAGGTTGATAATTCAAGATTGCAGTTAAAGAATGCGCAGGCAGCAGTAAGAGCTCAGGGTGTAAGAGTAAATGATACAAGCATCCGTGCGGGAATCAGTGGAACAATCAACAAAAAAATGGTTGAACCGGGAACTGTGGTTTCTATAGGAACAGCAATGTTTGAAATTGTTAATATTAACAGTTTAAAACTTTCAGTTTTGGTTGACGAAAGTCAGATCGGCAGAATTGCATTAGGACAGGAAGTACCAATTAATGTAAATGTTTTACCAAATGATTCTTTCAGCGGAAGAATTACATTTATCGCCCCTAAAAGTGATGCTTCTTTAAATTTCCCTGTTGAAATTGAAGTTCAGAACAAAGGAAACTTAAAGGCGGGTATGTATGCAACGGCAACATTTAAAACAAATAACGGTGCTGAAACTCAGAATATGTTAACCGTTCCTGCGGAAGCTTTCGTAAATGGGGTAAGTTCAGGACAGTTATTTATTGTAAGCAACGGAACTGCTAAATTAATTAAAGTTCAGACCGGAAAAGTATACGGTGATAAAGTTCAGATCTTAAGCGGATTGAACGGAGGCGAACAGGTAATTACCAGCGGACAGATCAACCTTGATAACGGGTCAAAAATCAATATCGTAAAGTAAGAGAAGATGAAGTTAGCAGAAATAGCCATTAAAAGACCATCCCTCGTTATCGTATTGTTTACGATTCTTACGCTGGGAGGTTTACTAAGTTACTCCATGATGGGGTACGAATTGATTCCGAAGTTTGAAACAAATATGGTAACGATTTCTACGGTATATCCGGGAGCTTCACCTGCTGAGGTGGAAACTTCGGTAACCAGAAAAATTGAAGATGCCGTGGGTTCTTTGGAAAACGTAAAAAAAGTAGAATCTTCATCTTACGAAAGTTTATCGGTAATCATGGTTCAGCTGAACACAGGAGCCGATGTAAACTATGCTTTGAATGATGCTCAAAGAAAGGTAAATGCTATTTTGGCAGACCTTCCTGATGATGCAGATCCGCCATCATTACAGAAATTCTCATTGGATGATTTACCGATCATGACGTTGAGTATTTCCAGTAATAAGCTGAATAATAAAGATCTTTATGACCTTTTAGATAAGAAAATAGAACCGATTTTTTCCCGTGTAAACGGGGTGGCTCAGGTTACGCTTGTAGGTGGACAGGAAAGAGAAATTCAGGTGAGTTTAGATGAAAAGAAAATGCAGGGGTATGGTCTTGCGATTGCAGATGTACAGCAGGCGATTCTTTCTTCCAACTTAGATTTCCCAACGGGAGCTTTGAAGACAAGAACTTCAAGATCTACGATCAGACTTTCCGGAAAGTACAGAAATGTTGAAGAAATGAACAATCTTGTGGTTTCTAATAAAGATGGAGCTCAGGTTCGTCTGTCTGATGTTGCAACGGTTTTCGATACACAAAAAGATACTGAAAAAGTAGCAAGATACAACCAGAATTCAACGATTTTACTTCAGGTAAAAAAACAATCTGATGCCAATGCAGTGTCGGTTTCAGAATTGGTTCAGAAAACAATCGGTCAGGTTCAGGATAATTATAAAACTCAGGGTGTTAAAATCAATATTGTAGATGATACAACAGATTTTACGCTTGAAGCGGCAGACCACGTAATTTTCGATTTATTTTTAGCGATTATTTTGGTGGCAGTCGTAATGTTATTGTTCCTTCACAACATTAGAAATGCATTTATTGTGATGGTTTCAATCCCGATGTCGCTGATTGCAACCGTAATCGGAATGTATCTTATGGGATATACGCTAAACTTAATGAGTTTATTGGGACTTTCATTGGTAGTAGGTATCCTGGTGGATGATGCGATTGTGGTATTGGAGAACGTATACCGTCACATGGAAATGGGTAAAAGCAGAATTCGTGCAGCATACGATGGTGCTTCAGAAATTGGATTTACCGTAACGGCAATTACATTGGTAATCGTGGTGGTATTCTTACCGATTGCGATGAGTTCAGGTTTGGTGGCTGATATCTTGGCACAGTTCTGTGTCACGGTAGTTATTGCGACAATGTTCTCATTATTGGCATCATTTACGATTATTCCTTGGTTATCTTCAAGATTTGGAAAATTGGTGCATTTAACAGGTAAAAACCCTTTTGAGAAATTTATCCTGTGGTTTGAAAAGCAATTAGAGAAATTCACACACTGGATTACAGGAATTTTGGAGTGGGCTCTAAAGTCAACGTTAAGAAGAGTAATGACTGTTATTGTAACATTTATTATTTTAATTTCTTCTTTCATGTTGGTAGCATTCGGATTTATCGGAGGTGAATTCTTCCCTAAAATGGACAGAGGGCAATTCCTTGTTCAGATGGAATTACCAAAAGATGCTTCTGTAGAAAAGACAAACCAGGTCACGCTTGCTGTTGAAAAATACCTTAGAAATGATAAGGATGTTGTAGATATGATTACAACGGTTGGTCAGCAGTCGTCAGGTTTCGGTGGGGCTCAGGCAACGTTGTATCAGTCAGAAATTCAGGTGATTTTAGTTGATAAATCTGAACGTGCCGAAAGTACCGACATCAAATCAGCTAAAATCAAGAGAGCTTTAGAAGAGAAATTTACAGGCGTTGAATTTAAAACAGCACCTATCGGATTGATGGGAGCAGACAACGCACCAATTGAATTGGTAGTAACCGCTCAGGATAATGCAACAGCAAACAAAGAAGCGAACAGAATTCTTGAATTGCTTAAAAAAGTACCGGGTTCTGTAGATGCAGAATTATCAACTGACTCAGGAAGTCCGGAAGTTCAGGTGAATATCGACAGAGATAAAATGGCTTCTTTAGGCTTGAATCTTTCTAGTGTAGGACAGACGATGCAGACGGCTTTCAGTGGAAATACTGACGGAAAATTCAGAGCCGGAGAATATGAATATGATATCAACATCCGTTTTGGAGATGCCAACAGACAATCTATTGATGATGTAAGAAACTTAATGTTTACCAATCCGAAAGGAGAGCAGGTAAGATTGAGCCAGTTTGCTGATGTAAAAATGGGTTCAGGGCCAAGTTTGCTGGAACGTAGAGATAAAGCACCTTCGGTAAAGGTAAAATCTAAAGTAGTAGGTCGTCCTGTAGGAGATGTTGCCAACGAATGGGCAGCTCAGTTTATGGATAACGAAAAGACGAAGCCAGCAGGTGTATCTTACATTTGGAGCGGTGATATGGAAAACCAGACTGAAGGTTTCGGTACGTTAGGAATTGCATTATTAGCAGCTATCGTATTGGTTTATCTGGTAATGGTTTCATTGTATGACTCGTTTGTTTATCCGTTTGTAGTATTATTCTCCATTCCATTGGCATTGATCGGGGTAATGGTAATTCTTGCCATCACCGGAAATTCACTGAACATCTTTACGATGTTGGGGATGATTATGTTGATTGGTTTGGTAGCGAAGAATGCAATTATGATCGTCGATTTTGCCAATATGAGAAAAGCAGCAGGTGCAAATACACACGACGCTTTGATTCAGGCTAACCACGCCCGTCTTCGTCCGATCTTGATGACAACCATTGCGATGATCTTCGGGATGATCCCAATTGCGATTGCAAAAGGAGCAGGAGCGGAGATGAACAACGGATTGGCTTGGGTAATCATCGGTGGTTTGACCTCATCATTATTCCTTACGTTGATTATTGTACCGGTAGTATATTCACTATTTGATTCAATTTTAAGAAGAATGGGTAAAGGTGAAAAACCGGATTATGATGCTGAAATGAAAGCTGAGTATGAGCATAAAGAACTAAGTGAAGACGGTTACACACCGAAACACATAGACTAATATAACAACCTTTAATTAACCGAGAAAGCGTATCAGAAATGATGCGCTTTTTATTTTGTCCTCAACTAATATGATGCTTTACGGAACCTCAAAAGATAAATAGATAAGCTCATCACGCAACGTCACTTCGAGTAGGTTTTTGAAAAAAATCGTATCGAGAAGTTTGTAATTAAATGGTCGAGTTTTATAATTCATCGGTTTTCGATACATTTTCTCCGCTTTGTTACGAAAAATACTTGAACTTACGGGCTGTAACTATTTGGCTATAATTACAACGTCAGTTCGAGTAGATTTTGAAAAAACCGTATCGAGAACTTTTTGAATGATGAGCAAATTTTGCATAACTATTATCGTTCTCGATATAAAATTATTCTTCATTTCATTACAAACAATTTTACTCGAACTGACGGTGATCTTTTCTTAGCAGATAAAACTTCGAACAACAAAAAAGCTTTCGAAATCAATCGAAAGCTTTATATATATATTTTGGATCAGAAATTAATCAACCATCGCCTCACCAGACTTTCTGTAGATAAAACTTCCATAAATATGTCTTCTTGCAAAACGGCTCGGAGAATCTGCATTCACCATTTTAATATACGTATTTTTTGGAACACCGATATATTCGTAAATATTTCCGTTCAAATGCTGAACCGTCAAAATAGATTTCTCCAAATAAAAATCCTGAATATTAGATTTTGTAGTTGTCTCAGTATATTCTTCTTTATATTTTTCCTGCGTTTCCGGATTAATGCTTACTAAAAAATGATAGGCTTCAATCACAGACTTGCTTTTTTCTTCTGCTTCAAGCTTTCCTGCTTCATCATTCACAAATTTATCAGGATGCGTATCTTTCATAGTATTCCTATAAATCGTTTTTAGTTCTTTTAAAGTAACGGTTTTGTCAACTTCAAGAAGCTTTCTGTAATCACCTATTTTTTTCATAACAATATATTCCTTATTTCGGGGTGCAAAATTAAGGTTTTTAATTTAAAATACTTAAGTTTTTGATTGTTAATTTGTTTAGATTTAAAATTAACTTTATTAATGATTTGTATCTTTATCATTAATTGTAATTATTAAATTTTTAGTATGCTCCTAATCGAGAAATTTATTATCATGAAAAATATTCATAAGCAAGTTCTTCCAAAACTAATTGAATACATTTTCCAAATGATATTTGAGAGAATCTTGATTGGGATAATCCTCTGTTCTTTTCGGTAAATTAATCTTTTTATTATTTAGCTTAGAATAATATTCATCAGTAATAATTTTGTTACTTACTTGAATTAAATAACTTTCAGGATTTATAGTAACTAAACCCAAATCAAATAATGTATGAATATCGGAACGTAACAAAATACCATTAGGAATTTTATCAGTCTTTGCACCTTTAAAACCATAAATATGTGCGGCTTCTAGCATTTCTTCAATTCCACACTCTGTTATAGCACATTTTCTTTTATAAGTATCAAGAAGTTTTTTTCTGAATGCTTTTTGCCCTCTTCTTACATAAATTTCGGCAGCAACTTTCTTTCTCTCATCTTTAATTTCTTCAATATTAAAATATTCTATTTCATGTTCATTTATAGTTGAATTTAAATAATCACTTGTTTGTAAATAATTAGAATTTTTTATTAAGCCTAAATTGTATAAACATAAGCTTAATGATTTACTTATGTGATTTTCTAATTCTACATCATTTGTTAATTTGTAATAAAAATCTTTAGGATTATCAAATACATTATTGTATTTAGTATTGGAACTGCCACCATCAACATCAATGTGTGGAATCAATTTTCCTTGTTTTCTAATTGTTATATTTAATCCTTTAGGATTTGTTTTTGATTCAGTACATCCAATAACAGCTCCTTTTCCAGATTTATCAAAGCAAATTGCTACATAAATGCCATTAGAAACTTGTTGATTTGGTGGTAATATGCATACATGGGCAACATTTGGAAAATTTGCGGCTCCTCTTGATATTTCTATTTTTAAATCAATACCTTCAAATTTTAGATATTTTTTCTCTAATTCAATTTTAAAATTATTAAGTGTTTTCTTAACATCGTTTAATAGAGGGTTATCTGTTCTTATAGTTTCTCCTCTTACAACAGGATTATTTTGCCTAAACTCGCAAATTTGATTAAAATAATTGGTCATTAAATTTTTGAGTCTAAGCTAAATTATTTTTCGTAGAATTGCAAATAATATGAATTTTATTAACTTTATAAAATAAAACAGGAGCCCAAAAGACCCCTGAAAAATAAATATCAAATAATTAATTAAAGCGTCTGCAAAGCAAACTCCTTACTCATTTCCCTCGAAGCCTCCACCATCGCAATCAACGCTTTTTCCGTTTCATCCCAATGTCGGGTTTTCAAACCACAATCTGGGTTTACCCAAAGTTGCTGTGCCGGAATGACGGCTTGTGCTTTTTTCAGCAATTCTACCATTTCCTCTTTCGACGGAACTCTTGGCGAGTGAATATCATAAACTCCCGGTCCAATCTCGTTCGGATATTTGAAATCTGCAAAAGCATTCAGCAATTCCATCTGACTTCTGGAGCATTCGATCGTAATCACGTCGGCATCCATATTAGCGATATTTTGGATAATGTCATTAAATTCAGAATAACACATATGCGTATGAATTTGTGTCGCATCTTCCACACCGCTTGCCGAAATTCTGAAAGCTTCAACCGCCCATTTCAGGTAATTTTGCCAGTCAGATTTTCTCAACGGAAGTCCTTCACGAATCGCAGGTTCATCAATCTGTATAATTCTGATTCCCGCTTTTTCCAGATCATTTACTTCATCACGAATCGCCAGTGCAATTTGCTTACAAGTCAAAGAGCGAGGTTGATCATCACGCACAAAAGACCATTGAAGAATTGTCACGGGTCCCGTCAACATTCCTTTTACCCATTTTTGAGTTAAAGATTGAGCGTATTCCGACCAATAAACCGTCATCGGATTCGGTCTGTGAACATCTCCAAAAATCACCGGAGGTTTTACACAACGGCTTCCGTAACTTTGAACCCAACCGTTTTGAGTAAAAGCAAATCCAGCCAATTGTTCTCCGAAATATTCTACCATATCGTTTCTTTCGAATTCTCCGTGAACTAAGACATCAATCCCGATTTCTTCCTGCCAACGGATTGTTCTTTCAGTTTCCTGCTTCAATAAAGTATCGTATTGTTCGGCATTTAATTCACCTTTTTTAAATTTTGAACGCCAGTTTCTTACCTCTTTCGTCTGTGGAAATGAACCAATTGTAGTTGTAGGAAACAAAGGAAGGTTTAATACAGATTGCTGAGTTTCTTTTCTGATATTGAATGGAGAATTTCGCTGTGCATCATCTTCAGTCGTCACATCAACACGGTTTTTTACATCCTGATTGTGAATTAATGTGGATATTTTGCGGTTTTCAATTGCCTTTTTATTTTCGGCTAATTTCTGTAAAGTATTGTAATCCGGATTTTCTGATGCTAATTTTTTTAAAGTAACAATTTCATGTACTTTTTGTTTAGCAAAAGCCAGCCATTGCTTGATTTCAGGAGATAAAATATCTTCATTTTTCTCTGAATCCAAATCAAAAGGAGCGTGGAGCAACGAACAAGAAGGAGCGATAAAAACTCTTTCCAAACCAATTTTATCAACTGTTTTTTTAATTAAATTTAAAGATTGACTGAAATCATTTTTCCAGATATTTCTTCCGTCGACAATTCCTAGTGAAAGGCTCAATGTATTCGGAATTATATTTAAAACTTCATCTAATTGTTCAGGATAACGAACCAGATCAATATGCAAAACATCGATCGGAAGGGTAGTTGCCGACGAAAGATTGTCTTTTAAACCTTCAAAATAAGTCGCAATAATGAATTTCAGATTCGGAAATTGTTTTCTGATTTCAGCATAAATAAACTGATAGGTTTCTTTTGCTTTTTCAGTAAGATCCAACGCTAAAAACGGCTCGTCAAACTGAATATATTCCGCACCATGATTTTCAAGTTCTTTTAAAATCTGGATATAAACCGGAAGCAAGTTTTGAGCTAGATCTAATTTGTCAAAACCTTCTTCTTTCTCTTTTCCTAATAATAAATACGTCAACAAGCCGATAATCACAGGTTTTGCATTAATTCCCGCTTGTTTTGCAGAAATATATTCCTGAATAATTTTATTGGAAAATAATTTAAATTCCTGATTTTTATGGAATTCCGGAACGATATAATGATAATTGGTATCAAACCATTTCGTCATTTCCATTGCGGTAATGTCTAAACCGTCTTTCTGGAAACCTCTTGCCATGGCAAAATACAGATCTAATTCAGATTTTTTGAAGGCAATTTCCTGATAACGTTCTGGAATGGCTCCAACCGTTAACGTCATATCCAACACCTGATCGTAATATGAAAAATCATTGCATGGAACTAAATCAATTCCCGCTTCCTGTTGCAGTTTCCAGTTGTTTTGAGTGATTGTTTTTCCAGCTTCTAATACTTCGTCCGAAGTGATCTTGCCCGCCCAGTATTGTTCGCAGGCTTTTTTGAGTTCTCTGTTGCTACCAATTCGCGGATAGCCAAGGATGTGTGTTTGCATTTCTTTTAAACTTTTAAATTAAATTTCACTGTAAAAGTTCTTCAGATGCTTCGAAATGCTTTCTTAGAATAGATTTTTAGGAATTGAATCGATATAATAAAGACGTAATTTTTCCACTAACGAAAATACGTTCAAATATATCACCTTTCTGATCCAAAAACTCCAAATCGCGAGAGCATTGTTCATTCGGAAGAGGCAGGTCTCCTGACTTGTAACAGTTTTTGTCATCCTTCCCGTTTGCACAGTGGATCACTCGGACAAAAACCTTTGGTATGTTACTTACAGTTGCGCGACAGCTCGTGATTTTCACACGATTCCCTATTAATTATCTTATGTAAAACCTTTTTCCGTTTGATGAAGTATGTTAAAGAACAATTTCTTTGGTAAAGATAATATTAAAGTTAATTGATTGGTTTAATATTATAAATTAAGGATATTGTTTGGTTTTAGTTGTTTGTAAAAGATTTTTATTCTTTAAATTTGAAAATGTAAATCATAAAAAGAATATTATTCTGTGGAAAGACTTGATGAAAAGGATCTTCAACTGCTAAGAATCCTTCAAAAAAATGCAAAATTAACGGTGAAAGAGCTCGCCAAAGAAGTAAACCTTTCGCCATCTCCGGTTTTTGAAAGAGTAAAAAGACTTGAACAGGAAGGATTTATTAAACATTATTCCGCTGTTTTGGAAGCTGAAAAACTGAACCGTGGATTTACCGTTTTCTGTCAGATTAAACTGAAAATCCATGATCGTTCTGTGGGAAACCAATTTGTGAAAGATATTCTACAAATCGATGAAGTAGCAGAATGTTATAATATTTCCGGTGATTTTGATTTTTTATTGAAAGTTCAAGTAAGAGATATGAAACATTATCAAGATTTTGTGTTTAACAAATTAGGTTCCGTAGACTCCATTGGAAGTACACACAGCACATTTGTGATGGCGGAGGTGAAAAATACGCATGGGGTAAGTATCTAATAGGATATCAGATAGTTAAATATTTTAGTAGATTTTTTTAAATTATTTTTTACTTGTAATTAAATTTTCTTATTCAGCTTTTTGGTAAATATAAGTCAGTTTTGAGTTTTTTATAAAATCTTGTATTGAAGCATCTTTTGTAGCATTTTTATCTGTCAGTTCAACATAATAAACCATCATATTCGGAAATTTGCTGTCTTTGCATAAAATTTTAAACCTTTTAATCTTTTCATTGGAGCTTAAAAAACTTAACTCAGAAGCGTTACTTAACTTAATATTATTTACTTCAAAGGCATCTTTCCAGTTTTTTTGTAAACGGGCAAATCTTTTCTGTGTTCTGTCGCTGTCTTCGTTTTCAAATTTATCGATTTGATAATCGGTTAAAAGCTGAGGATAAATTAATCCTTCTTTCAAAAGTAATTCTATGATTTTATCTGATTTGTCGTAATAAATTACCTTGTCATCAAATTTAACCTGATTATCTTTTACAGTAATATTTCCCGAAAATTTTTTGTAGTTTTTCTTCTTATAATCATTTTTAAAATGTTCAATGACAACTTTATCCTTAGGACCTGCTTTTTCAATCTTTTGTCCGAAACTATAGACAGACAAAAATAAAGAAAGGCTTAACGTATATATTAGTTTCATAAATTTTAATTAATTTTTTAAAGAATATTTTTAATTCTTATGTATTGCAGTAACATAATTGTTTTTGCATCTTTAATTTCTCCTGAATCAATCATTTCTAATGCTTCATTAAAAAATAGCTCAAGAACTTCGATATTTTCACCTTCTTCATCTAAACCGCCGCCATCTGCAATTTTCATTTCTTTAGAATATTCTGCGATAAAAAAATGGAGAATTTCAGTTACAGAACCGGGCGACATATAAGCCTCAAATATTTTTTCTATCTTAGAAATTTTATAGCCTGTTTCTTCCTCAGTTTCCCTTTTGATGCATTCTTCCGGATCATCGTCATCTAATAATACGGCACAGGCTTCAATCAACATTCCGGATGGATTTCCATTGATAAAAGTTGGTAATCTGAATTGTCGTGTTAAAATTACCGTATCAGAATTTTTATTATAAAGTAAAATCACAGCGCCGTTTCCTCTGTCATAAGCCTCACGACTTTGCTGCTCAACTGTTCCGTCTTTCTTCTGAATAGTAAATGTTACCTTTTTTAAAGTATACCAGTTGTCTGATAAAATCTCTGTTTTTTCAATATTAACGTTAATATCTCGCATAAATTTTTTCTAATCTTTATTTTAATAAATCTTTCAAAGCTGATTTTAATTCAGGAAATTCAAATTGAAACCCTGCTTTTTGAATTTTTTCGGAAGAAGCTCTGGAACCTTCTAACACAGCAACTGATAATTCCCCGAACAGTAATTTTAAAACAAAGCCGGGAACATTGGGCATAAATAAAGGCTTTTTTAAAACCTCTGCAATTGTCTTTGTCAAATTTTTATTAGTCGTATGCTCCGGTGCAGTACCATTAAAAGCCCCATCCAATTCTGAATTTTTTAAAGCAAATTTGTAAATCGAGCAAATATCTTTAATATGAATCCAGGGCATATATTGTTTTCCGCTTCCCAAAGGTGAACCAATACCAATTTTTATTGTAGGAAGCATTTTCTTTAGTGCTCCTTCTTTTTCTGAAAGTACAACAGCTGTTCGGATTTTTACAACTCTTTCAGCAAGGTTTTGTTCTTTGAAATTATCAGCAGCTTTTTCCCATAAAACAACAACTTCACTTAAAAAATCATTACCTGGATCATCATTTTCTGTAAAAATTTTCTCTGTTGTTTCTGTTCCGTAATAATTAATTCCTGATGCTGAAATGAATGATTTCAGCTGAATATTCTTTTTTTGTAAAGTCTTTAAAATCAGATTTGCAGAATCAACACGGCTTGAAATTAATTCTTTTTTTCGTTCATCAGTCCATCTTTTTTCTGAAATATTGGCTCCTGCCAGATGAATAACATGAGAAATATTTTCAAAAGCAGCTTCGTCAATTGTTCCTTCTTTGATATTCCATTCAAAGTCGTTGGAGTTTTTTTTCTTACGGGTTAGAAATCGAACAATGTATTCTTTTTCAAGTTTTTTTGATAATTCTTGAGCGACCAGACCATTGGCTCCTGTAATCAGAACGATTTCTTTCATGTAAATAATTTTATCATTATACTAATTATGCTTGATTTTTTACAATCAGAACAAAATCATCATCCAAAAGCTTATACCCGTAATCGTAAATAAATCTGTATTCGGAACCGTTTTTATAAACCTTAAGATTAGTAAAATAATCAAAATCAAAACCCAAGCCATCAAGCTTTGATTTGCTAATCTTTGTTTTTCCATCGGTGTTTATTTCAACTAAAATTCTGTAATTTTTGCGCAATCTGTTGTTTACATTTCGCATCAGATTATTAGAATCTTTGTTTTGGTTGTTATTATAGGCATTTCGGCAGGCATCGTTACAAAATTTTTTATCAGATCTGCCAATAATTTTTTCGCCACATTCTATACATTCCATAATTTTTATTTTTTCATTTTGTGTGTATGTGCGTGTTTTTTCTTTAGTAATTTTAAAAATCTGCTGTGAGTCGGATAGCTTCTGTTTGATGTAAGATTATTAAAAAATAACGCAATGATCAATAATATAATGCATCCCGATAGAACCGGAGAAATCACGTACCAATACCCTAATTCAGGAATTTTCCCTGTGGAACTTACAGCAATTAAGGCTGTTGCGCCTCCTGGCGGATGCAAAGTCTTCGTATATTGCATCAATATAATAGAAAATGCTACTGCTAAAGGTGCAGAAAGCCAGATAATATCCGGAACAATTTTATAAACAGTTACGCCTACCAAAGCGGAAATCACATGACCTCCAACTAAATTTCTGGGTTGTGCCAACGGACTTTGGATAGCTCCATAAATTAGAACACTTGAAGCTCCGAAAGAACCGATAAGGAAGATGTTTTCTGTAGAAGATAAAGTATGCGACTGTATAAAAGCGATAATCCCAATTCCGAAAAATGCTCCTAGAAAAGACCAGAAATGTTCTTTGTAATCGACCAAAGTTTCCTTATAAATTACATATTTTGAGACTCTTAATGATCTTTTTATGGTTTTCTTCATTAAATTTTATTTAGGCTAAAGATACAAAATTATCCGTTTTCAAATGACTACAAACGTATTTAAATAGTTTACTCCCGACTTTAGTTTCACAATTCAACAATCTTTGCAACAGAGATTTGAGAAAACAGTGAACGTCTCTTATCTGATTATTAATCTTAAAATTAAATAGTTATGTCACTAAGAAATAAAATAACACTTATTGGTCACACCGGAAAAGATGTTGAAATGATAAACTTCGAAAACGGAAATGTAAAAGCAACTGTTTCGTTGGCTACTACAGATCATTACACCAATGCCAAAGGTGAAAAAGTAGAGGAAACGCAATGGCATTCATTAGTAGCTTTTGGAAAAACGGCAGAAATTTTTCAAAAATATGTTCCAAAGGGAAAAGAGATTGCTGTTGAAGGAAAATTGACATACAGATCGTATGACGACAAAGATGGAGTGAAAAGATATATCACAGAAATAAAAGTAGATGAAATTCTGCTTTTAGGAAGTAAATAACGGCAAAAACACAAATCATGAAAGTAAAAGTTTTTAAAATCAGATTACCAGAAGAATTTCTTTATGAAGATCAGAGAACATTGGATGCTTTTTTAGAATCTCATGAAATTACAAAAGTGGAAACTGCTTTTGTACATGATGAAAATTATTGGTCGGTTGTATTATATTTTGATGAACTTAAAATTGTTCACAATACGGTAAAAGAATCAAAAAATGCAAAATATTCTGCAGAAAGTGAACCGTTAAATTCAGATGAAGAAAAAATTCTCGAAGCTTTAAAATACTGGAGATCGGAAAAAGCAAAAGAACAGAATTTGCCATCCTATTTTATTGCGACAAATAAAGAATTAATGTCTGTTGCGAAATATAGACCTATAAAGAAAGAAGAATTGCTTGACATCAAAGGTTTTGGAAAACATAAAATAGAAAATTATGGCGAAGAAATTTTAGAAATTCTTGAAAGTATTTGATTTTGGAAATATAAATTAAAAGCACAATGATTGAAATTAAAGTCGGCGAAAATTAATTCTCCGGCTTTTTGTACTGTTAAAAGTCTTTTCAATTCACTATTTTTGCAATAATTATACATATTAATCATCATTTATCAATTATAAAATGAAACCAAGTTTAGCAAAAGGGACGAGAGATTTTACGGCATTGGAAGTGGCAAGGAGACGATTCATCATTAATATTTTACAGAAAAATTTTGAATTATTCGGATTCCAGCCATTGGAAACACCAAGCTTTGAAAATCTTTCAACTTTAACGGGGAAATACGGAGAAGAAGGAGATCGCTTGATTTTTAAGATATTAAATTCAAGTATTAATGAAGCAAAGGAGGACAAGAAAAACAATATGCTTCTTGATTTTCAAAAAGCGTTGGATAAGCCTTTCAGCTCAGACAATCTTACAGATAAAGCCCTTCGTTACGATCTTACCGTACCTTTTGCAAGATTCGTGGCGATGAATCATAATCAATTGACTTTTCCTTTCAAGCGATACCAAATTCAACCGGTTTGGAGAGCAGATCGTCCTCAAAAAGGTAGATATAGAGAATTTTACCAGTGTGATGCAGATGTTGTAGGAAGTGAAAGTCTTTTGCAGGAAGTGGATTTGGTTCAGTTGTATTTAAAATCATTTGCGGAGCTTGGAGTTTCTGTGACAATTCATATTAACAACAGAAAAATTCTTTCAGGTTTAGCAGAATTTGCAGGAATTACAGATAAGTTAATTGATTTTACGGTTGCTCTTGATAAATTAGATAAAATCGGAAAAGATGGCGTTGTAAAAGAATTACTGGAAAGAGGGATTGCTCAGGAATCTATTGATAAATTAGATTTTTTATTCACTCAATCGAATGATGCTTTGGAAAATCTTCTTCAGTTAAAAGAAAAATTTGCAGGAAATGAGGTTGGTTTAAAAGGTGTTGAAGAACTGGAAACCGTAATTACTCAATCGTTGAATTTAGGTGTAGATATTCAGAATCTTGTTTTTGATATTACATTAGCAAGAGGATTAGACTATTATACGGGAGCTATTTTTGAGGTAAAAGCAAATGATGTACAGATGGGTTCTATCGGCGGTGGCGGAAGATATGACAATCTTACGGAAGTTTTCGGAGTGAAAAATATTCCGGGAATCGGTATTTCTTTTGGTCTTGACAGAATTTATCTTGTTATGGAAGAGTTAGGTCTTTTCCCTGAAGATGCGACGACAAAAGTAGAATATCTGTTTGCTAATTTTGGTGGAAATGAAATATCTGAAGCTTTAAAATTAATTAAGCAATTAAGAGAAAAAGGAATTTCCGCAGAAATCTATCCTGAAGCTGCAAAAATTGGAAAACAGTTTATCTATGCCGAGAAAAAAGGAATTAAAAATCTTGTTTTTTTAGGAGAAGAAGAGATCAAAAACGGGAATATTACTTATAAATATCTTGAAGCCGGAGAACAGAAAACGGTTTCTTTGGAAGAGTTTTTAGGATAAACTTTTTATTTTAAATAAATAATTACCTGAATAGAAATTGTAAATTAATTTTTATTCAGGTTTTTTTATTGCAATATTTTTTAAATTTATCTCAAAATTTACTCATGGAAAACTATTTAGAAATCAATAAAAACTCATGGAATGCTAAAGTAGAACCGCATTTAAAATCTGATTTTTATTTTGTAGATGAATTTCTTGCAGGAAGAACTTCGCTTAATTCCATCGAGCTTGAACTTTTAGGAGATATAAAAGACAAAAAAATTCTGCATTTACAGTGTCATTTTGGGCAGGATTCTATTTCATTATCAAGAATGGGAGCAAAAGTGACGGGAATAGATTTGTCTGATAAAGCCATTGATGAAGCAAAAGAGTTGGCACAAAAATTAAGGTTTGACACTCAATTTATCTGCACAGATTTATATAATCTTCCGAATGTGCTGGATGAAAAATTCGATATTGTTTTTACAAGTTATGGAACAATTGGCTGGCTTCCGGATCTAGGTAAATGGGCGAAAATTATTAATCATTATCTAAATCCCGGCGGAAAATTTATCATGGCAGAGTTTCATCCGGTTGTATGGATGTTTGATGATGATTTTGAAGGAGTGAAGTACAATTATTTTAATGAAAAACCAATTGTAGAAACCTATGAAGGCACCTATGCAGATCAATCTGCAGACATTGTGCAGGAGTATGTCATATGGAATCATTCTTTGGCAGAAGTTCTGCAAAATTTAATTGAAAATGATATTCAGATAGAACAATTCAGAGAATTTGACTGGTCACCTTATCCCTGTTTTAAGCATGTGGAAGAATTTGAAAAGGGAAAATGGAGAATTCCGAAGTTTGGAAATAAAGTTCCGCTTGTTTTTGCATTCTCTGCAAAAAAAATAGATCGTAATTTATAAATTACGATCTACTTCTATATATGAATGTTAAATAAACTATGATTATCCAATAGTTTCCTGTGCTTTATTGGCAGCGTCCTGAGCTTTACTTTTAAGTTCGTCTACTTTATTCTGAGCTTGCGAAGCAACATCATTTGCTTTACTTTTCAGATCATTTCCCCACTTATTTAAGTTGTCTTTGGCAGTATTAATCTTATCTTTTACTGCTTGCTGCTCTTCAGGAGTCGATTTTTTGTATTTCCAATATGCTAATGCTCCTAATCCTACTAAGGCTAATAAACCTGTTGTCTTATTTCCCATGATTTCTATTTTTTTAAGTGATTAATATTTAAATTCTTATACAAATAGATATGTAAAATACGTGCCAAAAAATAATACAGGACTATAAAATAATGTTAAAATTAATTAAAGATTTCAAAATTTGTACCGTCAAAACTTGTAAAAACCATTGTAGAATAAGAGTCTTTATGATAGATATTTCCATCTTTATCAATGGCAATCGCACCTGCAAAGCCGTCAATAGTTTTCAGTTCATCGAAAGTTTTTGTGAAAGCATTTTCTAATGACATCCCGTCTGTAACTCTTGTTACGATTTTCGTAGCGGTGGCGTTGCTTACAATATCTTCACCCACTCCGGTACAGCTTACAGCACAATAAGAATTGGCATAATTTCCGGCAACCGTCGCAGAATCAGAAATCCTTCCAGGAATTTCAAAACCTTTTCCTCCGGTAGAAGTTGCGACGGCTAATTTTCCGTCTTTATCAATTGCTACGCAGCCAACCGTTCCTTTTCCACCATTTTTCAGTTTTGCTTCGTATTCTTTTCGTCTTTGTGGAATTTCAGTTGAAAAATTTTCAAAACCATTTTCGTTAGCGTAAATTTTTGCACCATTTCCTCCTAAAACTCGGTCATCTTCATTGATTAAATCTTTCGCAACAAAAATTGGATTTTTAACATCCTGGATATTGATAACTCCACTTAATCTCTGTGTTTCACCATCCATAATTGCAGCACTCATACGAATTATACCATCATTCTGAATTTGCGAACCGATTCCTGCATTATACAATTCATCATTTTCCAACAAAGAAACTGCATACGCAACGGTATTGAATGCCGAATTTGATTTAAGATATTCAAAAGCCTGTTGAGCGATATTTTTTAAAGATTCCTGTTTGGCGACTTTTACTTCGTTGCTTTGGTCGCTTTCAGAGAAGAAACCACCGTGGATGATTATTTTCATAATATTATAATGTCAATTGTGAATAATCAATTGTCAATTTTAAAAGTAAGAATAAAAAGTATTGCTGGCAAAATTCATATTTACCATTCTTAATTGACTTTCTTTCTATCTATCTATCTATCTATCTATCTATCTATCTATCTATCTTGCGGTATAGGATTGAACTGAGAATTTTCAATCGTTAAAGTTTTTGTTGTCAGATCATAATGATCATTCATCGACAGTACATGAACTGTTAAATTATCAATAGAAATCGGCTCACCCAGATTAATATTGGTAAGATTGGTGTCTTTAATAAATCTTCCGTCAACCAAAATTACCAATCCGGAACCAACAGCAGTCATTACATCATTATGAATGAAAAGCCCGGTATCTTCCCCCAAACCAATTCCCAACGTTCTAGGATTGTTTACCACAGCCTGAAAAAGACGTCCGATTCTTCCTCTTTGTACGAAGTGGGTATCAATAATTACATTATCAATTAAGCCTAAACCTTGAGTCGTTTTAATTTCACCTTTCAGCAATGCTTCAGAACTGCTTCCCTGATAAATCATGTTTTCAGAAGCGGCTGCAGCTCCGGCTGAAGTTCCTGAATAAATAAAATCCTGCTCCTGATATTTTAATAAAATGGCATCGTGAAATCTTGTTCCGCCAAGAATAGAGGTTAATCTTAACTGATCTCCACCTGTAAACATCACCACATCTGCGGCATTGGCTCTAGCCACCATTGCGTCAGAATTGGCTTCTTCACGATTATGAATATCAAGAATATTGACATTTTTAGCACCCAGAAATTCGAATGCTTTTTTATATTCTGTTCCTACAATCTGAGGAATTTGAGAGGCAGTTGTAATAATTTCGATGACAGAATTTTCCTTCAGTTTAGATTCGTTAATAATCTTTCTAAGGATACCTCTTTCGAAGAAGTTCAGGTTCTTTTCTATATTCTGATCAAAATCGGTTTCTGCAAAGCTGCCTTTATTTACAGCTCCTCCGATAACAATTAATTTTCCGATAGGCTTCGTCATAGTTTGCAAATTTAAAAAATAATTAACATTTGACGAAATTGAAGTTTGTTTAAATTGATTTTGAGGATTTTATAATTGCTAATAATTTTTATTTATTTTTTGATAAATCTTAAGTGTGGTATAGTTTCGTTTCGGGTTTTACATTATCTTTGATTTTAAATGGAGTTATTGTCAACTATTAAAAAAATGCGAACAGAATATGAAAATTGAGAAGATACAGGCATTGCGCGGACCTAATATCTGGAGTATCACAAGAAAAAAGCTGATACAGATGAGGCTGGACCTTGAAGAAATGGAAAATTTTCCTACCAATAAAATTGAAGGTTTCAGAGAAAGGATAGAAAAACTTCTTCCCTCATTATTTTCTCACCGATGTTCTGAAGGAGTAGAAGGTGGATTTTTTCACCGTATCGAAACAGGAACCTGGATGGGTCATGTCATAGAGCATATTGCCTTAGAAATCCAGACGTTGGCAGGAATGGAAGTAGGTTTTGGAAGAACGCGCGAAACAAAAACTCCGGGAGTTTATAATGTTGTATTTAATTATATTGAAGAAAATGCAGGAATTTATGCTGCCGAAGAAGCAGTGAAAATTGCATCTGCCTTAATTAATAATGAAGAATACGATCTAAATGCTTGCATCCATAAGTTAAAAGAAATCAGAGAAAAAGTTCGCCTTGGTCCTTCTACAGGAAGTATTGTAGAAGAAGCGGTTTCACGAAGAATTCCATGGATAAGATTAGGAACTAACTCTTTGGTACAGCTTGGTTATGGGGTAAATCAGCAGAGATTTCAGGCAACAATTACAGGAAATACAAGTTCTATTGCCGTAGACATTGCATGTAATAAAGAATTAACAAAAAGAATGCTTCACGATGCGGCAATCCCCGTTCCGATAGGAGATTTGATTGTTGATGAAGAAGGGTTGGATTTAGTGATAAAGAAGATTGGTTATCCGATTGTTTTAAAGCCCTTAGACGGGAACCACGGAAAAGGCTCATCTATTAATGTAAACGATTGGGAAGCTGCAAAAATAGGAATGGAGCATGCTCAGAAATATTCTAAAAAAGTAATTGTTGAAAAATATATTACCGGATATGATTTCAGAGTTTTGGTCATTAATAATAAAATGATTGCTGCAGCCAGAAGAGTTCCCGCACACGTTGTAGGAGACGGTGAAATGACTGTTCAGCAATTAATTGAAAAAGAAAATAAAGACCCCAGAAGAGGATACGGACATGAAAATGTTTTAACGGAAATCGAGGTAGATAAAGATACTTTAGAGCTGTTAGAAAAACTTCAGTACACTTTGGAAACTGTTCCACATAAAGGGGAAGTGGTTTACTTAAAATCAACAGCGAATTTGTCAACCGGAGGAACTTCAATTGATGTTACAGACATGGTTCACCCTGAAAACATCACGATGGCAGAAAGAATATCAAAGATTATCGGTCTTGATGTTTGCGGAATTGATATTATGGCAGAAAATCTCACCCAACCTTTAAAAGAAAGTGGTGCTGCGATTATCGAAGTAAATGCTGCTCCGGGATTCAGGATGCATTTGGCTCCAAGCGAAGGGCTTCCGAGAAATGTTGCGGCGCCGGTTGTAGATATGTTATATCCTCAAGGTAAGCCTTTTACCATTCCAATTATTGCGGTAACTGGAACCAATGGAAAAACGACAACAACAAGATTAATTTCACATATTGTAAAAAGTAACGGCTACAGAGTGGGTTTCACGACTTCCGACGGGATTTATATTCAGAATACCATGTTGACGAAAGGAGATACAACAGGTCCGCTTTCTGCAGAGTTTATTTTAAAAGATCCGACAGTAGAATTTGCCGTTCTGGAAACTGCAAGAGGAGGGATTTTACGTTCAGGATTGGGGTATTCTCAATGTGATATCGGTGTTTTAACCAATATTGAAGAGGATCATTTAGGGTTGAATGACATTCATAATCTAAAAGATCTGGCGAGGGTAAAAAAAGTAGTGCTTGACAGTGTAAAGAAAACAGGATGGAGCATCCTTAATGCTGACAATGAATATTCTATGAGAATTGTGAATGATCTTCACAGTAAAGTAGCTATTTTCAGTATGGATGAAAATAATCCGCATATCAAGAAGTTTGCAAAAGAAGGAAGAACGACGTGTGTTTATGAAGAAGGTTTTGTAACGATTAAGAAAGGTGACTGGAAGATCAGAATTGGTAAAGCCAAAGATTTTCCGATTACCATGGAAGGAAAAGCAAAATTCATGATCGAAAATGTATTGGCAGCGAGTTTGGCTTGTTATCTTTACGGTTTCGGAATCGAAGATATTTCCAATTCGTTAAGAACTTTTATTCCAAGTGCTCAATTGACACCGGGAAGACTGAATGTTTTTAAGTTTAAAAATTTTAAAGTTTTAATTGATTTTGCCCATAATCCTTCAGGTTACGAAGCAATTGAAGATTATCTTAAAAGCGTAGAATCTCACAAGAAAATAGGAATTATTTCGGGAGTGGGTGACAGGAGAGACAATGACATCAGAGAATGCGGAAGAATCGCAGGAAGGATGTTTGATCATATTATCATCAGAAACGAAAAACATCTTCGTGGAAGAACCGAAGAGGAAATCAACGGTTTGATTATCGAAGGAATGCAGTCTTCTGGCAGAAATGTAAGTTATGAAACGATTCCTAAAGAAATAGAAGCACTAAAACATGCTATGGGAATGGCAGAAGAAGGAACTTTTATCACTGCTTTGAGTGATGTTATTTCAAACGCAATAGATCTTGTTCAGGAGTATCAGGCAAGAGAATTACAGGAAGATAATATTCAATAATATTTAAAAAATTTCGGCGGCATCGAAGATGCCGCCGAAATTTTTATTTGTTTGTATTTTTTATCTATTCTCCAACAAAAAATGCATTCGAGCTACCAATCCAGATGGCATCTTTTTTATTAAAATCTACATTTACCATTGCGGCTTTCGTCATTCTTCCCAAATTTTCCAATAGGATAGGGCGTTCGTCATTTTCACGCCAGATATATAATAAACGGATTTCTGCTTTTGAAAACTCATCGTTAATATCTTTGAACACCGGTTCGTAAGTTACTTTTCGTTGTAAAATATAATTTTCTTTATCTTCAATTGCATCCGTAATTTCTTTGGTTGGATTTAAATTTACGCCGCTTCCTGCAAAAGAAAATAAAGGTTTTAAAACAAAATCTTCAAGGTTTTCATTGTCTGGGAACTCATGCAGAAAATAACTTTTGGGAACAAATTGATGTTTTAAATAAGGTAATAAAAATTTAGAAATTTTAAAAAACCAATTCGGATGAGTAACCCAGGTTACCTCAATATCTTCACGGAAATCAAATTCAACTTTTAAATCAGGAATTCTGTCCAGTTCGTCAAAAATGACACGATTATAAATTCTTTTAATTTCGATTGGTTTTCCCTCATTTTCATAGAATAATTTTTTTCCTTCTTTCTTTACTTTTGTTAAGCAGACCGTTTTTATTCCTAATAATTTTTCAGTTAAAGCAAAATCAATCGCTGTCTTTTGTTTTTCAGGATAAATTTCAAGAAGAATTACATTTTCGGGATTTTCATTGCCAATAATCACTTCTTTTAAGTAGTTTTTAAATTCTTCATGCGGCATTTTGTTCCTGATTTCTGAAAGAAAAGGATAGACTTCACAAAATGAATCCTCAAAAACTTTTTGAAAAGCATATAACGAAGGAAAAGCCTGAAGTTCAATGAGCTGTGGCTCTATTTCGCCGTTTTTGCTTTTGCAGATTCCAAAATCAATGGTGAAAAAATGAGGTTTCTCCGTATCATTTGGAACCCTGCAATTGTCAGGAATAGCTTTCTGTAAAGTTTCAGACGGTATATTTTTAATTTGATCAATAATGCTTTCCGTGACATCCAGCAGTTTACTTTCAAATTCTTTAGTAAGAAAAAACGGACTTTCAGAAATTCTGAAACTTGGTTCTAATCCACTTTTTTGCTTTAAAAGATCTTTAAGCTGATCGTATTTTTCCTGTGAAAATTCCTCATTAAACTGCTTTCTGTATTTTGGAATCATATTTTTTTCTTTTGTGATTTAAAAAATCGGACACTCTTTGCCCGATTTATATATTGTTGTTTATTACAATAATTCTTCTGAATTTGTCAGAGAACGTATTATAATTTTAAGCGTTAGTTTTAATTTGCTTCAAAATATTTTCTTTCGCAGACTGCAGAAATCTCGGAAGAATCTGAGCTTGCGTCAGCATAATTTTATCCTCATCATCCATTCTGTCGACAGTTTCAAGATATTTTTCTATTCCGTAGTTTTCAATCATGGCATTTTTGTTCTTTTCGTCTTTAAGATTTTCAATCATACCTTCAGAATTTGCTTCAGGATGAAACTGTGTTCCGAAAATTTCTTCCGAAAAACGAATGGCCATAACCGCTCTTTCCAAATTAATGTGTGGACGGAACTTTTCAATAGCAACGATTTTCATCCCCAATTTTTCAAAACGATCATGATCAGGCTCTATAAACTGAAAAGCCCTTGAATCTACCGCGTAAAAAGGATCGGGAAGGTTTTCAAATAAAAACTCATTTTCTCCTTCTATTGTTTTGTGAATAGGCATCACTCCAAAAGAATACGATTTTCTTCGGTTGATCATTCCTAATTCCCAATGAATGCTTGCCAATTGGAAGGAATGGCAGATCAGAAATAAATATTTTTTCCTGTCATTTTCTTTATTATGTTCAAAGACAGAATTTAAAAAAACGGCAAACTTGTCTTCCCATTCCAGTCCTTCTCTGTGCGGATTTCCGGGACCACCGGATGATATAAAAATATCAAAATCCTCTACATTAGGAATTTCATTTTTAAATCTCACATCAAAAGTTTGAATACTTACATTTTCTTCTGAACTCTGCTGAAAAGCTTCAGAAATTTCTTTAATATTTCTAAACCCTTGATTCACATTGTTGTTATTCATATCCAGCAAAGCGATTCGAATATCTTTCATACTACATTATTTTCTGCCAAGTTACCAAAAATATTACAAAGCTGTCTCGCCATGTGTAATGCCATATTCTGTCTCTGAGATCATATAATCAACAACTTTGGTCAAATCTCCAGTCTCATGGAAGATCTTAAGCTGTCGGTCTGCGCCTGTTCCGTTTTCAAGGATTTTCCAGGCATATTCGACTTCTTTTCTGCAACCCAAATCATCCACAACATCATCAATAAACTCTAAAAGTTCTTTTAATAAATGAGGATAAGGAACAGATTCTTCTTTACCAAAATCAATCAAATGGGCTTCGATTCCACTTTTTGACGCTCTCCATTTATTTTCGTTTAATAATAATCTTCTATAGCTTCGGAAGCTTAAATTTTGCTGGTGAAGTTTATAAATTTTTGCTACCAAACTCTGCATAATTGCCGCCATACACACCGTTTCATCAATTCTCAACGGCATATCGCAAATTCTAAACTCAATAGTAGGGTAGAATGGGTGAACTCTTAAATCCCACCAAATTTTTTTAGCATTATCAATCGTTCCGGTTTTAACCAAAAGATCTACATAACTGTCAAATTCTGCCAAAGAATTAAAGTAGCTTGGAATCCCTGTTCTTGGGAATTTTACGAAAATTTCCTGTCGATAAGATTTGAAACCCGTATTTCTTCCGATCCAGAAAGGCGAATTCGTTGAAAGCGCATATACGTGAGGTAGAAAATAACGCATCACATTCTGGATTCTCACGCCTTCTTCACGATTTGGAATTCCGATATGAACATGCAGTCCGAAAATAAGGTTTCCACGGGCAACATCTCCCATATCGTCTACGATCTTATTGTATCGTTCTCCATCTGTAATTGTATTATGCTCCCAGTTTGAAAATGGGTGAGTTCCACCTCCGGAAACGCGAAGCCTCTGTTCATGAGCTGTATTGATAAGGTGTCTTCTTAAATTCGTAAGCTCGGCTCTTGCTTCCTGAATATTCTGGCAGATTCCGGTTTCCATTTCAATCATGGATTCGTGCATTTCGTGCTTTAAGTTTTCGCTTAAAACAGCTTTTCCGCCTTCGATAATTTTCGAAACATGAGAGATCAGATCTCTGCTTTCAACATCAATGATTTGATATTCTTCTTCGATTCCAATAGTAAATTGATGCATTTTTTTTCGGTGTGTTTATTAGATTGTTATTTTACTGAATCTTTTACGAAAGTTCCCCAGGAAATATTAGGTTTGCCGGGAACATATTCTTTGGCTTTTTCAATAGCCAGTTTTGCCGAATGTTCCACAATCCATGCGAAGTTTTCTTCACCAACAGCATTTCTGTCGGCATCCGGAGCCGGATTACAGAAGTCGATGGCATAAGGGATTCCGTCTCTTACCGCAAATTCTACCGTATTGAAATCATACCCTAAAGCTTTATTCATTTTGATTGTGTAATCGTGAATGGTCTTTAATAATTTTTCCAATTCTTTACCTTCGGTCTGATGAGTTGTTGCATATCTCAAATGAGGTGCATTTCTCGGCTCATAAGGCATAATGTGCACGTATTTTTGCCCAAGACAATAAACTCTGTAATAATCATCAAATATAATTTCTTCCTGTACCATCATTACCAATTGCTCAGTTTCACCCAGTTTATTCCAAAGATCTTCAGGATTTTCTACTCTGTAAACGCTTTTCCATCCACCGCCGTCGTGAGGTTTCATGTAAGCAGGAAATCCTACATATTCAAAAATATAATCCCAATCGTGAGGGAATTTTAAATTTCTGAAAGATGTTTCTGAAGTATTGGAAGGTCTCTCGTATGAAGGCAATAAAACTGTTTTCGGAAGCGGAATTCCTAATTTTGACATTAAAGCATTGTTGAAAAATTTTTCGTCTGCACTCCACCAAAAAGGATTATTGATAACATAAGTTCCATTGAGCGCTGCATTTTTCAAATAAGCTCTGTAGAAAGGTACATCCTGCGAAATTCTGTCGATAATTACTGCATATCCGTAATCTGCTCCTTGTTCCAACTTGTCGATATGTACAGGTTCTGCAATGATTTCTCCGCCGCCCAGTTCGTTTACTTTATCAATAAAAGCCCAGGGAAACGTATCTTCCATACCGAATAGAATTCCTACTTTTTTTGCCATAATTGTATTTTTTAATTTTTTATATTAATATTTTGATGTAAGTCTAACATTTTTTAAGAAAAGAAATTCCCTATGAATGTAGGGAAAACCATTCTCCACAATACCCAGTCATGGTTGATCCATTTCCGTTCATCGTACCAGAAATCAATTCCTTTTGTCCTTAAAATATCTGCCATTTCGAGGTTTTTATCTTTACAGATGTCTTGATCAGATGTGCTTAAAACAATATGCATATGCTTATATTTCCAGGCTTCGTCATTTTTTACAAACTCTCTTGGGCAATTGAAATAAACCAGGTCATCAGAATATCCATCCATGAAATTTCTAATGCTGAAAGCCCCGGAAAGACAGAATAAATGTGAAACAACATCCGGGAATCTAAAGGCAAAATTTGCTGCATGATAACCACCGAAACTTGCCCCCGCAACCGCAACACGATGTACTTTGTGAAGTTTTTGGATGTAAGGAATGAACTCTTTAATTAAAAACTGAACATATTTTTCATAATTTCTGATTCTTTGTTGAGGAGAAATATTATCGTCGTAAAAACTCCACGCATCAATCGTCTGAATATTATAAAGCTTAACTTTCCCCTGTTCGATAAACCAATTAATGCTTCCGTTTAAATGAAAATCATGGTTTTGTGTATATTGTCCCTGAGAAGTAGGAAACATAATGATCGGATGACCATAATGACCTGTAACCTCTACTTTAAGGCTCGTTCCTAAAATATGTGAGTAATAATCTGTATGTTCTATGTGAGGCATTTTTCTTCTTTTAAGATTTTCAATTGATAATTTTAGCTTGTCGGTTTGCTTTTGGGAGGTAAAATATTCAGCATTTCCGCATGAATTTTTTCGGCTGCAAGATCCAGTTTTTCCTGTACAACAGTTGCATCGCTTGATTTGTAAACAATTCCCACATGATAATCGATCGGTAAAAATTTTACAACTTCTTTACTTTCAAACTGACTGTAATCGGGTTCTTTATCTTTAATTAAAGCAATAATTAATCCCGAATAATAATCTGTAGATTTGGCAATATTATAATCTTTTCCTCTCAATAAAGCATCTTCAATTTTTGCCCATTCTCTCCATATATTAATATTGCTTGAAGCTTCTACTAAATCTGGAATATGCGCTCCGCCAACTCTTGAAGATGTTTCCAGAAAATAGTATTTTCCATCGTCTTTACTACGAATAAATTCTGTGTGAGTAGCACCGTTCATAAGTCCAAAACTTGAAAGAACTTTTGCATTGGCTTCATCAAGAGCTTTAAATTCTTCGGAATATTTTCCTAATGTTTTTGTTCTGAAAACTCCACCTTCATGTGAAACCTGCATAGGCGGGGCAAGATATTTTGAAACAGATGTGAAAATTATTTCTTTATTAAAAGTCAGACTGTCAACATGATAAACATCTCCGGGTTTGAAAATTTCCAGCAGAAAAAGGTGTCTTTCCTCACCCAAAGCGTTCAGTTCTTCCCAAAGTTCTTCTTTGGTTTTGATTTTTTTAATGCCTGATGCAGAAGCTTCTGAGCGAGGTTTTAAAACCCACGGAGAAGGAACTTGTTCCACAAAAGAATTAACCTCGTCATTATTGAAAACAGCGGTAAATTCGGGCACATTAATTCCCGAATCCTTTGCTTTTTGTCTCATGGCAAGTTTA
>Ga0308171_1001056_pt1 | contig 42628 bp, 40 predicted proteins | sample PhyGR1_FD_202135 | JGI IMG/M metagenome (GOLD analysis project Ga0308171, IMG submission 202135) | Phyllosphere microbial communities from UC Gill Tract Community Farm, Albany, California, United States - DLSLSG.R1 | ecosystem: Host-associated > Plants > Phyllosphere > Unclassified | place: USA... | reverse complement strand
AGATCTACGGCATCGAGCCGGGCGCGCCTGCGAACCAGAACATTCAGAAAATCATCGATGCCAACGACTTCGGTCTCAAAGGCTGGCAATTGGTGGAATCCGGCGAGCAGGCCATGCTGGCGCAGGTGGAGCGGGCAGGTCGCGACAAGAAGGCGGTGGTCTTCCTCGCCTGGGCTCCGCATCCGATGAACAAGAAGATCGACATCACCTATCTTTCCGGCGGCGACGCCTATTTCGGTCCAAATTTCGGCGGCGCGGAAGTCTACACGCTGGCGCGCACCGGCTGGCCTCAGCAGTGCCCGAATGCGGCGAAGCTGTTCAAAAACCTGACGTTCAACATCGACATGGAAAACAGCCTGATGGGCTCGATTCTCGGTGGCGAGGACTCCAAAGCGGCGGCCACGGCTTGGCTGAAGGCAAACCCGACATCAATCGACAGTTGGCTGCAAGGGGTGACGACATTGGACGGCAAACCGGGTGATGCCGCCGTCAAGGCAAAGCTTGGGCTCTGAAGCCGGAAATCCCGACATGGCGCGTCCCAATATCCTCATCCTGATGGCCGACCAGTTCAACGGGACGTTTTTCCCCGACGGACCTGCGGGTTTTCTGCACGCGCCCCATCTGAAAGCATTGGCAGAGCGGTCCGTCCGCTTTGCCAATGCTTATACGGCAAGCCCGCTTTGCGCGCCGGCGCGTGCCTCCTTCATGTCCGGTCAATTGCCCAGTCGAACAAGGGTCTATGACAACGCTGCCGAATTCGCATCCGACATACCGACCTACGCCCACCATCTGCGGGCGGCAGGCTATTACACGGGCCTTTCAGGAAAAATGCACTTCGTCGGGCCCGACCAGCTGCACGGCTTTGAGGAACGCCTGACGACGGATATCTATCCGGCGGATTTCGGCTGGACACCCGATTATACCAAGCCCGGCGAGCGTATCGACTGGTGGTATCACAATCTCGGTTCCGTCACCGGTGCGGGTGTTGCCGAGATCACCAACCAGATGGAGTATGACGACGAGGTTGCCTATAACGCCACGCGCAAACTCTATGATCTGTCACGCCGCCTCGATGAACGGCCCTGGTGCCTGACGGTCAGCTTTACTCATCCGCACGATCCCTACGTGGCCCGAAGGAAGTTCTGGGACCTCTACGAGAAGTGCCCGGCACTCGATCCGCAGTCGGAAGCGATTGCCTTTGAGGATCAGGACCCGCATTCGAAACGCCTGTTGGAAGCGTGCGATCACCAGGCGTTCGACATTACACCGGAGCAAATCAGGCGCGCACGACGCGGCTACTTCGCCAACATCTCCTACATCGACGAGAAGGTCGGCGAGATCCTGCAAGTCCTGCAAGCCACCCGGATGGAGGAGGACACCATCATCCTCTTTTTGTCCGACCATGGCGATATGCTCGGCGAACGCGGACTGTGGTTCAAAATGTGCTTCTTCGAAGGCTCCGCGCGCGTGCCGTTGATGATCGCAGCGCCGGGTTGGATGCCTGCGAGGATCGACGCACCTGTCTCGACCCTCGATGTCACACCGACGCTGTGCGGATTGGCCGGGCTTGACATCACCTCGTTGAAGCGCTGGACGGATGGCGAGGACTTGGCACCCCTGGCCGCAGGGGGCGGCACACGTGGTCCCGTGCCGATGGAATATGCGGCCGAAGGCTCGATTGCGCCACTCGTCGCTCTTCGTGACGGGCGCTACAAGCTTTCGGTCTGCGACGCTGATCCACCACTGCTTTACGATCTGGATAAAGACCCCGAAGAGCGTACCAACCTTGCCGGCGATCCCGCCTTTCGCGACGTGCTTTCGGCGCTATCAGCAGAGATCGACCGACGCTGGAAACTGCCCGCCTTCGACGAGGCCGTGCGCGAAAGCCAGGCACAGCGCTGGGTGGTCTACAAGGCGCTGCGCAACGGCGCCTATTATCCTTGGGACTACCAGCCGCTGCAAAAAGCGTCAGAGCGATACATGCGCAATCACATGGACCTCAACGTGCTTGAGGAAAACCAGCGCTATCCACGCGGAGAGTAAGAAATGCCCAGGCGTCAATCTTAACCCGAAGAGCCGGCAAGCTTGCCGTCGTCAGCCGATTCCCCATCATCATCGACTGACCTGGCGGCTCTGAGAAGCGCAATAATCGCCGAGAAATCCTCGTGGGCGTGACCTGACGCAACGAAAGCCTCATAGAGTTTTAGGGCATGCGCACCGAGTGGCGTCATCGCCATGGAGTCCGTTGCGGCCTGGTTTGCCAGGCGCAGGTCCTTGAGCATCAACGCGCTCGCAAATCCGGGGGCATAATCACGGTTCGCCGGCGAGGTCGGAACGGGACCCGGCACCGGGCAGTAGGTGTTGACCGACCAGCATTGACCGGATGAGGTGGATATCACATCAAAAAGTGCTTGATGTTCCAGACCGAGTTTCTCTCCAAGCACGAAGGCTTCAGCCGCGCCAATCATCGAAATGCCGAGCAGCATGTTGTTGCAGAGCTTGGCCGCTTGGCCCGCACCTGCCGCTCCACAAGGAATGATACGGCCGGCCATCGGTTCCAGAACCGGACGCGCGGCCTCGATTGCAGCAGCGTCTCCACCCAGCATGAAGCTTAGCGTTCCGGCTTCGGCACCGCCCGTTCCGCCAGAAACCGGCGCGTCGATCGTCAGGCATTCCGGCAGCAATCCATGCGCGGCCCGAGCACCTTCCACATCGATCGTCGAACTGTCGATGACGAGCGTTCCGGGTGAGAGAATGCCGACAAGCTGCCTCCAGACATCCAGCACCAGTTCGCCATTCGGAAGCATGGTAATGACGGCATCCGCGCCGCCGACTGCCCCACCGATGGTTTCAACCACCCGGACGCCTCGCTCCGTCGCGTTTTTGCGCGCAGCCTCAGCGACATCGAAACCGGTGACGGTGTAACCCGCCTTGACCAGATTACCGGCCATCGGCGCACCCATGTTGCCGAGACCGATAAAGGCGATCAACTGGACCATATCTATTCTCCTTGCCTCAAAGATCGTCCGCAGTTGCTATTGAAAACAGCGAAGGGAGTGGCTTGATGGCGGAAACGAGCCGCTCTTGATCGACCTCTCCCAATCGTGCGGGAGACCAGATGGGATTGCGATCCTTGTCGATGACGGCCGCTCGCACGCCCTCATAGAAATCATGGCCATCGAGGATCAATGCGTCGGCAGCGTATTCCCGATCAAGGCAGGTTTCCAGTGAGGCTGAGCTCTGCGCTGCGCGCAGCAAATGCAAGGTCAAGACCAGGCTTGTAGGGGATTTCGCCTCGAGCAGTGCCAGGGTGCTTTTCGCGAAGTCTGACCCATTGGCCTGCAGAGCGGCAAAAATTTCCTCCATGTCTTCCGAAGCGAACACGCTGTCGATCAGAACAGCATTATCTTTCAGCATCGAAACACCGGGATCGACAGCATGCGCCTTGATCGCGCTTTCCACGGTCTGTCCCGATGCGATATCAGCCAAAAGAGCCGGGAGGGCTTCGGACGGGACCATGGCGTCGGCAAGACCGGCAGCAATCGTATCTGCGGCACCGATCGTTGCCCCGGTAAGACCGATCCAGAAGCCGAGATGTTGCGGCGCGCGCGACAGTGCCCAGGTGCCGCCGACATCGGGGAAATAGCCGATACCGGTTTCCGGCATCGCAAAGCGCGTTTTCTCCGTGACGATACGATGGCTGCCATGAACCGACAAGCCAACGCCACCGCCCATGCAGATGCCGTCCATAACAGCCAGCCAGGGCTTGCGCAGGTGGCTGATCCTGGCATTCAGGCGATACTCCTCAGCCCAGAACACGAGAGCCTCTTGCGGTGCGGTTCGACCCACTTGCCAAATCATCTTGATGTCGCCGCCTGCGCACAGGGCCCGTCCCTCCCCGGTCAGGGCGATCGCGCGAACCGCGGGATTGCCCTCCAGCGCGTCAATCCTGTCTGAGATTTTACGGACCATATCGAGGTTGAGGCTGTTGAGCGCTTCCGGTCGGTTGAGATGGATGCGCCCCAACGCGCCTTCCAGACCGACGACAACCGTCTCATTGGATGTGATGCCCGTTGGGGTCTCTCCGGACATGCTATTGCTCCCTTTGAAAATTGGCTTTGCGCTTCTCGACAAATGCGGCCATGCCTTCGCGCTGATCAGGCGTACCGAACAGGCGATGAAACATGGCGCGCTCGTAAAGAATGCCCTCATGCAGCGATAGCTCGTCGGCCTTCATCACGGTCTCTCTTACAAGACGCACCGCAGAACGCGAATAGTCCGCTATCTGTGTCGCAGCCGCCATCGCAGTCGGCACCACATCGGCGTCGGGGACGACGCGCGCAATGAGACCAGCACGCAGGGCCTCGTCCGCTCCCATCATGCGTCCGGTCAAATGCAGATCCATCGACAACGCCCGTCCAATCTGCTTCGTCATGCGCTGTGTTCCACCCATGCCTGCGATGACGCCGAGCTTGATTTCGGGTTGGCCGAACTTCGCGCTTTCGCCCGCGATGGCAAAATCGCACATCATCATCAACTCACATCCGCCACCCAACGCATAACCGTTTACGGCGGCAATCTTCGGCAACCGACTACGCGCGAAGCGATCCCAGATCGCAAAGAAATCCTCCTCGATCATCTGCTGTGCGCTCTTGTCCGCCATTTCGGCGATATCGGCGCCCGCCGCGAACGCTCTGTCCGAGCCGGTGACGACCAGTGCCCCGACGTCCTTGTCGGATTCGAGTTCTTCCACTGCGCAAACCATGTCGCGTGCAAGCTGCGAATTCAACGCATTGAGCTGCGCCGGACGATTGAGCCTGATCAGGGCAACACGGCCCTCCCGGCTGATCTCGATACATTCTGACATAGCGCTCTCCCTGTTCATGCAGGCGTACCGATCTCAGAGGCTCTTAGAGCTGTCTGGCGATGACCAGGCGCTGCACCTCGCTTGTGCCTTCGTAAATCTGGCAAATACGCACATCTCGGTAAATCCTCTCGACAGGATAGTCTGCAAGATAGCCATAACCGCCATGCACCTGAATTGCGGCGGAACAGACCTTCTCTGCCATTTCCGACGCAAACAACTTGGCCATGGAGGCCTCCGTCAGGCATGGCCGTCCGGCGTCCCGCAGGCTGGCAGCATGCAACACGAGTTGGCGCGCCGCCTCGATCTGCGTTGCCATGTCCGCCAGGCTGAAGCCCACGGCCTGATGCTCGATGATCGGTTTACCGAAACTCTGGCGCTCCTTGGCATAGGCCGTCGCGGCCTCAAACGCCGCACGCGCCATGCCGACCGCCTGGGCCGCAATCCCAATGCGCCCACCCTCAAGATTGGCGAGCGCGATCCGATAGCCATCGCCCTCGCCACCCAACCGGTTTTCGACCGGGACACGCATTCCGTCGAATGCCAGCGCACAGGTATCGGAACCATGGAGGCCCATCTTGTGCTCGACGGAAACGACATTGTAGCCCGGTGTGTCGGTCGGCACGATGAAGGCAGATATGCCCTTTTTGCCGGCCTCCGGATCGGTAACCGCAAACACGATGATGACGTTGCCGTTTTTGCCGGAGGTGATGAATTGTTTCGAACCGTCGATAACGTAATGATCGCCATCAAGCCGCGCGCGGCTGCGCAATGCGGACGCATCTGATCCGGCATGCGCTTCCGTCAGGGCGAAGCCGCCGATCCACTCGCCGGATGCCATTTTCGGAAGAAAGCGAGACTTCTGCTCCTCCGTGCCAAAACGTAAAATCGGCACGCAGCCGACGGAGGAGTGAACAGACAGGATCGTCGAACACGCTCCATCTGCCGCGGCAATTTCTTCCAATGCCAGCGCATAGGCGACCGTTCCGGTTTGCGAGCCGCCATAATCTTCCGTCACGAGCATGCCGAGAAATCCAAGTTCTCCCATCTCCGTCAGCTCTTGGCGGGGAAAGGCATGATCGCGATCCCGTGCGGCAGCGCCAGGGGCCAGTCGATTGACGGCAAACTCGCGTGCCGTCTCGCGGATCTGTTCCTGTACGTCGTCGAGCAACATCAGCTTATCCTCTCGATTGCGATGGCAGTGGCTTCGCCTCCTCCGATGCAGACGGATGCCATGCCGCGATCGAGCCCCTTATCCTCCAGCGCTGCAAGAAGCGTGACGATAACCCGTGCACCCGAGGCGCCGATGGGATGGCCGAGCGCGCAGGCACCACCGTTGATGTTGACCTTATCATGCGGCAGATCGAGGTCGCGCATGGCGGCCATGGCGACCACCGCGAATGCCTCGTTGATCTCAAACAGATCGACATCGGACAACGCCCAACCCGTCCGCTCCGAGAGCCGACGCAATGCGCCGATGGGAGCGGTTGCAAAGAGCGAAGGCTCGTTGGCGTAGCTGGCGTGACCGACAATGCGCGCCCTTGGCGCCAGACCACGCCGCTCGGCTTCAGATGCCCGCATCAGGACGAGCGCTGCTGCGCCATCCGAAATGGAAGAGGCATTGGCGGCGGTGACGGTACCGCCTTCCCGAAAGGCTGGGCGAAGCTTCGGTATCTTCTCCGGCTGCGCCTTTCCAGGCTGCTCATCGATGGAAACGCGTGTCTCAGTCTTTCCCGCCGAAACCAGCGCCGGCGCAATCTCCGACACGAAACGGCCTTCGGTTGTTGCCCGCCTGGCGCGCTCCAACGACGCCAGTGCGAAGGCGTCCTGGGCGTCGCGCGTAAACTGGTAGGCCTCGGCACAATCCTCCGCGAACGTGCCCATCAGGCGACCTTTCTCATAGGCATCCTCCAAGCCGTCTAGAAACATGTGGTCGAGAACCTGTCCATGTCCCATGCGATGACCCGTGCGCGCCTTCGGCAAGAGATAAGGTGCATTCGACATGCTCTCCATGCCGCCGGCAACGACGACATCCGAAGAGCCCGCGTGAATGAGATCATGGGCCAGCATCACGGCCTTCATGCCGGACCCGCACATCTTGTTCAGGGTTGTCGCGCCGGCTGAAAGCGGCAGACCGGCGGCAATCGCCGCTTGCCGCGCAGGCGCCTGACCCTGCCCTGCGGAGAGCACGCAGCCCATGAGAATTTCCTGGACCGCATCCTTTGCCAATCCTGCGCGCGAAAGCGAAGCTTCGATGGCGGTTGCGCCGAGTGTCGCGGCAGGAACGCCAGCAAAATCCCCCTGGAAACCACCCATGGGTGTTCTGGCGGAGCCGACGATCACGATTGGGTCTTGTTCAGTCATCTATTTTCTCCTGATGATTTTGCGTCACCGCGGCGGCATTCTCAGCGCGCCATCGAGACGGATGACTTCCCCGTTCAGCATCGGGTTTTCGACAATGTGACGCACCAGTGCCGCATATTCCAAAGGTCGCCCAAGCCGTGGCGGAAAGGGAACGGAAGCGCCGAGAGCATCCTGAACGTCTTGCGGCATGGCAGCCATCATCGGTGTCTCGAATATCCCAGGTGCAATGGCCATGACCCTGATTGCATGACGAGCCAGTTCTCGAGCCGCGGGCAAAGTCAGCGCTGCCACGCCGCCCTTGGACGCTGCGTATCCCGCCTGCCCGATCTGCCCCTCGAAGGCCGCGACCGAGGCTGTGTTGACGATGACGCCACGCTCACCGGTTCGACCGGGCTGTTGCCTGGCCATGGCATCGGCTGCAAGTCGCAGCATGTTGAACGTACCGACAAGGTTGACTGTGACTGTTCTGGCAAAGCTCTCCAGGCTGTGCGGCCCCTCGCGACCGATGATCTTCTCACCGGGCGCGACGCCTGCGCAATTGACGAGAACATCGATACGGCCGAACGCGTCGATAGCCGTGCTGACTGCCCTCTCACCGTCTTTGGGGTTAGCCACGTCGGTGAGTACAAAACGGGCAGCATCACCCAATTGAGCCGCCAGCGCCTCCCCGCGGTCGGCGTTGACATCCAGCAGTACCGCGCGCGCACCTGCCTCCACCGCCATGGCGGCTACGGCGGCGCCGAGCCCGGAGCCAGCCCCGCTGATCAGGAAAACGCTGTCTTCAAGCTTCATGCCGAATGATCCTGCTTTTGATGTGCATTGATTTTCTCGATCTCCGCCTTGCGCAGCAAGAACCGCTGGATCTTGCCGCTTGGCGTCTTGGGCAGTTCAGAGACGAAATCCACCAGGCGCGGATAAGCGTGCGCAGACAATCGCCTCTTGACGTACTGCGCCAGTTCCTCGGCAAGATCGGGCGTCGCCTCCACATTTTTGCCGAGCACGACGAACGCTTTGACAATTTCCGTCCGCTCCGGATCGGGCACCCCAATCACCGCCGCCTCGACGACAGCACTGTGCTCGATCAAGGCGCTTTCGACATCGAAAGGCCCGATGCGGTACCCGGACGAGGTTATCAGATCATCTTCACGACCGATGAAGCTGATCGAGCCGTCAGCTTCCGCTTCCACCGTATCGCCTGTTCGATAGAAGCCACCGGAGATAGCCGGTGTGTCCTGTTGAAAATAGCCCTTGAACCACATCAACGGAGAATTGGCGATGTCCACCGAAAGCACGCCTGGCTGATTGGGACCAAGTTCGCGACCCGCGTCGTCAAGCACGGCAACACGATAGCCCGGCATGGCGAAACCCGCTGAACCGGGGCGTACGCCATGGTCCAGCCCGTGGTGATTGTTGACCACCATTCCCGTCTCGGTCTGCCCGTAATGATCATAAATGGGTGCCGCCAAGTGTGTCTCAAACCAGCGGATGATCTCCGGGTTCAAGGGTTCGCCAGCGCTGCTGACCACGCGCAACTGCCCTTTCGCAACTGTTGCGGCTTCCTCACCCGCCGCGATGAGGAGACGGAAGGCGGTTGGCGATCCCGCGAGGCTTGTCACGCTGAGCCGGTTGATGATGCTGTAGGTGCTCTCTGCGGTAAAACCGCCCTCGTACAATATCGTCGCGCACCCCAACATCAACGGCCCGGCAACGGCATAGTACATGCCGTAGGCCCAGCCTGGATCGGCGATATTCCAGAAGACATCGTCCTCGCGCAGATCGATAGCGTAGCGCATATAGGCGGAGAAGGAGGCAAGGGCGCGCATCGAAACAGGAACACCCTTGGGAAGCCCCGTCGTGCCGGACGTCGACATCATCATGAAAAGATCGTCGCCACGTCCGATCACAGGATCGAAAGTGGAACTGCAGGCTGCCAGCGCACCCCGAAAATCAATCGTGCCGTCGATGCTCGGCTCCTCCTTATCCCGCACGATTGCGAGGAGAGGATGATTCGGTATCTCGGAAAACTTCGAAGCGTTGGCCGGATTGGTCACCACCAGCCGGGCATTGCTCATCTTCAAACGGTGTTCGATCGCCTTCGGTCCGAAGGCTGTGAAGAGCGGCTGGTAGACGGCACCCATACGCCATGCGCCAAGGATAACCGTGATCAAGTCGACGGTGCGCGGCAGCATGCTGGCGAGCACATCTCCCTTTCTCAGCCCTTGGGAAACGAAGAAATTCGCTGCGCGCGCCGACATATCGCGCAATTGCTCGAAAGTATATTCGCTGAGTACACCCTTGGTCGAGACGCAGCGAAGCGCGATTCTGTTGCTGCCAACATGCCTGTCACAGCACTCCACGCAGGCGTTGATGGCAGTCTCGATATCCCCGGCTAGTCGCCCGGTAGCCTCGCTCAGCTGAAACGCCGATGCCTCGGCAGCACAGCTGCACTTCGTCTTATCGCCATGTGACTGCAGCACGGCATCCTCCTCCTTTATCGACCCGCCGCATAAAGCGTCTCCTCCGGGTAAAGGAAAAATCTAGCAAATCGAGACTTGCAAACAATGGCAGTCATGAACATCATGAATGATCGAAAATACAATAGTGGCATGTCAATGCTTGAGCGCCGCATGATCTCGTCAGGCTTCGTTGAGGATGCCATCGACTGCTTGCGGCAGCGAAACATCGACCCATCCCCTGCCTTTGCGCGGGCTAATATCTCACTCGACCACGCCGCGGATGTGTCGAATGAGCAATATGGCACGCTGTGGCTGGAGGTCGCGGCCCTCTGTCAGGACGAGTTTTTTGGCCTGGGCGCTCGGCCCATGCGGCCTGGCAGCTTCAAGCTCCTATGTCATGCTGTTTTGCATGCGGGGACGCTGGAACATGCTCTCAAGCGCGCGCTGATGTTTCTCAACATCGTGCTTGATCACCCGACCGGTGAACTTCGCAATCAGGATGGGCAAGCGGAAATCGTTGTCGTGAGCGCTGATGCACCGCGTCCGGCATTCGCCTATCGAACCTACTGGCTTATCCTGCTCGGCGTTCTTTGCTGGCTGATCGGGCGACGGATCCCGCTACGGCGTGTGGATTTCGCCTGCACTGCCCCAGTGAACCGTCGTGACTATCTCCAGTTCTTCGGCGCGCCGGTGCATTTTGACACGTCGGTGACACGGCTCGTGTTCAATGCAAGCTACCTTGCGCTGCCGACGATCCGGGATGAAAAGTCACTGAGGAGCTTCTTGCGCGGGGCGCCTGCCAATATCCTGCTGCGATATCGTCACGACCAGGGCCTGGCCACGCGATTGAGGACACGCTTTGAAATGTCGAGTACCGAGGACTGGCCCGACTTCGACACCTTCGCCCGTGAGATGAAGCTGTCACCCGTAACTTTGCGACGAAGGCTGAAAAGCGAGGGGCAAAGCTTCCTCGCCATTCGTGACGATATTCGTTACAAGCGTGCACGCGATCTGATGGGACTTCAGACCTTGAGTGTGGCTGAGACTGCAGCTCGGCTGGGCTATGCAGAACCGAGCGCCTTCCACCGCGCCTTTATAAAATGGTCAGGGATGACGCCCGCTGCTTTTCGAAAAGCTGCATTGGAAGGCGCCAACGGCGAGGTCAGCCAAGACGGGCGCTCAACAGTCGATGATTAGATAGGAAGGACGTCTTCGTTCTTCACCACCTCGATGATCACAGAGCTCTGCATCTCCCTAACACCGGGCAGACTGACGAGCTTGCTCTGCATCAGATGCTGATAGTGCTCGATGTCACGCACAACCACCCGCAGCAGAAAGTCAAAGTCTCCCAAGACAAGGAGCGCGATTTGAATCTCCGGGATGGCGCGGACTGCCCGCTTGAACGCCTCCAGCGCCTGGGGTTCATGCGCCTGTAGTTTGATCCTCACGATCACGAGCGTATCGAAGCCGAGACTTTTGGGATCAAGGATCGTCCTCTTGCCCTTGATCACACCGGCCTCTTCCAGCGCCGCTATCCGCCTCGAGCATGGCGACTGAGAAAGGCCCGCGCGTTCGGCGACTTCCGTGACCGTGAGATTGCCGTCCGTTTGGATCGCCCGCAAAATTCTCAAATCGGTTTCATCGATTTTCGACATGAAAAACTCTCATAACCCGAGATAATTAGCTAACTCAGCCAATAGTGAAGCCGAAGTGAGGTCAGAAAGCAAACGCCATCTCCTGAATGCCGGTTAGGCTTGAACAATGGCTTAGGGAGGAAACGGCCATGCCTGACATCTCGACGACAACCGACGGTGAAAACCCCGCTTTGCCTGCTCAGGACGCGGCCAAGCCGAGCCGGCTTCAGTTCCCGCATCCACCTGCACGGCCAGACCAGCCTGCGGATTTTTCGGCGATCGTCGTTCCGCCGGCGGGCATCTTGCCGGTGCCGCCTCTGGATATCAGCGCCAGTGGCTGTCGCGATCTCGCTCTCGGAATGGTCCGTATCCTCGACGAGAACAATAGGCCTGTCGGCCCATGGGCCGACTATCTTGGCGAGGTTTCTGCCGACAGGCTGCGGCAGGGTTTGCGCGACATGCTCAAGATGCGCGCAATCGACAAGCGGATGCTCAACGCGCAGCGACAGGGTAAGACGTCCTTCTATGTGCAATGCACTGGCGAGGAAGCTATCGGATGCTCCTTCCAGCGAGCGCTTTCCCAAGGCGATATGAATTTTCCGACCTACCGCCAGCAGACGCTTCTTGTTGCGGCGGAGTACCCGCTGGAGCAGCTGATGGGCCAGCTTTATTCCAATCCCCTGGATCCGCTGAAAGGTCGGCAATTGCCGGTCATGCACTCGGCCAAGGATTATGGCTTCTTCTCGATCTCAGGCAATCTTGGCACGCAATATGTTCAAGCCGTCGGCTGGGCGATGGCCGCGGCGCTGACCGGAACAGGCAAGATCGCCGCGGCGTGGATTGGCGACGGCGCCACCGCCTCCAACGACTTTCACAGCGCGCTGCTCACGGCCTCTGTCTATATGCCGCCCGTCGTCCTCAATGTCGTCAATAACCAATGGGCAATCTCCACCTTCACCGGCATCGCTGCTGGCAAAAGCGAGACATATGCCGCTCGGGCACTGGGTTACGGCATTCCAGCACTTCGCGTCGATGGCAACGATTACCTGGCGGTGATGGCAGTCTCGCGTTGGGCGATCGAACGAGCGCGCCAGGGACATGGACCGGTCCTCGTCGAGTGGTTCACCTACCGCGCGGCCGCCCATTCGACTTCCGATGATCCGAGCGCCTACCGCCCCCGCGACGAGGCGCGTGCCTGGCCGCTCGGAGACCCAATCGACCGCCTGAAGATGTATCTGATATCGCGCGGCGACTGGTCGGAGGAGCGTCATGTGCAGGCGGAAGCCGAAATCCTGGATGAAGTGATTGCCGTCCAAAAGGCTGTCGAGGCGCACGGCACATTCGTCGACCCGCAGCCGATTTCCCCGTCCGAGATTTTCCTGAACGTCTACGCGGACATGCCGGAGCACCTGCGACGACAGCGCCAAGAGATGGGGTACTAAAATGGCCCGCATGACGATGATCGAGGCGCTGAGGAGCGCCATGGATGTGAAACTGGCCGACGATCCCTCCGTCATCCTGTTCGGCGAGGATGTCGGCTATTTCGGTGGCGTGTTTCGCTGCACCTCCGGGCTTCAGGCTCGTTACGGCGAAGAGCGCGTGTTCGATACGCCGATCAACGAAAGTGCCATTGTCGGTCTTGCGGTGGGCATGGCGGCACAGGGAATGCGCCCCTGCGTCGAAATCCAGTTCGCCGATTACATGTATCCCGCCTACGACCAGATCACCCAGGAGGCCGCACGCTTGAGACACCGCTCCAACGGGCAATTCACCTGTCCGCTCGTGGTGCGCATGCCGACAGGCGGCGGTATTTTCGGTGGCCAGACTCATAGCCAAAGTCCGGAAGCCCTGTTTACCCATGTGGCCGGGCTAAAAGTCGTCATCCCCTCAAATCCCTACGACGCCAAGGGCCTTTTGATCGCATCCATCGAAGACCCGGATCCAGTGATCTTCCTGGAACCGAAGCGCATCTATAACGGCCCCTTTTCCGGTGATCCGCATGCAAAGTCGATGTCTTGGGCGGCACATCCGGCAGGCGAAGTGCCGGAGGATCATTACAGCGTTCCCCTCGGCAGGGCCGCCATTTGCAGGCACGGTTTGGATGTCACCGTGCTGGCCTATGGAACCATGGTCCATGTGGCGCAAGCCACCGTCGATCAGACTGGCATCGACGCGGAAATCATCGACCTGCGCACGCTTCTGCCACTCGATCTCGCCACCGTGCGTGCATCCGTCGAAAAGACCGGCCGCTGCGTCGTCATCCATGAAGCGACCCGGACCAGCGGCTTCGGCGCAGAACTGATCGCCGAAGTTCAGGAGGCCTGCTTCTGGCACCTGCGCGCGCCTGTGCTGCGTGTCGCCGGCTGGGATGCACCTTATCCGCATGCGCTGGAATGGGATTATTTCCCCGGTCCTGAGCGGATCGCGCGCGCGTTGAAACAGGTCATGGAGGCATAGATGACGATCAGCAGCATCAAGGTGCCAGATGTTGGGGAGGGCGTCGCGGAAGTCGAAATCGTCGTTTGGCACGTCAAGCCAGGGGACCTCGTCCGTGAGGACGATCTTCTCGCTGACGTGATGACCGACAAGGCAACCGTGGAAATCCCCAGCCTCTTTGCCGGAACGGTTGTCGATCTGGGCGGAGCGGTTGGCGAAACCTTGGCGGTGGGCGGCGTTCTTTGCCGGATGGAACACGCGGGCACGGGTGTTGAGCCCGAAGTCAGGAACGCCGCACATGCTGGAGAGAGCGTCGAAACCGCCTCGGAGCCAAGCCTGGTAAAGCCCAAGCAGGAACCCACGCCGGACATCTTAAAGCCCGCGAAAGCCGAACCGCCTACCGCCCAAAAAACTCCAGCCGGAATGCCAAGCGCCCCACGCCCGGAAGGCGAAGCCCCCCTCGCCTCGCCCGCGGTGCGCGATCGAGCCCGCCGCGCCGGCATCGATCTGCGGACAGTACCGGGCAGCGGCCCTGCAGGCCGGATTACGGATGCCGATCTCGACGCCGTCTTTGCCGCAAGCTCAACGCCGCCATCCTCTGCTTCCACGCGGCAGCGGAAGGAGGGCACGGAGCGCATTCCCGTGATCGGTCTTCGGCGCAAGATTGCCGACCGCATGGCTTTGGCCAATGCCCGCATTCCCCATATTACCGTGATCGAAGAGGTTGATGTCAGTGCGCTGGAGGACCTGCGTGCAACGATGAACGATGAGCGGGGCGAGCGACCGAAGCTGACCCTGCTTCCCTTCCTGGCCGCGGCGTTGAAGCGCGCCTTCATCGATCACCCGGAGATGAACGCGCATTTTCTCGATGATGAAGGCATCATCGAACGGCACAACGCCATTCATCTCGGCATTGCGACGATGACGCCGAACGGGCTCGTCGTGCCGGTGCTGCGCAACGCAGAAACATATGGCCTTTTCGGCGCAGCAGGTGAAATCGCCCGACTGGCAGACGCCGCGCGCCAGGGCAAGGCGACGCGCGAGGAGCTGTCCGGCTCCACCTTCACGATCACCTCTCTGGGGCCGCTCGGCGCTCTCGCCACGACGCCAATCATCAACCATCCAGAGGTGGCGATCCTCGGGGTCAACCGAATGGCGGTCAGACCGATGTGGGACGGCACGCAATTCGTGCCTCGGCGGATGATGAACATTTCGGCGAGCTTCGATCATCGGGTCATCGATGGCTGGAATGCCGCAACGTTCATCCAGCGGCTTCGTGCCTTGCTGCAGACGCCGGCGCTGATCTTCATGGAGGATGAGGCATGACAGCGAGAGCCTGCAAGGTGCTCATCATTGGCGGCGGACCTGGCGGTTATGTTGCAGCCATCCGCGCCGGTCAACTGGGTCTCGATACGGTTCTCGTTGAGGAAGGTGCCGTTGGCGGCACATGCTTGAATGTCGGGTGCATTCCCTCCAAGGCACTCATCCACACCGCTGAGGTGTTTTCTGGCGCGAGCGCGCTGGCAGTCGACAACCCGTTCGGTATCACCTCCGCCGCGCCCCAAATAGATCTCGCCCGCGCAGTCGCCTGGAAGGACGGGATCGTTTCGCGCCTCACGGGCGGCGTTGCGACACTCCTGCGCAAGGCGCGGGTCAATGTCTTGCAGGGACGAGCCCAGATCATGGACGGCAAAACCGTCGAGGTGACGGCAATGGACGGCACGGTCGAGACGCTCCGCTGCGAAAACCTTGTGATCGCCACAGGCGCGCGCGCCCAGACCATCCCCACTCTGCCCTTCGGCGGCGACATCCTGTCCTCGACCGAGGTGCTGGCGCTCGAAACGGTTCCGAAGCGCCTTTGCGTGGTGGGTGGCGGCTATATCGGGTTGGAAATCGGCACAGCCATGGCCAAGCTTGGCGCGCAGGTGACGATTGTCGAGGCGGCCCCGCAACTTCTGCCGCTTTATGACGGCGATCTCATCAAGCCTGTCGCCAGGCGGCTCGCTGCGCTCAATGTCCAAGTTCTCACCGAGGCACGCGCACAAAACTACGCCAACGGGCAGCTTGAAGTGATGGTGGGAGAGACGCGCAAGCTAATTGCTGCAGACAAGGTTCTTGTCACGGTCGGTCGCATACCGAACATCGACGGCTTCGGGCTGGAAACGCTGGGGCTCGACCGCAACGGAAGATATCTCGCTGTCGACCAGCACTGCTGCACCTCGATGCGCGGCGTCTATGCGGTTGGCGATGTCACTGGCGAACCGATGCTCGCACATCGGGCGATGGCGCAGGGGGATCTTGTGGCACGCGTCATTGCCGAAGAACCGGTCGTCTGGGACAAGCGTGCCATGCCGGCTGTGTGCTTTACCGACCCGGAAATCGTCGTCGTCGGTCAGTTGCCCACGCAGGCAGGCAATGCAGGTGTCGCAGTCTTTCCCTTCGCGGGGAATGGCCGCGCAATGACGCGGGACCGGGATGACGGCTTCGTCCGTATCGTTTTCACCCGGGAAAGCGGACTGGTTCTGGGGATTCAGGCAGTTGGGGCTGGCGTCTCGGAAATGGCCGGACAGTTTGCGTTGGCGCTCGAAATGGGCGCGACACTCACCGATATTGCCGCGACCATCCAGGCCCATCCGACCCAGTCGGAGGCGGTACAGGAGGCGGCGCTCAAGGGGTTGGGCATGGCGCTGCACATCTGAGAACGCAGTGGCCCAAGCATTGTGGGACAATCGGTGCGAGATGGATTCCTGTCCCGCACCTGATGTCGGCGAAGCTGAGAGGCTGCTCTCGATCGTCTAACAAGCGTGCACCTATTGCTCCGCAAGAAAGCCAGCAAGAACCTCGTTGAACCGCGTCGGTGCCTCGATGAAGGAAAAATGAGCTCCCCCGTCCGCTTCTTCGAAGATCACAAGTTGAGACCCTTTGATCTGCGCGTGAATCCATTCTTGTGAGCGGGGATTGACGTGACTAACGCGCCCGCCAATCACCAGCGTCGGCCGGTCGATGCGCGTGAAGATGTCGCTCCAGTCGATCGAACAATGGTCGACGAAGAGATCTGCGATGTGAACGGCGTTGACGCGAAGGTTCTCCTGCAGCAGCCAGGCCTTCAGATCCTCCGGGATGCCCTTGGTGATCATGCCGTCCAGGAAGGCGCCGCGCGCCGCGGCACCTTCAGCACCCTTGATCTGCTCTGCAATGGCGATCATCGTGGCTGCGTCGAAGAGGGCGCCGGCATTCAGGATATCCTCATCGCTCATGCCGGCCTGCCGCATAACCGTTGCTGGCTCGTCAATGAGGATCAGCTTGTTGATGAAGGACGTATCAAAGATATCTATCATCGCCCAGAGGACAGAGGCACCCATCGACCAGCCGAGCATCGTGGCATTTTGGATCTTCTCGTGTTTCATCAGTTCCATGATATCCGCTGCGAAGCGGAAGATGCGAAAGCCGCGTGCGGCATCCGGCGACCTCCCATGGCCACGAAAATCCACCGCGACCACGCGGTGTGTTGCCGAGAAGTGTTCGATCTGGTGCCGAAACATGGCGGCCGATTGCGACCAGCCCGGCAGCAAGACTAGCGCTGGCCCTTGACCCACATCCGTATAGGCCAGGACGGCGCCGTCGCTTGTTGTGAAATTCTTCTGCATGTCTGCTCCTCCCCCTGTTGTTCTTCTCGGCCGGCCTCCCTGACCCGCCTGTTGGTGATCCATGTTCTCAATAGCGCATGAAGCCGCCATCCACATTCAATGTGACGCCCGTAATGAAACTCGCCTCATCCGAGGCCAAGAAGCCAACCGCTCCGGCAATGTCGTGTGGCTCGCCAGGTCTTCCGACGGGTATTGTCGAGATGATCTGCTCCCTCTGAGCATCGGTCAGCGTCGAGGTTAGCGCAGTGTCGGTGAGACCGGGACAGATGGTGTTGCAGGTCACGCCCGAGCGGCCGGCCTCTCTCGCGATCCCCTTGCTGAAGGCGATGACACCTCCCTTTGCCGCGGCATAGCAGCTATTGCCGAACATGCCGCCGCCCTGTTGGCCAGCGATCGACGCAATGTTGATGATACGGCCCCAACCGGATGCGGTCATGTCCGGTAAAAAAGCCTTTGTCAGCAAAAAGACCGCCGTGAGATCGATGGTCATGAGCCGCTGGAATTCCTCAAGCTCTACGGTCTCGACCGGACCCGTAGACACGACGCCGGCATTGTTTACCAGGATGTCGATGCGTGCGTGCTCCTGCCTCACTTCTTCGGTCAAGCGTAGGACATCGCTTGGCTGACCGAGATCGACCGCAGCGAAGCTCGACGAACCGCCCTTTCCGACAATGCGTGCGACGCCAAGCTCACCGGCGGCAAGGTCGATGTCCGAAATGATGACATGGGCGCCCTGCCCCGCAAGCCGCTCAGCAATGGCAAAGCCTATGCCCCGTGCAGCACCGGTTATCAGTGCCACGCGCCCATTCAGTTCTCGTTGCATGCTTCCTCCGGCAGCGATACCATCGCCAGCCCCCAGTCTCCTCGAGACAATGATTAGGATTGAGACGAATGGCGGGCAAACGACTTCTGGTTTCTCGGCCGTTAAGCGGAGCTTCACAATGACACGTCTCAGCGTTCCCTTGAGCGCCCTCGAAATTTTCGCTGAGGCGGGCCAGACATGCTCGTTCCGAGTTGCCGCTGAACATCTCGCCCTGTCGACAAGCGCGGTCAGCCAAGCGGTTCGAAAACTTGAAGAGCGCCTGGCTTGTCCACTGTTTCGGCGCGTCGGAAACGGGCTGCAACTGACTGTGGAAGGCGAAAACCTGCTGAAGCACGTGGTGAAGGGTTTCGATGAAATGCGTCTTGGACTGCAGTCACTCACCGACGCGCGGGATATGCCCATTTCGATCTCAAGCCCGCCGGGACTGGCAAGCCAACTTCTCCCCGTCGTCGTACAATCGCTTCTGGCCGAGAAAATCCGCGACATCAGGATCGTGGCGGACGAGGCACCGGACTTCAAACGTTACCGAGATTTCGACGTCGCCATCCTCTATGGAGAGCCAGCATCTAAAATCCACGATCTGGAGTCATTAGGGCCGGATGTCTTCACCCCTGTTTGCGCTCCAAGCCTCAAGGCACGCCTGCAAAGCGCCAGCGATCTGGCCGACTGCGCATTGATCGTCAACGAGACAAACGCTGTCACATGGAACGACTGGCTTGAACTCAATGGCATCGCGACGACCAAGGTGAACTGGCTCAGATTCAATCGCGCCTCTCAGATCATACCGGCGGCCCTCTCCGGCTTCGGCATCGCGCTGGAGTCGCTCCGCGTCCTCGCCCCGCAGTTGGAAACCGGTGAACTCGTCCGCTGCGATCTGCCCGGCACAAGGGCCATCGCGCGCGACCTGACATTCCTGCATGTCACCAAGCGGCAGGATCGGGTCGATCGGGTCCAGAAGGTGGCGGACCTTATCCGGGGCGAATGCATGACGAACAATGATGGCTCGCGACGTGCCTTTTCGGGGTAAGCGGCAGAGCCTCGAAAAACAAAGCGATCCGATCATGTGAGTGGGTTGACCACTCGCAAGCGTCGCAAAGCTCGTGATGTGTGGCAAATCCCGACACCGTCTTCATCACACTCAACGTGACCTCAACGTGACCGGCAAAACGTCTAGACAGGCGGATGTTGACGACCGTCATGCTGGTTGCGGTCGCCGCAAGAGGCGCACCATAGTCATCGACTAAGTCTGCTGTTTGAAGCCACCGATTGTGTCCTCTGAGCATCATCATCCGCAAACTGTCACGAGGGCGGTTGGCAGCGGAAGATTTCTCCGCTACAAAATCGACACCGCTGCAGATCGAAAAAGGGAGGCGTTGCATGACATATACATCCATCGAAACCTTCCCGTGCGGAATGATCCGACGTTAGGTCATTTCAATTCGCGGCCCGCTTAAGGGTACGCGGCAGGCGGCTTCAACAAGCCCTTTAAAACGCCACCGATCTGCCGGGACTATGTCGTGTCCTGTTCCGGCTTCATCCTTCAACTGTTTTTTATGGAGCCGGCTTCATCTGATGGCCGGACTGTTTCAATGGCTCGCAAGAAGCTCGACTTCCGCGCCGATGCTTATCGCAACGTGCTCGGCTTTGTATTTCGTCAATGGACGCACCGTCCTGCCCTGGTCGGTGGCATCATTGTGCTGGTTGTTGCCAGCACACTGGCAGAGGTTCTCGTTCCGGTCTTCTCCGGCCGGATCGTCGATGCCATCGCCGGTGGCAATGCAGCCGATGGTGCTCTTCGCGCCTTCGTCATCGTCACGGCTCTCGGTCTCACCAGCGTCGTGCTGCGATGGTTCATCTACAATGGCATCATCCGGCTGACGCTGCGCATTATGGTCGATGTGGCCAACAGCGGCTTTCACAAGGTGCAGCGTTTTTCCACCGACTGGCATGCCAATAGCTTCGCCGGCTCGACGGTGCGCAAGATCACGCGTGGCATGTGGGCGCTCGATTCACTGAACGATGTGCTGCTCATCGCACTGCTTCCATCGATCGTCATGCTTATTGGCGCCAGCATCGTGCTTGGCAGCTACTGGCCCGTCATGGGGCTGATTGTGGCAGCGGGGTCGCTGATCTATATCGGCGTGACAGTCGTGCTTTCGATGGGCTACGTGTCGCCTGCCGCCAAGCTCGCCAACGCCTGGGATACCAAGCTCGGCGGGGCGCTTGCCGATGCCATCAGTTGCAACTCCGTGGTCAAAGCCTTCGGTGCGGAAGATCGCGAGGAATCGCGGCTGAGCCATGTTCTGGCCAAATGGGACAGTCGCACCCGGCGCACATGGCGCCGCGGCACCGTGAACGGCACCATCCAGGGCTTTATGATGGTCTCGATGCAGGCGGGCATCCTCGGCACCGGCCTCATCATGTGGGAGCGCGGACTGGCGTCCGCGGGCGACATCACCTTCGTGCTGGCGATGTTCTTCGTCCTGCAGGGATACCTGCGTTCGGTTGGACAGGACATCCGCAACCTGCAGCGTGCGGTCAACGACATGGAGGAACTGGTCTTGCTCGACAAGACACCGCTCGGCATCGAGGACAGGCCGGGCGCAAAGCCGATCGCGATCGGCAATGGCGAGATTGTCTTCGATCGCGTTACCTTCCAATATGGCGCCCACCCCACCCCGCTCTACGACACGTTTTCCGTCATGATCAAACCTGGCGAACGGGTTGGCCTGGTCGGTCACTCCGGCTCAGGCAAGACGACCTTCGTCAAGCTCATCCAGCGGCTGTACGACGTCAATTCCGGCGCCATTCGGATCGACGGGCAGAATATCGCAGAGGTGACGCAGGCGAGCCTGCGCGGCCAGATCGCCATTGTCCAGCAGGAGCCGATCCTCTTCCACCGGACGCTTGCCGAAAACATCGCCTACGGCAGATCGAACGCATCGCGACGCGAGATCGTTAACGCGGCAAAACAGGCAAGCGCGCATGATTTCATCATCAGCCTGCCCAAAGGCTACGAGACGATGGTGGGCGAGCGCGGTGTCAAGCTGTCAGGTGGAGAACGTCAGCGCGTCGCCATTGCTCGCGCCTTCCTGGCCGATGCACCCGTGCTGATCCTGGACGAGGCAACCTCGAGCCTCGACAGCGAGAGCGAAATGCAAATCCAGCAAGCGATGGAGCGCCTGATGGAGGGCCGCACAACACTCGTCATCGCTCACCGCCTGTCCACGGTCCGCGCCCTCGACCGTCTTCTCGTGTTCGACAAGGGCAAGATCGTAGAGGAAGGCGATCACACGTCGCTCGTCCGACTGAAAAACGGAATCTACCGCCGCCTCTTCGAGCGGCAGGCGCTGGAACTCACCAAGGGACTGGCGATGTAACGGAGGTGCGTGGTCAGTTCTAAAAAGCCTGCTCGGTGTGGACTCTTTTCACAGGCCACAGCTTGTTGAGATCATGCACGAAAGGACCCGGAGCCGCCTCCGGAAATGCGGCTCTGGTCTTTTGCCCGAGTGCGACTGCTTCAAAAGAAGCACAAGCTTTCAATCGTGAAGTTACTGCTGAAGGGGTGAAGACGCTGGGCGTTCTACTTGGGATCGCGCGGGACACGCTGGAATGACCATTGTCAAGAATTTAAGCGACAAGCTTCTTCCGGCGTCGTATGGTGCTTCGCACCCAACGGATCGTCGCCATTTTGCAGACTGATCGCGGTCAGCAGTCGAGGGTTCCGTGTGTCAGCTATTTTGAAGAACAACGTAAAGCAGTCGGGCAACGGACGGCGGCCAATGATATTTGCTCATGGCTATGGATGCGACCAGCAGATGTGGCGACTGGTCGCGCCAGCTTTCGAGGATCGTTTCAATGTCGTCACGTTCGACCATGTCGGCGCTGGAGGCTCCGATCTATCGTTCTATAATCGCCAGAGATACTCAAGCATTGACGCTTACGCCGACGACATTGTCGATATCGGTCGCGAACTCGACTTCAACGATGCCATCATCGTCGGTCACTCTGTGAGCGCGATGATTGGAGCACTGGCCTCCATCAAAGCGCCGGAGATGTTCTCCAGCGTCGTGATGGTGGGTCCTTCGCCGCGTTACATCAACGACGGATCCTATATCGGCGGTTTTGAACGAGAAGACATTGACGAATTGCTTGCATCGCTTGCCGAAAATCATATTGCCTGGTCCAATGCGATGGCGCCCACAATCATGGGCAATAGCGACCGTCCGGAGCTTGCCAGCGAACTCGCCGACAGCTTCTGTCGGATGGACCCTGAAATTGCCCGAACCTTCGCCCGCGTGACGTTTACCTCCGACAACAGGGCGGATTTGCCCAAGGTGACGGCGCAGGTGCTTGTCTTACAGTGCCGTGACGATATCATCGCCTCAGAGAATGTGGGCCGCTACGTCGCGGACGCAATCCCGCATGCGCAGTTCGTCATGCTTGATGCCACGGGGCACTGCCCGAACCTCAGCGCGCCGCAGGCCGTTATATCCGCCATAAAGGGTTTTGTGTAATCGACGCGTCACTACCCCCTGCCCCTGCCATGGATTATCCCGACGATCTGTTCGAGAGAGCGCCGTGCGGCTATGTGGTGCTGAACTCCCAAGGCATGATGGCGAGGGTCAATCAGACGCTCGCGGAGTGGATCGGCCAGGAAAAAGAAGAGCTGCTGGGCAAACGGATGACGGTCTTGCTGACTGTGGCGGGCAACGTCTTCTACGAGACGAATTTTGAGCCGACCCTGCGCTTGCAGGGATTTTGCGAAGAGATCGCCTTCGATCTCAAGACGAAGAGCGGCAAGCGGCTCCCCGTGACGGTGAGCGCAAGGGGCAGGCTTGGCGGCGACGAGACAGGTGTGACGCTCGTCACGGTCTTTCGCTCCGTCAAGCGGCGCCAGCTCGAACGAGACCTTCTGCAAGCCAGGCAGGCTGCTGAAAACGCAAAGGAAGCGTTGGCGAACACCAATGCGTCGCTGCGCACCAACATCCGCCGGGCGGTGGGCAAAAAACGTGAAGCGCAACGCGTGCTTCTTGCTGAGCAAGAGACGGGCGAACTGCGCGAGCAATTCGTTGCCGTCCTCGGCCACGATCTTCGCAACCCACTTGCTTCCATCTCAGCTGCCGGACGTGTTCTGGCCCCGGAAGTCACCAGCGAACGCGGCAAGCGAGTTCTTCAACTGATGGCCGGCAGCGTGTCGCGCATGTCGGGACTGATCGACAACGTGCTGGATTTTGCCCGTGGCCGGCTGGGCGGCGGTATCCACCTTATGAGAGATCCAACGTCTCCCATCGCTCCGGTAATCGAACAGGTGATTGAAGAGCTGCGCAGCAGTGCTCCCGGTCGCGACATTCTTTCGACCTTGCTGATACCGCACCCGGTCAATGCTGATCACGCCCGGCTTGGCCAACTCGTGTCGAACCTCCTGGGCAACGCCATCAGCCATGGTGATGCCAAACACCCGATCTTCATCGATGCGAGACTTGCGGACGACGGAACCTTCACTTTGTCTGTGACCAACAAAGGGAAAGAGATTTCGCCAGACAGGATGGAGCGATTGTTCGAGCCCTTCGTTCGTGGAGACACGCAAAATGACAAGGGATTGGGACTGGGATTACACATCGCATCGCAGATCGCCAAGGCCCATGGTGGCACACTCTCGGCGACATCCCAAAATGGTGAGACACGCTTCACCTTTATCATGCCACCTTTCTCTTCCGACGACAACGACGGTTGATCGGGCTTTCCTTCGGGCATTGATTTAGAGTGGCCTCCCGCTCAAGGCTGATGAACACTTACGCCCATCCCATGCTTCCATCGACACCACGGATCGCGCTGACACCTCTGTCTCGGCTTACCGCGATCGATGTCGCCTGAGCCATCGCGACGTATAGCGCGTTGAACTATCCGGCACCGGCCACGTTTACGAACGCAACAATGGAGACCTTGCAATGACAAGATTGCTCGTCGCCCTGATCCTCATTCTCGTATCATCGCAGGGATTTGCCATGAACAGCCTATCCGACCTGACCTGGAAGAAGCGCGTTATCATCGTGTTCGCAGATGCCGGCGACAAGCGACTGGAGCGGCAGGTGAAAATCCTCACCGATCAACGCCCTGAGCTTGAGGAGCGAGACCTTGTCGTGATCAGCGTCATGAATGACGAGGCGTCTACCGCTTTTGGAAACGCGGCTAAGCCTGATGCGGCCGCTTTGCGAGATGAGGCCGGCGTCAAGAAAGGCAGCTTTCAGGTCATCCTGGTTGGAAAAGACGGGGGCATCAAGTTGCGGAGCGACACCGTCGTTCCCGACGTAGAGCTCTTTGACGTCATAGACCGAATGCCGATGCGACAGGCGGAACGTGGCTAGCCCCAGGCAACACTCTCCTGAAAGCTCCCATAACACGAGACGTATACCTCTTACTCTGCCGATCAACGACGAATCTGGCATGAGGTCCAGTTGAACCCTGCGACAGCGAACCGAAAACCAGACTCGATTTTCGGAAAGCACGACGCATTAGATTCAAAAGCCAAAGCGCCGTGGGTCCAATAGGCCGCACGGCGCTTTGATGTGATTTACAACTCGACATAACGCCAAGACGACGACCGCGATCACTCACCTCAACAGGAAGACCGCAAAAAAGGGAGCGCTGGCATCGTTTGCGCTCCCCTTTCATCTTGGGCAATCAGACGTTAGTTGGCCGGGCAGTTGGTGTTGCCGCTCATCGAACCCTGGCTGCTGGTGGTGCCGGCCGAGCAGTTGGTGTTGTTGGTGTCACCGTTCGGCGTCTGGGAATTGGCGCCGCTCGTGTTACCTGAACCGGGTGTCGTCGTGCCGGGCGCTGTGGTGGTGCCAGAACCGGACGCACTAGAGCCCGAGCCACCGCCTGACGTACCGCCAGTCCCGGTACCGGTACCGGTACCTGTACCTGTACCTGTATCCGTCCCAGTGCCGCCCGAACTGGAGCCGGCGCCCGAGCCTCCGCTGCCACCAGATCCGCTACCAGCACCTTGCGCAATCGCCAAAGATGCAAAACTCAAAGCGAAGACCGCTCCCATAAGAATCTTTTTCATCTGCTTTCCTCCAAGCGTCGTTGTTGTTGCCCCGGTCCAACAACATGGCGGAAAGCCTGTTCCAAAATATATCTTCTGTATGGGAGGGAACAAACCCGCTTCGGGGATCACCGAAATTGATGGTGATGATGCTCATGATGTGCGTGCGTCGGCAGACACCCTCTGGACCCGGCGACCTCGATCGGAAAATGATATCGACGCTCCAGCGGACGGGCGGAGAGGCCATCAAATCAAATGGCTTGTTATCGCTGGCGGAATGTCCATAAGCTGGGAAACACCCTTTCCACCGTGCATTTCGTTGCTTGGCAAGTGCGCGGTCTTAGAGAATGATCCCGTGCTCCACTCCTTGCGCCACATCCGCGCCCATCCGCAATTGCTGCTTCTGACCTTGATGATTTTCCTTCAGGGCTCCGCCTATGGCTCAACACTGCCCTATCTTTCGATTACAGCAATTCAAGAATTAGGGATGAGCGACCAGGCCTATTCGCTCCTGGTCTTCGTGACATCATTGTGTGCGGTAACGATCAGCGTTTCGCTGGGAATTCTCTCCGACCTGATGGGTGACCGGAGGACAATCATCATTGTGATGGCGGTGATGGGTGCCATCGGTTACGGGGCGATTTTTCTTTTCCCGTCGATCCCAATATTCATTGCGGCAACTGCAATCATTATCCCGTTTTTCCAGTCGGTGAACTCGCTCATTTTTGTGAGTGTTCGCGCCGAAACGGCTGGGCTTCCAAGCAGGGACGGCGCCGCGATCAACGCCACCGTCCGGGCTTTCGTATCCGCCGCCTGGGTCGTGATGCCGGCAGCCGTGGGGTTTGCGTTTGCCGGTTCCGCAAACATGATGGGCGCCTGGGGCGTGGCGGCGCTTTGTGCCCTTCTCATATCGCTCTCGTCTGCATTTCTGCCTGCAAGACCCGCGCCTGATCGGATTGCTGGAACATCGCGCGAAGGGTTCTTCTCTGCGCTCAGCGAGCTTGCAACGCCGTTGATGCTGGCGCGCGCGGTTTCCATGGCGCTGCTGACCGGAACGATCAGGCTCGCCAGCACAGTCTGGCCGTTGATCCTTATCGCCGACCTTGGCGGCAAGACCGGGGATGTCGGTATCGTCGCCGGGCTGATCGCCTTATTTGAGATACCCTTCATGCTCATCTGGGCCAGTCTACTGAAGCGATTGAACATCCTCGTCATTCTGGCGATAGGCGGCTTGCTCTATACCGCCTTCATGGCCACGCTGACTTTGGCGACCTCTCCCTGGCAACTCTATGCCCTGACCATTCCGGCAGCGGCCGGCGCCGCTGCCCTGCTCTCCATGCCGCTCACCTATTTTCAGGATCTCTTTCCGGGAAGACCAGGCCTCGGAACCTCCTTCAACCCCATCAATTCCTTCCTGGGAAACGGCTTGACGGCGATCGTCTTCGGTACAGGAGCGCATCTTTTCGGTTACTCCGGCACGGCATGGCTCGGTGTCGCCATGGCCCTTGCCGGCATCTTCGGCCTCGTGATCCTTGAGAAACGACGCCCGACTGTCGCTTGATTTGCACGCGAGCGTTTTTTCGAAAACAGTATCGCTGGCAGGAAGAAGGCTCGCTGACGAAAGCTGCTAGTTTCTATAGTCTCGCAGGTGGTCCACCAGTGCTCGAAGCTTTGGCGCCATATTGCGGCGGCTCGGATAGTAGAGATAGAAACCGGGGAAATGCGGACAGAATTCTTCCAGTACCGGCACGAGTTCACCGCGCGCGATCGCCGGTTTGAAGCTCTCTTCCATTCCAAAGCTGATCCCTGCTCCTGCAACGGCCAGCTTGATCATCAGCCCCATATCGGTCGTCGTGACAGTGTCGGCCACCGTCACAGAAAATTCCCGGCCATTCTCCGCAAATTCCCATCGGTACGGCGCGACATGTGCCGATATCTGCCAGCCGATGCAGCGGCGGCTTGCGAGCTCGCTTGGATGCGAAGGTATCCCGTACTTTTTGAGATACGCTGGCGAGGCGACAGCAATTTGGCGCTGCTCAGCCGACACCGGCACAGCGATCATGTCCTGAGCGATCACTTCCCCCAATCTTACGCCGGCATCGTATCCATGCGCGACGATATCGAACTCATCGTCCGTGACGGTCACATGAAGTTTCACATCAGGATTGGCGTCCAAAAAGGACGCGAGCATGGGACCGGAAAGAAAGCTCTCGGCAATCGACGATACGGCAAGCGTCAATCGCCCTTGTGGGTGGCCGGTAAGATTGGCGGCAGCCTCCCACGCAGCTTGCATCTCGATCAGTGCTGGCTGTGCGTCGGAATAGAGCCGCGCACCGGCTTCGGTTAAGGCAACGCTGCGCGTCGTGCGGCTGACCAGAGCGATGCCGAGCGCCTCTTCAAGCTTGCGAATGGTCTGGCTCACTGCTGAACGCGTCACGCCCAGACGATCTGCTGCAGCTCTGAAGCTCTTCTCCTGTGCGACAAGAGCAAAGACAGCGAGTGCATTAAAGTCGGATTGCATTGGTTAGCTCCGCTTACCTTTAAGGTCATATTTCTCCAGCTTATCACGACAATATGCCGTGCGTATCTTTGGCGCATCGACAAAAGCGAAAGCAACAGGAGAAAGTCATGGAAAAAGCTGTTCTCATCACCGGCGCCTCCAGCGGAATCGGAGTCGGCATCGCTCGCGAATTGGCAGCGGCCGGTAATAGTGTAATGCTCGGGGCAAGACGCACCGACCGCCTCGAAGCTGTCGCAGACGAGCTTCGTTCGGCTGGCGGAAAGGTCAAGACCTGCCAACTCGACGTCACGAACCTTGGAAGTGTCGCTGCCTTCGTTGAGAAAGCTCAAAGGGAATTCGGCCGCGTCGATGTGATCGTCAACAATGCCGGCGTGATGCCACTGTCACCCATGGCATCGCTCAAGATCGACGAATGGGAGCAGATGATCGACGTCAACATCAAGGGCGTCCTCTATGGCATCGCTGCGGTGCTTCCACACATGAACGAGCGCGGCTCTGGCCACATCATCAATGTTGCGTCGATCGGTGCCCTTCAAGTCGTACCAACAGCGGCGGTGTACTGTGCAACAAAATACGCTGTGCGGGCGATCTCTGACGGCCTTCGCCAGGAGAACGACAAGCTCCGTGTGACCTGCATCCACCCAGGGGTCGTCGAGAGCGATCTTGCGAGCACCATCACAGATCCTGTCGCGGCAGAAGCCATGGCGACTTACCGCGCCATCGCGCTCAAGCCCGACGCCATCGGTCGCGCCGTTCGTTTCGCCATCGAACAACCGGACGATGTGGACGTCAACGAGATCGTCGTTCGCCCCGTACGCACGACAATCTGATGACGACGTCCCAAACCCCGCGCAAGCGCCATCAGGAGCGTATCCTGATGGCTCTCTTGCTTATCATCATCCAACCCTCACCAATTTTAGCGGCAGAACATCAGAAGGCAGAAGCCATGCGACAATCCGAGATTGGCCAGACCCGGCCACAAGACCATCCCTATATTGGCATGTGGGTTACCGCCGACGGCGCAATCCGTCACGAACTTCTACCCAACGGTCGCTACGACGAGGCACGGGGCAACCGCCAAAGCGCTTATCAGGGTCGTTATGAAGTCAACGGCGATCATATCGACTACTGGGACGACACGGGGTTCACAGCCGATGGTACGTTTGTCGACAGGGACACGCTTCATCACGGCGGCATGGTCCTGTACCGCCGGATCTCAGAATAAACGGAGCAAGCGTGTAGGTGCCGTCGCCAATTCGCGTTTCGGATCGATGAGCGGACAATCAGTCCACCATTGTCTGGCTGAAACGATCGACGTAGGCGGCGGTGGCTAGGGGTGCATACGTGCTTTTGCGTGCTGAACGGATGGTGAGACGTGCCCAACATCGACCGGAACGACTCCGCTAATGATGCCCTTCGAGGGCTTGGAGAGGTGCGGGGGTACCCCGACTTGAAATCCAGCACCACTTACCCATTTCTCTCTTGCCGGGTTTGCCGGTTTTGGAGGTTACTATGGCAGCACGAGCTTGGAATGCAGGTGGTTTTGGTGCGAGTGCTTCAAGAGCTACGCCTGATTTCGAACAGCGTATGCAAAAAATCCGCAGACTATCGGGCATCTCACGCCTGATGGATACGGCAGTCGGCATCCCTGGCACGCGCCTCCGCTTCGGTGCCGACTCCGTGCTTGGCCTCGTTCCGATCCTTGGTGACGGGGCTGGCGCCCTCGTTGGGCTCTATATCGTCAATGAGGCGCGCCGTATGGGCCTTCCGAGGGAAAAACTCGCAAAGATGATTGGCAATGTGGCTATGGATTCCGTCGTCGGCAGCGTGCCGCTCTTCGGCGATCTTTTCGATGTTTACTTCAAATCGCATCGCCGCAACGTGCAGATCATCATCGATCATTTCGGTGTGGAGCCAGAAGAATTGCGGCGTAAGCGTCAATGAAGAGATGAGGATACGGTGTACCGCTTCGCGACACATTTCGTTAGGCGGACGCCGCGATTCGCAAAGGTCAATCGGCAGAACCTCGTCTCACTGGAAAGCTGAGCGATGTCTTTCGATCTTGAGCGCTTCGTGAAGGCGCAGCAAAGTACGTATGACAGGGCACTGAACGAATTGATCGACGGCAGGAAGCGGTCCCATTGGATGTGGTTTATCTTTCCGCAGATCCAAGGCCTCGGCCGTTCTGACACCGCGCGCTTTTACGCAATTTCAGGCCGTGCGGAAGCAGAGGCATATTTGGCACATCCCGTTCTCGGACCGCGTCTGGAAGAGTGTACGCGTGCCATGCTCGACCATTCGAACTTGACCGTCCATGACATTCTCGGATCGCCGGATGATCTTAAATTTCGGTCCAGCATGACTTTGTTTGCCGCAGTCACCGATCAAAACGCGTTGTTTCAAACTGCTCTTCGGCAATTTTGCAACGGCGCGCAGGATCGCGAGACGCTTTCGGTCATATCCGGCTTGGAACAATAAGCGATGATCACTTCCGCTTCACTATTCGCCGAAGCACAGAGCCTCTCCTCGATTTACGCGGGATAAGCTCGATATCGCTAACCAGCTTTGCGCCACCTTCCCGCCGCTCCAATGTAATCTTGCGGCTGTGAAATGCTTCCAGCTCGGCGCGATGCGCCACGCTGATAATGGTGGCGTCGGGTAGCTCATCAATGACTGTCTGCATCATTTTATCCTGGCTTTTTTCGTCCAGGGCTGCGGTCGCCTCATCCATAACGATGATGTCGGGAGCGTTAAGCAGCAAGCGTGCGAAGGTGAGCCGTTGTTTTTCACCGCCTGACAACGTCTGATCCCAAGGCGCCTCGTCCTCGATTTTGTCCTTGAGTTGACCGAGACCGACCTTGTCGAGAGCAGCGCCGATCTCCTCCGCCGTCCAGCTTTCAGCATGTTGCGGATAAGACACTGCGCGGCGAAGCGTGCCAGATGGGATGTATGGCCGCTGCGGCAGCATGAACAACTGGCTGTCTGCGCGAAAATTCACGCTGCCCCCGCCCCAGGGCCAGAGGCCGGAAATGGCACGTATCAGCGTGCTTTTTCCCGATCCGGATTCTCCCGACACCAGCACTCTTTCACCCGCGCCGATTTCGACATCCGTCTCTTTCACGACGGCTGTTCCATCACCGAGAGATACCGACACATCCTTGAGGCTCAGCATGGTCTCGCCTTCGGTCTCGCCGCGAATGATACGTCCGAACGTCTCGCTCCTTTCGGCGCGCTCAAGGCCATCGAGAGACATCATCAGGGAGGCGACGCGCCGCGCGCAGGCGTTCCAGTCGGCCAGGCGCGGATAGTTGTCGACCAGCCAGCCAAAGGCGGACTGAACGATGGTGAAAGCAGATGCCGCCTGCATGACTTGGCCAAGCGACATGCTGCCGTCGAGAAACTTCGGTGCACAGAGAAGAAGCGGCACGACGGGTGCAATCAGCACCGAGCCGTTGGAGACGACGGTGGTGCGCATATATTGTTGCGCCATAAGCCGCCATTGCCGCCGGACATTGCCGAATCTTTTGTCGAGATCGCTCCGCTCCTCCTCTTCCCCGCCAAGCAAAGCGATGCTCTCGCCATTTTCCCTGACGCGCGTCAGCGTGTAGCGATATTCCGCTTCCACCTGGTTTTTGACTTCGGAGACCTTCACGAAGTTTCGCGCAATGAACGCGATGGACGTCGAGGTGACCGCCGCGTAAATGATGGCCGCGATCACGAGGAAGCCGGGAATGGTGACCCAGGTGCCGCCAATCGAAAGTGTCAGCGCTCCACCAATGGTCCATAGAACAACGATGAAGGTGGAGGCCGATACGAAGGCCGCGATGACGCCGGAGACGAAATCGACCGGCGCTTCAGTGGCAATGCGCATATCCTCCGAGAGCCTTGCTTCCGGGTTCTTGTGGTCGCCATCGATCAGGTTCAGCTGGTAGTAGCGGCCATTTGCAATCCATCTGCCCACCATCACCTTGGTCAACCAGGAGCGCCAGCGCCGCTGAATGCGCATTCTGACATAAACCTGCGAGGTGACGATGAACACACTTCCCAGCACCAGAAATGGAAACACCGACGCGAGGGAATAGACAGTCGCCGCATCCCGTTTTTCGATCGCGTCGAAAATCCCGCGGTTCCAGACGTTGACCCCGTATTGTATTGCGACATTGATACCGATCATCGCCAGCAGGCCGAGCGTAAACGGCCATGCCAGCTTATCGCCCCGGCGGCTCCAGAAGCCGCGCGCGCTGATCCAGAAGCGTTTCAGAAGATACTTTCGCCGCGCTTCCTCAGCCTCTTCCGGCGTCAAGCCCGCAGCAGGTTCTACCTCTTCCGGGGGAAGCTCTTCAACATTATCCTGAACATCTTGGGAGGATGCGGCTTCGGCGGCGGTTTCGTCGGCACCGGCCACCGGTTTCGGTTCTACGTCATTGTTTTTCATGGGCGCTGAACGGCCAGTGATCGGAAAGGTTTCACGACTTAGTGAAGGGGCGCGAAAATAATCTCAAGGATAGTCGCAGTGACCGAAGGAGAAGGGGTCGCGGCAGTTCTAGAAAGTGCGCATCAGCGTCAGCGCGTCTCCGAGAACCCGGCGCATTCGCCTGTCCGGCGACTGTCAACATTCCCAGTTGTAACGCTCGGAGATCTTTCGCAGCGCTTGACGCATTTGGCCTAGGTCGTGCTGAACTGTTCAGGAAAGAACCAGAACGATGTTCGCACAAAAATCAAAGCGAATACCGGCTGGCGGGTTCAAGGCTCCACGGACGGAAGCAGACCCTTCCCAAGCGCAAACCTGGGCCTCACGCCACCTCGAGATGGGAGGCATCCGATCCCCCAGCCGTGACCGGCTCAAACGAGGCAGGACGTGCGTGAGAAGCGTTAAGCCGACGAGCGACGATGTCATGGTTGAGCCACAGCACCGGTCCGGACGGTTCGGACGACTCGCCGAAAATCAACTGACCGGTTGATTTCACGACAAGAGCGCTCAGGAGGTCGCTCATCATCACCTTGCTATCACGATGCATCCGGGTGATCTCATTGGAGGTGCCGATGGTCAAATCCGCCTGTGCCTGGCTGTTTGGCATGGGCCACGCCGAGAAGTCGTAGAAGGGACGCATGACTTCGCTTTCCTGCATCGCATGGATCTTCTGGAAGACATCGTCCATCGTCAGGCCGTCATCCAGAAGCTGCGCGCAAGCCCGCCACTGTTCGTCGGCCCACGTCCCGCCATTCTCTTTCTTCAAAGCCAGCAGCAGCGGTATCAGTGGAAGCTCAATGCCGGTGAAGACATCAGACGAATTGGTCCGGATTTCTGGGCAGTTATAGACGGTTGCTTTTATTCCTGCCGCCCAGGCTTCCTGCGCAATGCCTTCCAGGCGCATTTTCGCATAACCCTGAGTGTAGTTGGTGTAGGTCTGCCAACGGTAGCTGCCGTCGATCAGAACCGCTGATCCGTGGTAACCATAAGCCGTATATCGGACTTGGCCGCCGGAGGCTTCAACCCGCTCACGGATCGCCGCGCTGAAATCGATCAGATGGCGGAACGTGTTTGCGGAAACCTCATCGAAATTCTGCAGAATGAGTTTCCCCAGGTCACTTTCGATCAGCCTCTGCGATGACATGTGGCGGGACCCGGTCCCCTTGTAGATGCGATTGGCGACAACGAGGAACACCTTCGCCTTCGGAATGCCGCCCGCCATCGTGTGGGCGAAGAACACGTTGCGACCATCGGCGATCATTCCGTCCAGAACGGACATGACCTGTGAAAGCGCCTCGGTAAAGCGCGCCGTGGCAATATCGCGGCACTGCGCGATATAGTCCCAATCGAGCTCATCGTGCTCCCAGCTCTCAAGCGTCATATCGGCGAGGAGATCGGTCGGGGTCGGCCCGCCAGCGGGAGCATCCAGATCGAAGCCTGCCATCAGAGGGATGTTGATGATCCTACCGCCCAACTGGGCCTCCGCCGCAGACAGTTCCTCCGCGTTCAGGGGCCGCAATGCGTTGTTCTCGTCACGCCGCCCGACCGTGATCCCGACGATCTCCATGCCCGCCCGCTTGGCTTCGTCAAGCAGGCCTGTCGCATAGCCGCGACCGAACAGTTCGCCAAAAAGGACAAAAACATCGCCTCGACGGAAGGTCGTGTTCTCGGAAAGACGATTGAGTGCGACCGGATTTTTCATGCTGTCAGCTCTTTACTTCGCGAATCGTCGAGCGATGGCCCATACGAACTTTCACAAACTCATGCCCGCGATGGCACAAAATGAAAACTCATTTTCCGTGACCGTTCATTTCAAAACGTGAACTCGGTCTCGTCACAGCATACCAGATGGTGGCAGGCCCACTTGCTTTGGTTCAATCGTGGTCAACCCCATAACCGTCGAGGTCACAGAATTGCTTGCAAAAAGCGGCTGCTCTAACGGCACCGTTTGGAATGAAGAATCCCCTCGTCGTTCCGATGCGCTGAGCTCTGTACCTTTCAACGAGCGTGCCGCGATAAAACTCAGTGGTCGCGCGTATATGCATATCGTGGCGACGCAGGCGTCTTCTTGGCCCTCGCCAACATGTGGCGAGCAATGTCCTCTTGACGCAGGACATGACGAATTTCGCCCAGTATCTCGGCCCGACGCACGGCTTTGTCTGCGAGCCGGAGGGCGATTTCCTCTTCTGTCGCGTTCGCACCAACGTCGCTCGTGGTTTCATGCTCAATGATATCGCGAAGAATGTTCATCAGTACGAGGTTCTTCTCGTGCATCTGAATCACCATTTCCGTCATTTTCAAACGCTGAGACATGGTCGTCATTCCTGCTCAAAATTGCCTTCTGGCTGCTAACTGAACAAAGGCAGAAATGGTCGCACGCTGTATTTGATATTCGCCGTTTCGGTCAGCTTCGCGCAAGCCTCGAGCCAGCACGTATCAGACTAAGCAGGCCAGAGGCGGGATCGGCATCAAGGCGGCAAGCGATTTGACGGCAATCGGGGCTCAGCGCAAAGGTCGTGAGGCCAATGTGCTAGAAGAGATGCCTCGCGCTCTGGGTGCAGCGACCGAGGTGCGCTACGCCCGGAACCGATCGAAGGCGGTGAGACGTCTCATCGGGGGATCGACATCAGGATATCTGTATATCTCCGCCCTGAGATACTGAAGTTCTTCATCGAGACCGTCTTCACCGACCTCGATCCACCAGCATTTCGGGCGACCGTCGCTTCCGTCGGACCAGCGATAGCCTCGCCCCTTCAGGTGATCCTTCATGTCAAAGGGGCTGTTCTCAGCAAAAATCCTGACCCGTGACCGCTGGCTCGCCTCATAAAGTTCGGCAAAAGCAATGGAAGCCGATCCGTCCAACTCTCGGGCCAGGACCTCCAAGAGTGCAAAGCAATCATCGACCGCACGATGTCCTTCATGAAAATATCCAGCCTGTCCAAGCAGATATCCAAGCTTCGTGCCTTCATATCCCCGCGACGACCAATCGACCTCAGAGTGAGAGCAAGCCCATGCCTTGCCGGAGAAAATCCCCGAAAACACCTCGCAGAAAGGTCGATCGAAGCCGGCGTTGTGGGCAATCAGCAAGTCGGCAGGCTCGATCAGCGCCTCAAGTGCCGTCATATCGATCGCCTGCCCGGTCACCATATCGTCTGTGATCCCCGTGAGCTTGGTGATCTCAGCCGGAATGGGGTCGCTTGGCTCTCGAAGTCCGCCATACACGCCAGTCACATCGCCAATCTGGCCCACGGCGTTGAAGGTGAAGGCGACCGCCCCAATCTCGATGATCTCATGCTTTCGGGCATCAAGGCCTGTGGTCTCCGTATCAAGGATGACGCCGCGAAGTGGGTATCCAGGCCGAGGAACGGGTGTGATTGCGCGGGGCACCAGTTTCGTCAGGATGCGATATCGCCCAGTCTCGCAAAGAGTACGGACCATCTCCTCTTCCGTCAGGGATGGGGCTTGCCGATCAGATTTGCCGGATTTCGACGGTCGATGCGACGCTGCCTTGGCGCGCGAATCCCGATCCGGAAACATGTCAAACTGTTCTGTCATCCCTGCAGTCAAACCCCGATGCGATTTTCGTTCTTCAGAACACAGCGGCACCGGCAGATCAACCTCGTTGGCAAGACGACCCGCTCGTTTTGGTGAGGTGCGACTTACAGACGCCGGGGTCCGGTCACAGGCATGCTTTCACGACGAGCGACGAAGTGAGATTGCAAAAGACTTCCGGAGTTGCCCAAAGGGCCCGCCGCGTCCATATAGTCTCAATGACGCATGATTCGAAAATATTCGTAGGTCTTCGGTCCACTCGCAAACGCTCGCCAGCGGCAAGCGAGCCCAAGGGGCCAAAGTGCCAGTGGGACGGGTGTGAAAAGAGCGGAACGCACCGCGCCCCGGTTGGCCCAGGTGCTGAAGGTCTCTACCTGCTCTTCTGCCTTGAGCATGTGGCTGCCTACAATAAGGGATACAGTTTCACCGCGGCACCATCGAGTCCCGACGTCGCCCGCTATCAAAAGGAAGCGACGATGGGTGCGCGGCCGACTTTGGGAAAGCGCGTGAACGAGCCAACCGAAGCTCCGCTACCATCGTCTGTTCGTTCAGGCTCGGCAAAAACCCTCAATGCTCGCAAAGGCGTGAGACAAGGGCAAACGACGACCGGTGGCCAACAAAGAAAGCTCAAGACGCTCGAAGCCAAGGCTTTCGACACTCTGGGCCTCAGTCACCAAGCAACATCAGACGAGATCAAGAGCCGCTACAAGGAAAGGCTCAAATTGCACCATCCCGACGCCAATCAAGGAGATCGCAATTCTGAGGATGCGCTTCGAGCCTCGATTGAAGCGTACAGAATCCTTAAACTGAACGGCTTTTGCTGAGCCTATTCAACGAGAGGCTCACAGTGGCGCTCTTGAAGAATGAGGACCAGCGGCCCACTTGCGTGCTGTGTCTGAGAATTGAATTCCCATCTGAGGTTCAAGCGGCCGGCGCGACAGAGCAAGTAGAGACAACGTTGGTCGGATCGGGACCATCTCATCATTTTCCGATGAGCGGCTTTTTCCGATGCAGGGTCTCCGATGCAAGCCCCGCCAGTTCGCGAATGAAGAAATCCAGGATTGTCGATGGACTCTCGCCCAGACGAGTGGCGATGATGAAGGGAGAGTTGATCCGGCCTTCTTTCGGCAGAAGGGCGCGGAAGATGCCTTTCTGCACCCAGTCGGCCGCGTAATGATCCGGCAAATAGCCCAGATATCGGCCTGACATCACGAACATCGCCTGCGCCTCCATGTTCGAGGCCGAGGCCTTGGCGCGCGCTCCAGGAAAATACTGCAACTCGCGCATATTGGCATAGGGCCTGACGACGAAGTCGAAGCCTTCCACGCGCTGCACGGAAATGTCCGCCTCATCTGCGGTGAAAAGTGGATGTCCTTTGGCGCAATAGAGGGAATGCATCTCATCGCGCAGGCGCGACAGTTTGAGGCCCTGGTAGGGTTCCGTTTCCGGAAGGATCGCAATATCGAGACCGCCATTGGCGATTTCGGCGAGCAATGCGTCCGGCGAATCGATGACCAGCTCGAGGCGTGCTTCCGGCGCCTTGTCGCTGATGCGGGCAATGATGCGATGAATGGGCAAGTCCGCATCGGTAATGGTGTTGTCCACCAACCCCAGCCTGAGCGTTCCGGTGATCCTGTTTTTCAACGTGCCGATTTCGCTTTCGAAGGCGTTGAGTGCCAGAAACAACGCTTTCGATTTCGCATGAACGATCGCACCGCGATCTGTCAATTCAAAGCCCGCGCGCCCGCGGCGGCAAAGCTTGTAGCCAAGCCTGTCTTCTAAGGCCTTGATGTGGAAGCTGACAGCAGACTGGCTGAGTCCAAGCGTGATCTGCGCGCCGAGAAAGCTCTTATGCTCCACCACTGCGCGAAACACGGTGAGAGCCCGGAGGTCGGACTGGGCAAATTGCATGAGACGACCTTACATCATCTTTTCTAATGTGAACTCCACATCTTTCCTATTTTTTTGCGCTGATGTCCATGGTTCGTTGGCAGAATAAACAACCGGGGACAAACCATGATGCCATCGTCCATTTCCAGAGCTTTGCTTTTCGGCGCAGCGCTCGTCACGATCCTGTCGTCGACCGCCGCGAACGCTGCAGATCTTCTCGACAAAATCAAAGCGGACAAAGTCTTTACCGTTGCCACCGAAGCCCGCTTTGCGCCTTTCGAGTTCGTCGAAGACGGCAAGATCGTCGGCTACTCGGCCGACATCATGGCTGAAGTCATGAAGGCTCTGCCGGGCGTCGAGCTCAAGCGATTGGACCTGCCCTGGCAGGGCATTCTGCCGGGCCTTGCTGCTGGCCGCTTTGATTATGTCGTCACCTCCGTCACCGTCACGCCGGAACGCATGAAGGCCTACCATCTCTCGGCTCCGATCGCCGATGCAACCATGGCACTACTGAAGCGCAAAGGCGATGGAACCATCACCAAGCCGGAAGATATCGCCGGCAAGGCGGTCGGTTCTCAGGCCGGCTCTGCGCAGCTTGCCGCGCTTGAGACCTTTGCCGCAACGCTGAAAGACAAAGGCGGTCCGGTGACCGTCTCCACCTATACGGACTTTTCCGAAGCCTATGCCGATCTCGGCGCCGGCCGTATCCAGGCTGTCGTCAATTCTCTTCCCAATCTTCTGGAAGCCGCCCGCCAGCGGCCCGACGTCTTCGAAGTCGTTCTGCCGACCTTCGGACCGAAGACCTATTTTTCCTGGGCAGGCCGCAATGATGCCGACAGCGCATCGCTGAATGCGCTGATGGACGCCGAACTGGTCAAGCTCAACACATCCGGCAAGCTTGCGGAGCTCCAGAAGAAGTGGTTCGGCGCCCCGATGGAACTTCCAGAGACTCTCCCTGCCGCTGAATAAGATAGGACGGGTCGGCCATGGACAGGACAGCCGCACATATCTGGCCCGCGCTTCTCGATGGCCTCACCACCACAATGACGATCAGTCTGACGGCGCTTTTCTTCGGCGCGCCGTTGGCTCTTCTGTTGGCCGCCTGCGCGCGTGGCACACGGTGGACGCGCGTCCCGGCAGCGCTTTATCTTTCCTTCTGGCGCGGAACACCAATCCTCGTACAGCTTTTGATCACCTTCTACATTCTTCCATTCCTCGGGCTTGAGCTTGAGCCGATCGTTGCCGCCACCTTGGCCTTGGCGCTCAACACGGCGGCGTTCCAATCGGAAATCTATCGGGCGGGGCTTCAGGCTGTGCCGAAAGGCGAAATCGAGGCGGCAAGAATGCTGGGTCTCTCTCCCTCTGCGATCTTTATCAACATCGAGGTCCCTCAGGCTGTACGGGCTATGTTGCCAGCGCTGGTGGGAGAAATGCAGGCTCTGATCAAGAACTCCTCGCTCGTCTCGGTCATCGCCGTGACGGATTTGACCCGCCGCGCCCAACAGGTCGCGTCCTCGACGTTTCGCCCCCTGGAAGCCTATGCCTCAGCCCTGCTTCTCTATGTTGCAGTCGGCATCCTTATCGCCGCTCTGGGACTCATGCTTGAGAGACGCCTGTCACGCAGAGGGCAAAATTGATGACCGGCTTTATCACTGACCTGCCGCTCTATCTTGCCGGGCTACTCACAACGATCACAGTCTCGGCAAGCGGCGTCACTATTGCTGCCCTGCTTGGCATAGTGCTCGCCACTGGTTTACGCAGCAGCTTTCGTCCGCTTGCACTCTTGACCAGAACCTATGTCGAGTTTGCCAGGGGCGCGCCTCTCGCCCTCCTGCTTTTCCTTCTCTACTACGGCGGCCCACAGATCGGGCTGTTGCTCAGTCCCTATGTGGCCGGCATCTTCGGACTTGGCATCTATGGTGCAGGTCCCTTCGCGGAGATTTTTCGCGCAGGCCTCAATGCCGTTCCCAAGGGAGAGCGCGAAGCCGCAGAGATGCTGGGTCTCACGCGCACACAGCGCTTCCTGCATGTGGAGCTTCCGCAAGCCCTTCGGCTGACGCTGCCGCCCTGCGTGGGTCAAGCGATCGCGCTTTTGAAAGAGTCGGCTGTTCTCTCGGTAATCACGGTTGGAGAGTTGACGAAGGTAGCCGGAACGATCAGTTCGATCAGCTTCAGCGTCGTGACGCCCTACCTTACTATCGCCCTGCTCTACTGGGCTCTTGTTGAAATTCTGTCGAAGTCGGGACGCGCTCTGGAGCGCCACTTCGCCCTGAGAGGTTCCTGAGATGACGAGACCGGCAGCCATTTCCGCTCGCGGACTTGAGAAACGATTTGGCGACAAGACCGTATTGCAGGGCATTGACCTTGATATTCAGGATGGCGATGTCACCTGCATCATCGGGCCTTCCGGATCCGGGAAGAGCACCCTGCTGCGCTCGCTTGCATTTCTCGACGCCTATGATGCGGGCGAGGTTCACATCTTTGGCAAGATGCTGGGATGGCGCGAGACGCCGCTTGGACGCGAAAAAGCGGGCTACAGGGAATTGACCGATGCCCGTCGTCCGATCGGGATGGTCTTCCAGCATTTCCACCTGTGGCCGCATTTGAAAGTGCTGGACAATGTGACGCTCGCGTTGCGGTTGGTCCACGGCTTCTCCCGCACGAGGGCAGAAGATATCGGGCGCGAAATGCTCAATAAGGTCGGACTGCTGTCCTTTGCCGACCGCTGGCCTGAAAGCCTATCCGGCGGGCAGAAGCAACGTGTTGCGATCGCCAGAGCTTTGGCCGTGAAGCCGAAGGTGATGCTGTTCGACGAACCGACCTCGGCGCTGGACCCCGAACTGGTCGGCGAAGTCCTCTCCGTGATGAAATCGCTCGCTTCGGAAGGAATGACGATGGTGATCGTGACCCACGAAATGGGTTTTGCCGCACATGTCGCCAATCGCGTCGTCTTCATGGATGCCGGCAAGATTGTCGAAGAAGGCGCACCGAATGTGCTTTTCGCAACGCCAAAGAGCGACCGTCTCTCTCAATTTCTGGAAACCTGGCGCGAACGCGCAATTTGACGCCTGAAAGGAATAAGCATGACAGCCCACGGCTACGACAATGGACGGTTAAACCTGCCCTTCGTTGGCATTTCCACCTTCGCCAAAAGTCCCTATGTGGACAACTGGGACAAGATCGACGCCGATGTCGCTGTCCTCGGCGCACCCTTCGATTTTGGAACCCAGTGGCGCGCCGGCGCACGCTTCGGACCACGCAGCATCCGCGAAGCCTCGACGCTTTTCGCCTTCGGTCACGCTGGCGCTTACGATCATGAGGATGACGTCACGTATTTGGAAGGCGTTCGCATCGTTGATCTCGGCGACGCGGATATCGTCCACACGGACACAATGAAAAGCCATGCCAACATAGAGTTCGGCGTTCGCAAGATTCTTGCGGCGGGAGCGCTGCCTGTGGTGCTCGGCGGCGATCATTCGATCAATATTCCATGCATCAATGCTTTCAGCGAGCAGGAACCGATCCATGTCGTGCAGTTCGACGCCCATCTCGATTTCGTTGATGAGCGCCACGGCGTTTGCTTCGGCCATGGCAGCCCGCTGCGCCGCGCCTCGGAGAAGCCTTGGGTCGCAGGCATGACACAACTTGGCATCCGCAACGTATCCTCAACGGCCAAGGAGGGTTACGATTACGCGCGCGCTCAGGGCTCCGATATTCTCTCGGTCCGCCAGATCCGCAAGCTTGGCGTCGATGCCGTTTTGGCTCGTATTCCGACTGGAAAGAGATATTACCTAACAATCGATATCGACGGCTTCGATCCCTCGATCGCACCGGGAACTGGTACACCGAGCCATGGCGGCTTCATCTATTATGAAGTGTTGGAACTGATTGCGGGCCTCGCCAAACAAGGAACGATCGTCGGCGTCGATCTGGTGGAAGTGGCACCCGATTACGATCACACCGGTTCGACCGCGATCCTGGCCGCCCAACTGCTGCTCAACACAATCGGCCGAGTGTTTGCCAACGCCGACAGTAGAAATGAGGCGTAGGACTTTCGAGAGTCATTTGCCGTGATGTCATATCGACGTTTCACTACGTCGGAGGCTGGACGGGCTTGTTAGCTGCGCTCACCTTCCGTGATGATCGCGTGTTGCTGGTCAAACTTCTTGGCGGCTTCGGCAAACGTCTTCTCGGTCTTAATCAATCCCGCTGCCAGCCTGCCCCCGAAGAAGATACCAATTTTTAGCAAAGGCTTTCGCCTGCTCAAGCCCCATCTCCTTGGCGTCGGTGCGATACGAGGCCGTCGAGAGATGCGGAGCAACGCCAGGTGAGGTCATTCGCCGGTAGGCGTTGACTTACACACCATGGATTTATGACCCGCCATGCCTGCATCCGTTTACTCTCCCGTTATTTCAACAGGATGGAATCGCGGCATCGGGGAGGTGTCAAAATGAGAGGCGGGTTTTTGTGCTAGCGGTAAATACGACTTCGGCCGCCACTTAGGAGGCCGGTAAAATCTCGATAGTCTTGAAATTTTCTGGTTGCGGGGGCAGGATTTGAACCTGCGGCCTTCAGGTTATGAGCCTGACGAGCTACCGGGCTGCTCCACCCCGCGTTAATAATGAGCGACCGCAGCGCAAGGGCCCGGTTGTTTTGTTTTGCCGGTCCTCGAAGGCTTTTTGCCTTCTGCGGGTCGGCGGGGGCTGCTCCACCCCGCATTATAGCTTTAGAACTGCAAAAGGCCGCGAAGTGAGCGGCCTTTGGTATCGGCCTGTGCCGAGAGGTTTGTGAGTGAGAAGATATTTTGAGTTGCGTTTAGCAGACCTGGCAGCGACCTACTCTCCCGCGTCTTAAGACGGAGTACCATTGGCGCTGGGGCGTTTCACGGCCGTGTTCGGAATGGGAACGGGTGCAGCCGC